>Ga0209755_10000871_pt1 | contig 51617 bp, 41 predicted proteins | sample TergutCo191P1_FD_187301 | JGI IMG/M metagenome (GOLD analysis project Ga0209755, IMG submission 187301) | Cornitermes sp. P1 segment gut microbial communities from Petit-Saut dam, French Guiana - Co191P1 (SPAdes) (version 2) | ecosystem: Host-associated > Arthropoda: Insects > Digestive system...
CCCCGTCCCCTTGCTTCACGCAGTATCACTCCACGGTGACGCTTTTTGCTAAGTTTCTGGGCTTGTCGATGTCGCAGCCTCGGTTTGCGGCGACGTAGTAGGAGAAGAGTTGCAATGCAATGACCGATAGCGATGGGGAAAACAAATCATATATATCGGGAATGGTAATCTTTGAAGTCTTTTCATCAGTTGTCACTTCATCAATATTGCTCACAAATAAAACATTTGCACCCCTGCTCAGCACCTGCTCAATATTACTCAGCGTTTTCGGAAAAAGCCTTTTGCAGCAAGCAATACCCACAACCAACGTGTTTTCGCCGTCAATCAGAGCGATTGTGCCGTGTTTCAGCTCGCCGCCCGCATAGGCCTCGGAGTGAATATATGAAATCTCCTTTAGTTTGAGCGAACCCTCAAGCGCGATAGCATAGTCAATGTTTCTGCCGATGAAGAAAACGGATTTGTATGCGACGCAGTTTGAAGCGTACTTTTGAATAAAATCAATATTCTCTAAAACTTCGGCTGCCTTGTCCGGCAGGCTGAGGATTTCCTGCCTCAGTTTTTCATATAACGCTTCGTCTAATCTGCCGAGCTTTTTAGAAAAGCGCACGGCGAGAAAGTAAAGAAGCACCAGCTGCGCAGAGAAAGCTTTTGTTGTTGCAACGGCAATTTCAGGTCCTGCGGCAGTGAATATGGTGTAGTCGGATTCTTTGGCTATAGTGCTGCCGATAACATTTACTATTGCAAGCGTAACAGCACCCTTTGACCTCGCCTCCCTCATTGCGGCAATGGTGTCGGCGGTTTCGCCCGATTGACTCACCAAAATTACAAGTGTTTTGTCATTCACAACGCTGTTTTTATATCTGAATTCGCTCGCAAGCTCAACCTCTATAAGCGGAAATCTGCAAAGTTCCTCAAACACATATTTTGACACAACCCCGGCATTATACGCAGAGCCGCAGGCGGTTATGATGATTTTGTCAAATCGTTTAATGTCGATTTCTTCGAGGATTCTGTTATTTTCGGTGTCGGTTATCATCGAATTGATAGTGTCGCGCAAAACCTTTGGCTGCTCCATGATTTCTTTTAACATGAAATGCGGATAACCGCCTTTTTCTGCGCTATCCATGCTCCATGTGATTGTTTCAAGTGTTTTATCAACGCCGTCCATGTCAAAGTCAAAGAAATTGACAGAGTTTTCTTTCAGCACGGCAATCTCATTGTCATCCAGATAATAAACCTTATTAGTATGCTTTAGCAGTGCCGGAACGTCGGAGGCTATTAAATTCCCGTGCTCAGAAATACCGATGATGAGCGGGTTGTCTTTCTTAACGGCTATAAGCGTATCGGGATCGTCGGAACACATGATTCCAAGTGCATATGAGCCTTCAAGCCTGCTTGAAACCTTGCAAACAGTGTCCATAATGTCGCCCTCGTAATAATATTCCGCCAATTGAGCGATTACCTCACTGTCAGTTTGTGAAGCAAAAACGACACCTTTTGCTTCAAGGTATTCTTTGAGTTGCTTATAGTTTTCAATTATGCCGTTGTGGACAATGGCTATTTTACTGTCTGTGCCTAGATGAGGGTGAGAATTTATATCAGACGGTTCGCCATGCGTCGCCCATCTGGTGTGGCCTATCCCCTGATGGCTTTGCGGAAAACCGTCGGAAAGTTTCTCTTCCAGTCCGGAGAGGCGGCCTTTTTGTTTTAGTACATCAAAACCACTTCGGGAATATACAGCGATTCCTGCGGAATCATAACCTCTGTACTCTAGTTTCTTTAACCCCTCAATGATAATTGGCACAGCGTCTTCCGTGCCGATATATCCGATAATTCCACACATAATCCCTTTTTCCTTTTTCTTTTTATAGAGGCGCTACGCACCTGTTATATTTTATTATACATGTCAAATCTGTATTCAGCAAGTATATAACAAAAGTAAAATGCGCACAAATCAGTGCGGGTTACTGTACACTGGTCAGCCGAAGATGGATAATTTGTTCCGCTTTTTTGCGAGCCATCGGGATCTACACCGCTGCTGCGACAAAAAAGACTCCACAAACTACCCATTTTCGGCTTGGTCTGTACTGTAATCAGTGCGATGTATGGCTGCTGTTTCATCTGCCTGTTTTGCAACTTTGCGCTGCACGGTGATTTTTAAGCAAAAAAAGGAGGCTGATGTAATACAGCCCCCTTTTTTGATGGTGTTTAATATTTTCCGAAAGACAAATCGTCTGACGCGTGGTTGGATTGTGGTGCAGTTTCGGTGAAGTCGCCGGAACTTGCTCTCGATGGTGTTGGCAGGCTCTTAAAAGCGCTTGCATTTTTGAGCTTAAATTGTGATATGAGTTGTTGCAGAACATCGGACAGGCCGCTCATTTCTTGTGATGATGCAGAGCTTTCCTCTGCCGTTGCGCTGTTTTGCTGAACGACTTGCGCTACTTGGTCGATACCTGTGTTTACTTGGGAAATGCCCTGTGATTGCGCTTCCGAAGCACGAGCTATTTCTGTTATGAGCTTGCTTGATTCGCTGATTCCGGAAACAATCTCTGACAGGCTCTCTGCTGTCTCGCTGGCTATGCGTGAGCCCAGCTCCGCTTTTTCCATGGAGTTTTGAATCATTGTACCTGTGTCTTTTGCAGCTTCCGCACTCTTGGACGCGAGGTTACGAACTTCCTCTGCAACAACCGCAAAGCCTTTACCGTGTTGACCTGCACGTGCCGCCTCAACGGCTGCATTGAGTGCGAGGATGTTTGTTTGGAATGCGATATCGTCAATTGTTTTGATGATGTTGCTGATGCTCTTGCTCGCTTCATTGATATCGTTGACCGCAGTAATCATTTCGTCCATCTGACGGCTGCCTTTTTCTGCACTTTCTCTGATTGAAGTAGACATTTGAGCAGTTCTTCCTGCGGTACTTGCGTTGTCTTTTGTTTTTGTGGCAATATCGGAGATAGATGCACTGAGTTCTTGTACGGACGCAGCTTGCTGTGTGCTGCCCTGCGCGAGCGCCTGTGCGCCGTCTGCGATTTGCTTTGAGCCTGCGGCGACCTGGGATGTGGTCTTTTGGATATCTCTAAACATTTCGTTCATGCTGTCTGTCATGCGGGTGAGTGCTATACCCATTGTGTCGTTTTCTGAGAGAATTTCGATATCACGGGATAAGTCACCTTTTGCGAGAAGTTTGAGTTCATCAGTCATGCGGGTGATGTGATCCATAAGTTTTCCTGTGTATTTGAATGTTTGACCGAACTCATCGTTAACTGAGCCCATTTCTTCCATATTGCGGCGATATTCAGCTGACATGGTGATGTCACCTGTGCTGCCGGCATGGTTCAGCCATGACGAGAATGTCCTGAGTGGTTTTAATATGTTGCCTGTGATAATCAAGCTGAGCAGAACAAATACCACCAAAGCCACTGCGAAAATAATGATGATAACCCAAACAGAGGCTCCTACAAAGGTACTCAGGTTTTCAAGTTGAATGTCTCTAAGTTCCTCGTAACGGGTGCTGAGTGCGGTTATTCTGGCGGTAGACTCAACTCCGGCGGGGAATACTACATCAGATAGCAGTGCTAAAGCTTCTTCCATGTTTCCCTCTTCTCTGAGGCGCAGTGCTTCGGCACCTTGAATGTGCAAATCATAGTGAGGCTGGAATACATCGTCTATAAGCTGCATAAGTATTGCGTCATCAATCATGTGCGGCATGTCTCCTGCAAGCCAGTTGCCGTATATACATGTATGTGGGTTAAGTCCGCCGGGAAATTCCGTGCCGTACAAAAACGCATACGCCAAACGGTATACCCATACGTGGTGCGCGGTTACAAGGGAAATAGCTGTGTCGTTGAGTTCTGTCAGTAACAGCACGTCTTGCTGCATGTTGTCAATTTGTGATATGGTAACAAACCCAAATACTCCCAGTACCACAGCTAGTAGGAAGACACAAAGGAATCCTCCTATAATTTTTGTTCTGATTTTCATTTGCATTTCAATTACACCTCTCCAAATTTTACTGCAATTACTTCAAAATAAAAGCATTAAGCCTTATAACGTTAACATAAATATTAGACAAATGCAAGCAAAAATTAAACAATTTGCAACAAAATGCAAATAAAATATTAGATAAGCGGAAGATATTTTGGATAATTGTTTACTTGATATTTTTAGCGAATTGTGCTACCATTTTGCTAGCCCATATTAGGCTGCATTTTCATGCAGTTTGTGAGAGGAAAATATATTTGCACGGAGGTAATAAAAATGAAAAATATGAAAGTTTCCATGAAACTGATGGTAAGTTTCCTTATTGTGGTTGCCTTGGCTATAGGTGTTGGCGCTGTAGGGTTTATCGGCATGATGTACATTAACGACGGTAGCACGGCGATGTACGAAGAACAAGCCAGTCCTATGGTTTACATTGGTGAAGCAATCGAGTTTTTCCAACGAATTCGTGTGCAGCTGGGTTACATGGTAATTGCCAGCGGAAACGAAGACTTGCTCAGGGCTACTGAAGCCGATCTCATCGACCGTGCGGAAAACTTCTCGTATAATATGGAGCTTTATCTTCCGTATATTGAGAAGAATGGTGAGATGCTTGCTTTATACAATGAGATTATGGCATCTTACAGCGGTTTTCATAGGGGTGTGCTGGATGCTGTGGCTCTTGCTTGGGGTGGTTCTTCGCAAGAGGAACTCATGGCGTTCAAGTCCGGTAATACCGATGCCCCTGCCGTGTTTATCGGCGATGCTTTGGGCGATTTGCGTGATTTGAAGATTGTGGCTATGGGTGCTCAGGCTGAGAGCAACGCTTCGGTTTTTCAGATGATGAACATTATTATTATTGTTGCTTTGGTTATTGCTGTGTCTATAGCTATGACTCTCGCATTTTACATTTCGAGAATAATAAGCAAGCCGCTTTCGGTTTTGACGGAGTTTATGAAAAAAGCTGCCGCGACGGGTGACATTGAGTTTAGCGACGAAGAGGAGTCTGCCGTTCAGGTTTATTCAAAAAATAAGGATGAGTTGGGGCAATGCCTTGATGCTACTGCCGAATTTGTTCATGAGATTAACAGGGAAATGGATAAACTCGAAAAGGTTGCAAATGGTGATTTGACTATTGATGTTAGTATTTTGTCTCCTGACGATAAGATAGGTAAAACGCTCACAAAAGTTGTTGAAAACCTCAATTCAATGTTTGCCGAAATCAATACGGCGTCAAGTCAAGTCAGTGCAGGTTCAAAGCAAATAGCAAACGGTGCACAGGCGCTCGCACAGGGTAGCACACAGCAAGCTGCATCCGTACAGGAGCTCAGTGCTGCTATCTCTGAGATAGCCGAAAAGACGAAAGCAAATGCAAGCACCGCAGGAAGAACTGCTCAAATGTCTACTTCAATCAGAGAGAGTGCAGAAAAAGGCAGCCGTCAGATGGACGAGATGATTACCGCTGTGAGCGATATCAATGAGGCCAGCAAGAGTATCAGCAACATCATCAAGACAATTGACGATATCGCGTTTCAAACAAACATCCTCGCACTCAACGCAGCTGTTGAGGCGGCACGTGCAGGTCAACATGGTAAAGGTTTTGCGGTCGTTGCAGAGGAGGTTCGCAACCTCGCGTCCAAGAGTGCGGAAGCTGCAAAGGACACCGGTACAATGATTCAAAACTCCATGGAGAAAGCGGAGCTGGGTTCTCGCATTGCCAGCGAGACTGCAGAGAGTTTGTCGGATATTGTTTCCGGTATCAGCGAGTCGGGCAAGCTCATAACAGAAATCGCCGAGGCTTCGGAGGCGCAGTCTCAGGGTATTTCTGAAATCAACACCGGTATCGACCAAGTAGCGCAAGTCGTTCAGCAAAACAGCGCAACGGCGGAGGAGAGTTCTGCAGCGTCACAAGAGATGAGTGGTCAATCCGACATGTTGCAACAGCTCGTAGCGCAGTTTAAGCTAAAGAGCACAAGCGGTTTTAAGAGTTTGCCGCCAACCTCGGTCGGTAATGCGCAAGAGTCGGAAAGCATTTCCGTTAGCGCACCACAGCCGGCTCACTCTACTGACGAGTTTGATTTCGGAAAATATTAATACAATAATAAAGATACCATAGTTCCCGCAGCTGATGTGCAATTTGCTCCGCTTTTTTGCGAGCCAGCGATATCGTCATCACTGCTGCGACAAAAAAGACTCCGCAAACTGCACATCAGCTGCTATATTTTGCAAACTTTGGTGTTTTGCTACAGCCCCTTTGAGGTTTTTGAGCAGAATTCTTGCCAAACTGTTTCAAACCAGCCTCCGCCGTCGGGCACTTCCCGGACTTTTATTGTCTGCGAAGTGCCTGTTTGTGTTATTATCAGTTTTTTCATGTCATTTAAGCCGCTGGATTTTTCAACAAGTGCAGAGCCTCGTGAGCCGAACATTTCAGCTGACAAAATCATTGAAGAGAGCATGTTGATTTGTGTGAGCAATAAATCTTTTGCTTTATAGAAACTCGGCAACTCGTCAAGCTTCGGTCTTTTTAGCTGATTATACTGTTGCTCCAGTTCGTGTTTCAGCTTGCACATTGAATTTTTATCACGGATAAATGCGGAAAAGAGGCTTAGTTTTTGTTTTGCATTTTTTAATACTTCGGAGTAATCATAGCTACCCGTATTTTCCAAATCGGGTGGCGAAAATTCTGCGACAGAAAAAGCGTCTCTTTCATCGCTTGTGTATGATATGTGCTCAGCGGCGCGCATTGAGCCGACCTGTGTATCGTTAAGCGCACTGCCTCCCGGACGGTATACTCCGAAAATTCCGGCTGCCTCGCCGACTACATAAAGCCCTTTTACACTCGATTCCCAGTTGGTGTCCACTGCAATTCCGCCATTGCAATGTTGAGCGCAAACCGCAATCTCTAGTGGCTCGGTATATAAATCTATCCCATTTTCTTTGTATAACATTATAGCTTGAGGGTTCATCTTTTCGAGGCGTTTAATAGGGGTTTCTAAAAGTGCTTGCGATTTTTTGAGGTATTCATGTGCTTCGGCACTCAGCTTATCAAAGTCGAAATCTAAAGGGTTTCGCCTAAAATCCATAAAAACGCGGTTTCCGGCTTCAATCTCTTTATGTACCAGAATGTCAACGCTAGACGAACCGTTTATTTTGCGCACATCGAAAGGCCACTCATAGCCTTTTAAGAACACCATGTCGTTGGTTTCGCTTTTTAATTTTTCGTGCAAAAATTCACGCTCTATGCCATCAGGAGATACAGAGATATATCTTGGCAATACCTGCTGATATGTGCCGGATACATTCCAGCGAAACTTGGTGCTTGCAAGTCCGTATTGCCACTCACACAGATTCTGTGCGGCAGCACCTGCTTTTAGTGCTAGTCCTGTGCCGCCTGTTTGACTTTCAGGGTAGACAGAATGTTCATAAACTCCGGCAGGGCCGCCTGTGGCAAGTATTATATTGTTACACGCATAGGTGTGGTAGCGATAAGTGGTTAAATCAATCGTTACAAGGCCTGAAATTTTATTGTTTTCTACGAGTAGCTTTATTACCTGCTGATTATCAAATATGGGTACATTTTTTGCGATAACAGCACGCTCCAAAGCCTCGGTCATCAGCTTTGAGGTGAGTGGTCCGCAAGATGTTGCACGTTGTTTGGGGTCGTGGTCAGTTTTATAACCGACATATTCTCCGTAATTATTTGTGGGAAACGGCACTCCAAGCAAAACAAGTTTCATAAAACATTTGATACTGCAAGCTGCTTCAATAAGTGCGTGGTCTCCGTGCATACCGCCGCCCTCGAAGTAGCTTTCCGCCATTTTTTGCACACTGTCAGCTCCGCCCGAAGAAAGAGAGAGTTTGTAATAGGTTTGCTTGTCACTCCCTGTGTTGCGTGAGGTTCCTTTGTTTTTTCCCTCAGTCAGTATTGCAATATTTTTGCGCCCGAGGAGACTGAGCCAATCTGCAGCATTATATCCTGCGCATCCGCTCCCTATTATAATGGTATCAAAGCTCTTCACTTTCTTTAAAACCTCCTGAGATGAAACCCTCCGTCTGCGTTTAACACTTGCCCGGTTGTAAAATCCAAATGCCCGTCCACTATAGCTGAAACGCAGTCGGCAACATCTTCAGGTTTGCCAAAGCGTTTTATAGGTGTTAAGCCGTCGGATATAAGAGTTTCATATTTTTCTTTGACGGGAGCTGTCATGTCCGTCATTATGATTCCGGGTCTTATTTCAAAGACACCTATGCCGTGTTCTGCCAGCCTGTGTGCAAAAAGCTGTGTTATCATGGAAATTCCTGCTTTGGAAATGCAATATTCCCCGCGCTGTGTGCTGGTGGCATAGCTGGATATTGAGGATATGTTGATTATTCGGCGACCGGGGGTGTCAAAGCGCATCATGTGGTTTGCAAAGAGTTGACACATAAAAAATGTGCCCTCCAGATTAACTTGCATAAGTCTTTCAAAACTTTCTTGCGTTGTCTCTAAAATATCAAGTCTGACATTTGGGGCGATACCTGCATTGTTTATTAAGAGGTCAACCTGTCCCCATTTACTCACTGCATGTTCAAGCAAATTACGACGGTCGTCATCAACGGATATGTCACATTTTTGATAATGCTCCACTCCGTCAAGCTCATTAGAGGTGGCGGAATAAAGCACACTATAGGACGATTTTTCCAGTCTTTCCGCAATGGCGCGTCCTATGCCACGCGACGAACCTGTGACTACTGCTGTTTTCATTTTTTGAATATCTCCAAATATTTTTTTGTATACACATCGTCGCGCACAACACAACCCGTTGAACTTCCGGCGCGCATGAGCTGTGAACATTTACTGCAAGTTACGCAAACTTTACTTTTTTCTAAGCCGTCTGCGAGAATATCTTTTGCAAAATCCGGATAAGCAAAACACATGCGACCGTAACCCACCAGTGAACAATAGCCTTGCTCAACAGCACCCGCTGCCAAATTGGCAGATTTTTCTCGCAAAAATGAGGGGCCGGATGCGATTACGGGCAAATCGGGGAGAGCTTGCTGTATTTCACGGGTGTACTTATACATGCGCTCGACATATTTTGTCTCAGTCGGGCGATTGAAGTGGGGTGGCTGATAGGGATTTCCCATGGTGATGTTTACAATATCGAGCTTAAGTTTCTTAAGTAGAGCTATAGGTTCGGACATATCCGGCGTTTCGCTATTATTTAGCTCAGTTCCGAACCCGTAGGGGTGGGGGATTCCGTCGTAAATATTCATGCGGGTGGTCACTATAAAACCGGAGGGCACGTTTGAGCGCACAGCATCTATTACATTTTGCAGGAAACGTATGCGGTTTTCAAAGCTGCCGCCGTACATACCCGGCCGAGTGTGTGCTCCGAGCAGTTCGTTAATCAGATATCCGTGGCAGGCTTTTATATCTACGCCATCAAACCCGGCGAGAGCTGCCAGCTTAGCCGCTTTTACAAACTCATCTTCAAGATGTTTGAGGTTGTCGTCAGAAATAATGCATTTTGGTGGAAGTGGAGATTCCCCCTCATACATAGGGATATTTTGAGCAATAATCGGTGCAAAACTGCTGCCCGGTTTGGAGTATCGTCCGCTATGGGTGCTTTGCAGAATAATGGGAATATTTTCGCCCTTATCTTTGATGTCGGCAATAAGGCGGGAAAAACTATCAAGCGTATCATTACTTAGATAAAGCTGATATTTATTACCCTTGGCTTCTTGTGAAACGGAAACTGCTTCAAACCATAACAGACCGGCTCCTCCTTTGGCAAATCTTTCATATCGACGTTTAGTAAGTTCTCCGGGGCTGCCGTTTTCCTCGCCGTCGCAACCCTCCATGGGTTGGATTACCAGTCGGTTGCATAGCGTTTGCGTACCCATTGAATTTGATTGACCCAATATGGAAATGTTGTCGGAAAAAGGCAAGGTGGTAGTCATATATCAAAACTCCTTTTATCTTTATTTTTAATGCTCTTGTACAACACGCTCTTTTTTTCCTGTAACCGATGAGCGGTGAACAGCGTCAACTATCATCATATCATAAAGTCCGATATCAATGGGCACAGGTGCAGGCGAACCACTTAATAAAGACTTAATGAAAGCCACGTGTTGATCGAAAGGATTAGTTGAATCAAACAATGTCATGCTGCACTGCGGTAATGATATTGTTTCGCGGCGACCGCCTGTGTTGTAGGTCAGCACATTTCCGCAGAACGGTTCGTCAAGACAGAGTGTTATATGTTTTGAATCGTCTACACGCAGATAGCCTTTACTTCCGAATATAGAAAGTTCGTCTCCTTGCGCACAATAGGCACTGGAGATAGTGCCGAGAGCACCCGAGTCAAACTCACATGCCACTACAGAAACATCGTCACCGCCTATGTTCGGGCACATGAGGTTATGGCTGTACGCCATGACACTTTCTACTTTGCTGTCCATGAGCCATTGAACCATATTGACATAATGAATTGCCAGCTGGATAAATGAGCCTCCGCCTGTCATTTTTGCGGAACTTCTCCAACCGCCGCGAACCGCACTCAATCCGCCCCTGTGTGCGGAGCGGCAGCCGACACCGGAAATGGTTCCCAGCTTGCCCTCTTTTATAAGCTTTTTTATGTCGTGGAAAAGCGGATTGTCAAACAAAAACATGTACATACCCGCGATTTTACCGGAAGAAGATGCGATTTCGGCGATTTTTAAGGCATCTTCAAGTGAACTTGCGAGCGGTTTTTGCAACAAAACATGCTTGCCTGCTTTTAGTGCAGCACATGCCTGTTCCCGATGAAGAAAGTTGGGTGTGCTGATATCTACAAAATGCACATCGGAAGATAAACAATCATTAAAATCAGTGCTCCACGCAACACCGCCGCAAGCTTCGGAGGCGCGGCGCGCAGTTTCTTCGCTTTCATCTACAAGTAATACCAGCTTTGCTTCGGGAATTTCCGTATAAATGTGCCGATAGTTTTCTGCAAAGCCGCCGCAGCCGATTAACGCAACATTTATACATTTAATGCTTTCTGCGCTCATAAATATAACCCTTACTTTCATGTGAAAATCAGAACTTAAAAGAAAAATGACGGAGTATCTCCCCGCCATGGTGGGACCCGATTATCTTGACCGATTCCCGACAAAAACTAAGGCTTTCAACCCTTGGTAATCATAGTATCGGAGTGCAACTAAAATGTCAATAAGAACTGCAAAAATTTTAAGAGCAAATGTTAAATAAAAGTATTGACTATGCTTATATAATGCTATAGTATAAGTGAAGATTTAGCATGTGTGAGTACGTACTTACCTCATTACTCTGGCGTGCTGAATATTAAAGATGTAAACTATAATCAAAAAAGGAGAGTAAAAATGAAGAAAAAGTTAGCATCAATTCTAGCTATGGTGATGGTCGTGCTTATGGTTGTGGCATGTGCGCAAGACGCAGCACCCGCACCTGCACCCGGAGTCGATCCGACACCTGCTCCCGCAGACACCGGCACCGGTGATCCTGCAACTCCTCCGGATACCGGTGACACCGGAGACGCTTTTGCAGAAAGAATAACCATCGAGTTGGCAACAACCAACGTATTCGAGGGTTACGACTATCTGTCAGGCGACCCGTATGCTATATGGTTTGCAGACAAGTTTAATATCGAAACAACATTTATTAACATGCCGTTTGACGTATGGATTTCCAACCTGCGCTTGTGGGCGACAATGGGTGAAATGCCTGAAGTAGCAGTTTGGGACTACATGGGTGCAGGACATAACGAGGGTGTTGCACTTGTAGAACAAGGACTTCTTCGTCGCTTGCCCGATGGTTGGCAACAACGCTGGCCGTACCTCGCAGCATCGCATCAATCAAGCGGACTCGGTCCGAGACTTGACGAAATCTTCGGTGGCACATACTTCCTGCCGCGCCCGAGATTCCACTTCAACTTCTTAGGCGATCCGCTACCGAACCACGAAAGCCTTCTTGTAAGACGTGACTGGTTTGAAGCTGTGGGTATGCCGGCAAGACCTTACTACACAATCACAGAGATGGTAGAAGCTGCACGCCTCATTCTGGAGCAAGACCCCGGTAATTTAGGCGATATGCTGCTTCCGATTACAGCAACTACAGGACGTGCGGCACAATTGTTTGTACGCTCTAACTTTGCACATTGGGATACATTCTACAGAGGCCCGGACGGCTCATGGCAATGGGGTGCAGCAAACGCACGCACACGCGAAGGCCTTGAACTTTGGTTTGACGCTTACAACACAGGACTTCTTGACCAGGAATTCTACCTGCTGACAGGTCTTTCGGACCGCGATTTGCTCAGCGTAGCAGGACGTGCGGCTGTTGTTCTTGAAGCTGCAGGAACACACAATGTACCAAGAAGATTCTACACCTACGGAAACAACTTCCCTGACAGAGATCCGCATCAAGACGTTCTGCTTGCTACCTTGCTTGGTACAGACGGAAATTATCACCAAAGATGCCTTATTAACATGTGGGGCGCATTTATGTTCAGCCCGCGTATCTCTGAAGAGCAACTTACACGCGTTCTGGATATTCTTGACTGGCTGGCTTCACCGGAGGGTAACACCGTATCAAACATGGGCGTATACGGTCTTGACTGGGAACGTGATGCAGACGGCAACCTCGTATCACTTGTCGGCCCTGACGAAACAATAATGGGCGCTCCCGATGGTGCTGCAAGAAATCCAAGTATGGGTAACATGTTCTGGATGCCTATTTTGCAAGATGACTTCCAGTTCGACAATCCAAACCTCCCGCAAATTTATCGCGACATATCCATGGAGCTTTACACAAACCGCGTTGTGATGTCCACTCCGGAGTCTTTCCCGCTTGCTAATTGGGACTTATTGTTCCACGATTCCGATGCTATGCGCAATGCTGCTCCTGTTGCAAGTGCGACCGGACTTTCAGAAGCATTTGCACATATGGTCATAACAGCAGGCAGCATGGACGAGTTCATCCAAATGTATGAAGACTGGATGGCACAACAAATGCATTTAGTACAACCGGTACTGGATGAGCTGAATTCACTGTTTAACTAACTCTTACCTGGCACGAATGTTTAGTTAAGCGACGACACCACTTAGGTCTGACTTTAGACATAGCGAATTTGTAAAAAAGTTTTAGCTTATCGCCCGGGTTTCATTTGACTTGGGCGATAAGCGAAAGCGAATGCATTTAATGGGTAAAGGGGTAAAGAAATGATTGAAACCTCATTATTAGAAAACAACAGTATCAGAAGCCGTCTTGTAAGTCGTTTTGCTACGCTGGGGCGTGAAATATGGAAACACAAGGAAAAGTACCTGTTAATTCTTCCGGGAATGGCATGGTTTATAGTTTTTGCATATATCCCAATGTACGGATTGACTCTTGCTTTCAGGCAGTTTAGAGCGGATTTGGGTCTGTTTGGAAGTCCTTGGATTGGTTTAGCTAACTTTGAAAGGGTATTTGCCGACCCACTATTTATGGATGCTGTTTGGCGAACACTTTACTTAAATGCAGGGCGTTTAATATTTGTTTTCCCTGTACCGATTATTTTGGCGCTGTTTGTTAATGAATTGCGCTTAAGACGCACGAAAAAAATCTTGCAGTCTATTTTTACTTTTCCAAACTTCCTATCGTGGGTTATTGTAGCCGGAATCATGATAGATGTCCTCGGACGGCACGGATTGGTAAATTCACTGCTTGGTTTGCTTGGTTTTGAACCCATTTCATTTTTGGGAACTCCGGCGTTGTTCCAGCCAATGGTTTATTTAACATCTATTTGGCAAAGTGCCGGATGGAGCGCCATAATTTATATGGCGGCGATTGCAGGAATTGATACAGAGCAATATGAAGCGGCAGAAATTGACGGGTCTTCCCGAATGCAGCGGATTTGGTATATTACATTGCCGGGTATCAAGGGAACTATTGTTGTGTTGTTTATTTTGGCGATAGGCAATCTTATGCAAGGTGGCTTTGAACAGATATTTAACTTGCGTAATGCCGCAACCATGCGAGTTGCCGAAATTTTGGATGTATATATTTGGCGTATCACCTTTGATGCACCTGCCAATTTCGGATTTTCATCCGCTGTTGCGCTCTTTAGGTCGGTTATCAACTTCTCTTTATTGTTTGTAGCCCACCATGTTTCAAAAAGGTTGAGCGGCTCCGGTCTGTTAGCGTAACGGAGAAGAAATTCTCGGTTTGAAAATTTCAAACATGAGTCGTTTTGTGCATGAGGATTTTCGAAAGGAATGGTCATTACTATGACAATAGCCGAAAAAAGTGAAAAAAAGATTAAGAAAAATAGAGGCAGTAAAAGGGAGAAGTTTTCGTTACTCGATGGGATAATCCTGTTTTTCCTGCTTATTGGTTCTGCCGTTATTGTTCTGCCGTTTGTCAGTGTTATTGCGACAAGTTTCGCCACGCATCAGGAATTTTTGGATGCAAGGCTGCTGCTTTGGCCGCAAAACCCTACGGTGGATAACTACTTCAGGCTCTTCCAAGATTTGCGTATCCCTATCGGATTTAGAACCACGCTTACATTTTTATTTATTGGTGTGCCACTCAACATGTTCCTTACAACGAGTTTATCATATGGTCTTTCACGCACGAATTTCCCCGGTGGTAAGTTTTTCTTTTATGCAGTGCTGATTACCATGCTTTTTAATGGTGGAATTGTTCCGTTGTTTTTACTTCATATGCAGCTTGGAATAATCAACACTATTTGGGCTGTAATTATGTCCTGGGGGGTTAACACGTTCTATTTCATCATTATGCGCACCTATTTTACCACCATTCCCGATTCGCTTATTGAATCAGCAAAGCTGGACGGCGCAGGTGAATGGAAGATTCTTTTCAGCATTATTTTGCCTCTGGCAAAGCCGATTATCGCTTGTATCTTACTATTTTACAGCGTTGACAGATGGAACGAGTGGTGGTTCTCTATGATATTTATTCGTGACCCGAGCATTATCCCACTACAGCTGGTTCTTCGCCATATCGTTATAGACGCTGTTCTTGCGCATACAGTTCCCATGGATGATTTGCCTGTCTTTACAGGTGGTATAAGGATGGCAACTGTTGTCGTAACAATAGTTCCGGTTATGCTTTTCTTCCCGTTTTTACAAAAATATTTTGTAAAAGGTATTATGATTGGTGCGGTTAAAGCTTAGCCGGTATGAACTTGCCGAGTTTAGCTGTCTGCCATAAAAAGGAGACTCCGGGTGAAAGAAATTTGGATTGCAAACGACCACGGCGGCTACGAGACTAAACTAGCTTTCTTAGCCTATTTTGCGGAGAAAAATTTGCCATATATCAATATCGGCTGTGACTCCACAGATATTGTCAGATATCCGTATTATGCTGCAAAAGTGGCACATGCGGTAGCTTCGGGCATAGCCGACAGAGGAATCTTAATTTGTTCCAGCGGTATTGGCATGAGCATTGTTGCCAACAAGCATAAAAATGTGAGGGCGTCGGTGTGCACAAATTCACTTATGGCGCGGTTAACGCGTGAACATAATGATTCAAATATACTGTGCATCGGCGGCAAAATCACAGGGGAAATGCAAAATCTGGATATTTTATACATTTGGCTCAATACCGACTTTATCGGCGGAAGGCACTGTATTTCTCTGGAACTTTTGGAAGAAGCGGAAAGTTCTCTGTGTGGCGCCATGCAATGGATTCCGCAGGAGGAGAATAGATGAGAATTGACTTTAAAGGCAGGATTGAAGACTCAAAGGAACTCAGGGTTGGGCTCATAGGATGCGGCTCACACTCACTTCGTAATATTCTGCCGACGTTTCAGTTTTGCTACACAAAATTTGTCGCAGCGTGTGACCTTTCCCTCGAAAAAGCGAAAGCGTATTGCGAAAAATTTGGTGGCGAAAGCTACTACAGCAATCATATCGAAATGGTGAAAAACGCAAACATTGATGCGGTTTTTATTATAGTGGGCAATGATAAGCGAGGCAGACCGATGTATCCGCAAATTGCAATTGATTGCCTGCAAAACGGCTGTCATGTTTGGATTGAAAAACCGCCCGCCGCCACAACTGCGGAAATAGAGCAGCTGATGGCAGTGTCGAAAGAAACAGGCAAAAGGGTAATGGTTGGCTACAAAAAGATGTTTGTACAGGCAAACCGTAAGGCAAAGGAGCTGGCAGAAAGCGAGGACTTTGGCGGCATTTCAATGGTTACATTCCAAAACCCGGAAGTTATCCCCTCACAGGAACAGTTTGAGGAATTTTTGATTGCTGAAAAAAACATACCTATCGTCGGTGCATTTATGGAGCATCTGTGCCATCCTGTTTCGCAAATGATAAGCTTGCTCGGTGCACCTGAAACAATGCTTTTTGACCGTAATTCACTGGGTGCGGGTTTGGTTATTTTTAAGTTTAAGCAGGATGTTATTGCAACTATTAACATGACATGCGGTCAGTCTATGAACGGCGGTGTGGAGCGCACGGTGATTATATCAAGAAGCGGCGTTACATCAACCGGACGTGTTGGTGGGCGGCATATTGTAGTAGATAACAACCTCACACTGGCATATCATCGCAACGCGGACTTCGGTTACGGTGATGAGACAAATTTTTATAAGGGAGACCCGGACGATAACACGGCAGTGTGGCAGCCGGAATTTTCCAGAGGACAAATGTTTAATAAAGGCTTGTTTTTGCTGGGATACTACGGTGTTGTCAATGAATTTGCTAATGCTGTTTTGGAAGATAGGCCGTTTTGTGACGGAACTCTGGAGCAAGCATGGACAGCAACTCAAATTTTTGAAAAGTTTTTAGAAGGCTCAAATAAACTAATATATTTAACAGGAAGGACTTAAAAATGATTGCAGACGTATACGAAAACTATAAACTATATAGCAGCGTACACAAAGATTGGGACAAAGCATTTGCAGTAATCGAAGAATGGCTTTCAAAGCCTATTCCGGAGGGTGCTAATGTGAGTTTGGAAGACGATGGCATTAAGCTCGTTATGCAAACATATAAAACAGTTCCCGAAACAGAGAAAAAATTTGAAGGTCATCGCAAAAACATAGATATTCAATTCATGGTTGAGGGCAAGGAAATCATTTATTATGCAAATAATAAAGATTTGGAAGTTGTTGTGCCTTACAGCGAAGAGAGAGACCATATGAGTTTTGGCGATAGTCCTGCAAAAAGCCCGATCCATTTATCGCCGCGCACATTTGCCGTGTTTTTCCCCGACGATGGACATAAAACACAAATTCAGTGGGGCGAAAGCTGCGATGCCATAAAAATTATTGCCAAGCTGGCTATCTGATTTGCAATTGATTTATGGGAAATATCAAAGATGGATGGCTTTTAGGTTTTGGTTGCCGTACTTAAAATTCCAGATTATGAAAGGGAAGTTCAAATGGTTAAAATTGCATTGGTAGGATGCGGCTGGATAGCCGGCCCTCACATAGAATCCATTATCACTTTTGATAATGCAAAAATTGTTGGTGTTATTGATAAAAACAAGGAGCAAGCCGAGAAACGCGCAGCCATGTGCGGAGCAAAGGTGTTCGACAAGCTTTCGGATTGCCTTAGCCTGGTAGATATGGTGTTTGTATTGACACCACCGTCAAGTCACCGCGAAATAGCTGTGGAAGCAATGCGTGCCGGCAAACATGTTGTGGTTGAAAAACCGATTTCATCATCTGTGGAGGATGCTGAAATCATGGTGGAAGAAGCCAAGAAGAATAACGTAAAATTGATGCTGGCATTTAACATGCGTTTTCGTACAGGCTTTATGAAGTTGCATGAATTTGCAAATTCCGACAAGTTAGGCACACCTATCACATATTGGTGTCAACGCCAAGGATTGCGTGTGGATGCGTCCAACAAGTGGAGCACAGACCCTTTACTTATGACAGGCATGACAATCCAATCACTCTCTCACGATATTGACACCATGCGCTGGATAGCGGGTGAAGTGCTCAGCACCACCGCAATCGTGCAGGAATCGCGTCCGAATTTGCCGGGTTTTGACGATAACACAAACGCTATCTTTAACCTTGAAAGCGGCGCATGTGCAAACTTTCAGTCAAGCTGGTCATCCCATGTGGGCTTCAATACCCGCGGTATCTTAGGCACAAACGGCACAGCCTATGTCGGCGGCAGCGATTTATGGACTCTGGACTTTTTCCGCTTTAAAACCCATGACATGGAGTTTGAGCAAGTAGAGTGGTTGTACGACAAACACGATTTACATTCCTTTACTCGTGAAGACAGGTATTTTATTGACTGTGTTGAAAAGGATTTAACACCGACAATTACCGGTGAAGACGGTCTGAAAGCCCTTAAAATTTCCTACGGTATGCTTCAGTCCCATCGCACGGGCAATACCGTTAAGTTAAAATATTAGGGGGCAGTAATGGATAGCAAAAATTTGCTTTTTCAAAAAGTGTACGGTTCTTTATTGGGCGGCGTTATAGGCGATGCAATGGGCGCACCCGCTGAAGATATGACCTACGACCAAGTTAAAGAAAAGTTCGGATGGATAAACGATTTTGAGGGTGCAGGCACAGATGATTCCGCAATCAAACTGATACTGTGCGAGGCAATAGTTAAATATCACGGCAGAATAACCGCCGATGAATTTGCAGAGGCCTTTTTAGCAAACAAAGAAAACTACTACAACTTGTTTTATATCCCCGTGAAAAATATGTTCCATAAAATCGAAAGCAGGCTTTGTTTGCCTGTGTATGCGGGTATGGGAAATATGCACAGCAGTTCTTCGGCAATGGCTATTTCGCCGATGGGATTAATAAATGCGGGAAACCCGCGTCGCGCTGCACTTGAAACTTACGATGTGGCAGGTCTTATTCACGGCGGAGCCTCCACTTTTTGCCGTGACGGTGCTTGCGCAATGGCGGCGGCTGTTGCCGAGGCTATGAATCCGGATTCAACCATTGAATCCGTGCTGGAGGCTTCTGTTAAGTATCTGCACAAAGACAGCTCATGGGAACTACTTGAAAGAATTCGCCTCTCTCTTAAACTCGCTGAAAAAACACAAACATATGAAAAATTCCGTGAAGCTTATTACGAAAAGTTCCTTGGCGATATTGTGAGCGATTCACGCGAGACTGTGCCGTGCGTACTGGTATTATTCAAGTTGACAAAAGGAAATCCGATTCAGGCGATAGAATACGGCGCAAACTTCGGGCGTGATGCGGATACCATTGCAAGCATGGTTGGCGCACTGTGCGGTGCTTTCAGCGGTGCAAGCGAAATAAAGCCTAAGTGGGTAAAAAAAGTTGAAGATTCATATGGCAAAGCACGCTCAAATCTCGGAGAAACCGGAACAGTAACAGGCATACTTGCGGCAGACCAGGCGGGACTTGCCAAACAACTTATTGAAGTTATACTTAAGCGTACCGAAGAAGAGCGCAAAAATTTAGCTGTTGTAGAAAAACTGGTGAACGCATAATGTCATATCAACGTGATTTTGTAAAAGATAATAGGATACCTGTGGCAATCATTGGAGTGGGCTCACATGCATACCGCAATATTTTGCCTGTGATGAACTACCTGCCTGTGCGACTGATTGCTGTTTGCGATATAAATGAAAATCAAGCGTCGCTTACAGCCGAGCAATATGGCTGCAAAAGCTACACAAGCACTGCCGAAATGTACAAAAAAGAACCTGAACTAGCTGCCGTATTTATAAGCGTGGGGCCGAAAAGCCATCCGATGTTGGTAAATGAGGCACTTGCCGAAAAACGCCATGTTTGGGTGGAAAAGCCAATTGCAACCCGAGCTTTTCAAGTAGAGGAAATGATTGAAAACCGTGGAGACCAGGTTGTGGTTGTAGGGTTAAAAAAAGCGTTTACACCTGCGGCAGCAAAAGCAAAAGAGTTTTTACGCAGCGAAAAATACGGCAACTTGCGCTCTATCTTAGCTTCATATCATATGACATTGCCTCCAAATGGAGCAGATGTACTAAAATCAGATACTTTGCCGAATTGGCTGTTAAACGGGGTGCATCCTCTGGCTTTTTTGAGCGAAGTCGGCGGCAAGGTGAATCAAGTAATCAGCTATACGAGCAAAACAGGGCATGGAGCGGTACTTCTACGATTTGCAAGCGGAGTTATGGGAACACTTCATCTGTCAAGCGGCCCTATGCCATCTGCCGAGCGTTACGATTTATACGCCGATACATGGGAGATGTGTATCCTAAATCACAAAATTGAAGTGCGCCGGGGGATTGCGTTCGAATACGGTAAGACAACAACATACGCTCCGGAGGGTGATGATAGCGGAACCATAGTCTGGAGGGCGGAAAACAACCTTTCAACTCTGGAAAACAAAGCAATATTTACACAAGGTATTTACAATGAATGTCGTTATTTTTGCGACTGTATTCTGGAAAAAAAGCAGCCTGTAACAGGCTCGCTGGGGCAGGCGCATGAAATTATGAAAATTTACGAGGCTGCCCTGATTTCAAAGGGAAAACCGATATCAATAAAATAGCCGAGGTTAATTGTCGGTTTGCGTGAAAATACCAAAAAGACGGGGGGTAAGATATGCTGAAATTAAGTGTAGCAGTTGCAAAAAAAGATGCTTTGCCATCTGCATTTGTTGTATGGCGCGGTTTTGATGAGACTTTTCATAAGGCTGCTGAGTATGGATTTGACGGCGTGGAGCTTGCCTTGCACCGAGCGGACGACATTGAGACTGCAAAACTTGATAATTTACTTGAAAAAAATGGACTTTGCGTGAGTGCTATAAGCACGGGACAGGTCTATGCAGACGGCGGCTTGTGTCTCACCCACGAAGATGCGGAAATTCGCAAAAAAACACTGAACATCTTATGTGACCTAGTTGAACTCGCCGGAGAGTATGGGCAAATAGTTAACTTGGGCAGGGTACGAGGCAGTATCTTTTCGGAAAAAAGTCAAGGTTATTTTTTAGAAAATGTACAACTATTGTGCGAAGCAGCCGAAAAAAACGGCACAACAATAATTTTAGAGCCGGTGAACCGCTACGAAATAAATTTTATTAACAGCTTGGACGATGGAGCAGAATTAATTCGCAAAAGCGGGCTGAGTAACCTAAAGCTGATGCCGGACGTTTTTCATATGAACATTGAAGATGACTGCATATACCGCAGTTTTGAGAGAAACTCCGATTATGTGCATTATATCCACCTCGCAGACTCCAATCGGCTTGCACCGGGTCGCGGTCATTTGGATTTTTCGAAAATTTTTGAGACCTTACAAAAAATTCAGTACACCGGTTGGGTTTCGGCAGAAATATTGCCCAAACCGTCTCCGGATGAAGCCGCAAAACAAGCAGCCGATTACCTGCTGCCGTTTATACAAAAGTATAGCCTCAAAACTTGACAAAACACCGACTATAATATTAAAATACACATTTCACAAAGGAAAAACAGAGAGGAGTTGTTTTTGTGTCAAATGACTTGAAAATGAGTTCAAAGGAGCGGTTTATGGCGGGCGCACGTTTGAAACCCACTGACCGTGTGCCTGTGGACTATTGCACTCGAAACGATGTTGCCGATGACCTTGTTAAGCTGTTAAAGCTTGAAAATGTCGAAGCACTTTACAAAAAACTGGGTATTGACAGCCGCCGCTTTTTTGTAGGAGAACACATACCCGAATTTGTAGAGCGTGCAAACAAAAAGCTTGGCGGTCGTTCTCAAAAGAGCGGCGCAAACTACATATTTCATGATGACGGCAGTTACGAGGATGCGTGGGGAATCGTCCGCCGACCATCTGCAGACGGCAAATATGACCAGTGGGTGTCCGGACCTTTCTCGAATACTACCGATATAAATGCATTTGCTTGGCCGAGCTTAGATGTCATAGAGTCGGAGGAAAGCATCAAAGCGCGCTTTGCTCCCTATGCTGACGAATATGCAATAATAGCAACGCTGAATTATCCTTTCAAAGTCTGCTGGCATATGCGTGGGCTTGAAGTTTTTTTATGTGATATGCTGGAGGAGGAAGAGTTTGCTGCCGCGCTGCTGGAAAAAACAGCGGAGTATGAACTCGAAAAGGCACTCAGAGCAGTACGTGCAGGTGCAGATGTCATTTCTTTCTCGGGTGATATAGCAATGCAAAATTCAATGATGGTAAGCGTAAATGCGTGGCGTGAGATTGATAAGCCTATTTTTGCACGCATGATTAAGAGAATCAAAGAAGAAAATCCGGATGTGCTTATATATTATCACAGTGACGGTAATATGGAGATGGTTATACCTGATATGATTGAAATCGGTGTGGATATACTCAATCCTATCCAGCCCGAGAGCATGGATGTCGGTGAAATCTATCGTAAATATGGTGATAAAATCTGTTTGCACGGCACGATTTCCATACAAGAGACATTGCCAAACGGTACAGTAGAGGATGTCCGTGCAGAGGTACAACACAGAATGGCACTGTGTGAGGGCAAAGGCGGCATGATAATAGCACCCGCCAATCACGTTCAAGGCGATACTCCGCTGGAGAATATTATAGAAATTTACAAAACAGTAGGGTCATATAAATAGGAGGTATATAACAATGGATCTTTTGATGAAAAAAATTATGGGGTGCGAAGCTTGCTGCACCATCGGCAATTCTATGGGTGATGTAACGGAACTCTTTACTTTTGAAGAAATAGAAAAGCGATGGGGATTTGTTGACACCTTATTGCCGCAAACAAAATGGGGCAAAAACGGTGAGCTGGAAGACCGCACATGGTATCAGCAATTCGGACCGGAATTGAAATGGTACAAACACACTCGTCCGCCGGGTCAAACGGAAGACGGACACGAGAGACACAGGCTTTTGTGCAACGCCATTTTGAGAAAAGGCGGACGCATAGATATTCTTGATTTGGCAGAGACATGGAAAGAAGATATAACACCGGATAAGTTCGGATATTTGCTCGGGCCGCAGGATCAGGTCATCTACTATTCAATGCTTGCCGGGGTTCCGCCTTGGGAAGTAGGTCGTTACGCAAGTTGGCCGGGACTGATAGGTACATCAAAGATGATTATTCCCATCGGTGTTATCAATGCTTGTAATCCCGAAAGAGCGGCACAAGATGCATTTGAACTCGGTCGCATTAAGGATGTACGCGGAGTCAACGGCAACTATGCACTGGAGGTTTGCGCCAGCCTTGCATCCGCTGTAGCGGAGGCGATGAAGCCGGATGCGACTGTGGACAGTGTTATCAATCAGGCAATGGCGTATCTTTCGCTCAAACCTCTTGAAGAAGTTCAAGAAAATCTCAGGGTTGCCAAGGAAAAAGGTGACTGGAAAGCACTTCGCCCATACTATGACGAAAAATACAGAGGTCACTCAATGTCAAACGCAGTAGAGGTGCTCTCAGGCGGACTGTCTTGCTTCTATCTGGCAGACGGCAAGCCCAAAGAATCAATCATCTATGCTGTCAATTTTGGACGTGACACAGACTGCAAAGCTTACGTATCCGGAGGCTTGGCAGGAGCGCTCTACGGCATCGACCATGTACCCGCAGATTGGGTCGATATAATTGAAAAGCAAGTAGTAACTGACCCGTACACCCTTGCTCCGAGAACTGTAGCTGAAACCTCAAAAGGTTTGTACAAAGCCGCTATGCACACGCTTGAAGCGATGAAAGCGGCATCTGCAGGTATCGAAAAGTTGACGGAGGTATCTGCGTGATTAGAAAAAACGCAATGAAGCAAGGTCTGCATAGCGGAAAAAAATATCTCGGAACATTTATTAAGATGGGCGACCCGTCTGTTGTAGAGCTGCTGAAATACAGCGGGTTTGATTGTGTCATAATAGATAATGAACATTCACAGATGGGCAAGGAAACCATGGTAAACCTCGTGCGTGTAGCTGATCTTTGCGCAATCACTCCCATTGTCCGAGTACGCGAAAACAATCGCTCAATGATTTTGCAGGCATTGGATGCAGGTGCACACGGCATAATGGTGCCGGAAACAAACACGGCTGAAGAAGTCTCATTGGTCATAAGCCGCACTAAGTACGCACCTGATGGAGACCGCGGGTACACTGCGTCTCAGCGTGCCGCAGGGTATGGCAACATGAATGCCGCAGAGTATGCAGTGTTTGCAAACGAAAATACCATGACCATTGCATATTGCGAAACAAAACGTGCTATCGAAAATCTTGACGAGATGTTGAAAGTTCCGCATCTGGATATGATGTGGATAGGGCCTATGGATGTATCGCAAGCACTGGGCGTGACAGGAAACCCGAATCACCCGACAGTGATTGAAGCTATAAACACAATCATTGCTAAATGCAAGGCGGCAGGTGTGCCTGTAGGAACTATCGCAAATTCCCCTGAAGATGCGGCAAAACTTTTTCAGCAAGGTGTGCAACTTATTAGCTTAAGCTCCGATCAGGGGATGATTCAGTACGCTGCAAAGCGGTTTGCAGGAGAACTGAAGTCAACTCTTTGCAGCTAGATAATGGTTTAGGAGAATTACATAATGAATAAACGATTTGGAATGATTGGACTTGGAAACATGGGTCTGCCGATGGCAAAGAATATTGTCAAAGCAGGATTTCATCTGAGTGCAACTTCAGTCAACAAAGATGTTTGGGATGATGCAAAAGCGTCAGGCATACAAATTGTTGAAGACGCAATAGAAATCGCAAAAAACTGCGATGTGATTATAACTATTTTGCCGGCTGACCGCGAAGTCGTCTCTGTATATGAATGTGATGAGGGTATTATAAATAACTGTGCGCAAGGCACTGTTTGTATAGATATGACATCAGCCAAAGGTGGGACAGTGCGTCAAATCAGAGACACAGCCATTGCAAGAGGCAAGGACATTAAGTGGCTGGATGCACCGGTCAGCGGAGGTGTGGCGGCTGCGACATCGGCAACGCTGACAATAATGGTCAGCGGGGAACGCTCCATCTATGATGAATATTTATCATTTTTTGAGGCAATCGGCAAGAAAATCACATATACAGGTGAACTGGGTTCGGCAAAAGACATAAAAATGCTCAATCAAGCGCTAAATGCCGGAAACTCGTGTGTAGCAGCGGAAGTTATGATGCTCGCAAAACAATTGGACGTGGATTTGAATATTTTTATGGATGTGGTCAATGAAAGCTCAGGCGGCTCATGGATATTCAAAAATAACGTGCCAAGATATATTGCGCATGAACATAAACCGGGATTCAAGCTCGATTTGATGAAAAAAGATGTTTCCCTGTTTGCCGATTCGGCGCGGGCAAAAGGTGATTTCACGCCTGTTCTCGACACTGTTATGAATATACTGTCAGCAGCCAGCAATCAGGGTCATGGCGAGCAAAATTACACATATATTGCAAAGTGGATTGAAGAACAAAACAACTTAAAATAAACAATAAAAGGTGGGTTATCACAATGCCTATAGGGTTTAGAGTCTATACAAAAGTAAAACGTGCAAAGCAGGAGTATGTTGAGGCATTTCGAGGTATTCCGGTAGCGAATATAGCAGATAACATGGGACGGATAAGTTGCGTAGATACAGGCATAAGACCATATACGGACGTACCGCTTCTCGGTGTTGCGATTACAGTCAAAGTAGCGCCTAATGACAATCTGGTGTTCCACAAAGCCATAGATATTGCACAGCCGGGAGATATTATTGTCGTTGACGGAGAGGGGAGCATGGCTCACTCTGTCTGTGGCGATATCATGTACAGTTATGCAAAAAAGCGAGGCATTGCGGGTTTTGTGGTGGATGGCTGCATACGTGATGTCGATTCTCTGATGACGCTTAAATTCCCTGTCTATGCTCGTGGTGTACAGCCGAAAGGGCCATACAAAAACGGTCCCGGTGAAGTGAACGTACCGATAGCTTGCGGTGGAGTTGTAGTAAATCCGGGCGATATTGTCTACGGAGATAGTGACGGCATTGTTGTAATTCAAGAAGCCGACGCACCCGAGCTTATAAAACTGGCGAGAAAGCATGTTGAAAGCGAAGAAGCGATTTTTAAAGGGATTAAAGACGGGACGCTCAATAGAGACTGGGTGGAAAACACTCTCACTTCAAACGGCGGAGAGATTATTGACGATTACTATCCCGGCTGCAAATAACGGCTATATTGGGTTTGCCTGACAAAGGAGAGAAAAGCATGGAAACTTATAATGTAAATTGGGAATCGCTCCGCAAATACTGCACGGACTTGTTTACTTCGCTTCATATGCCGATTGACGATGCTTTTGTGGTTGCGGATAATCTGGTTGATGCGGATTTATGCGGCGTGGAGTCCCACGGCGTGAGTCGGATGTCTATCTACATGAAGCGTTTGGAAACAGGTGTTGTGAGCAAAAATGCGAAGATAGAGGTAATACAGGAACATGCGGCATCACTGGCTTTGAGTGCGTCTAACGCCATGGGTATGGTGGCCGGCAAATATGCTATGGAGCACTCGATAGAAAAGGCAAAAGAGAGCGGATGTTGCTTCACAACAGTCAGAAACTCAAACCATTACGGCATGTCAGGATATTATGCAAATATGGCTGCACAGGCAAACATGGTTTGTATTACAGGTACCAATGCACCACCCAACATAGCACCCTGGGGCAGCTACAGACCTTATCAGGGAACTAACCCCATAGCGTTTGCAGTCCCTACACAAAATCAGCCCATAATACTGGATATGGCACCAAGCGTTGTTGCAATGGGTAAAGTTATTTTGGCGGCTAAACTGGGAAAAGACATTCCCGAGGGTTGGGCGCTTACAAAGGACGGAAACCCGACGACAGATGCAAAGGAGGGCGTGGAGGGGACAGTTTTACCTATCGGCGGTCCGAAAGGTTACGGAATTGCCATGTTTGTAGACATTCTCTCAGGAATACTGAGCGGGGCTATGTTTGGTCCGCACATAAACAATATGTGGAGCGACTTCGAAAACCCGCAGAATGTAGGACATTTCTTCATAGTAGCAGATATTTCCAAGTTTGTGGACATAGACGAGTTTAAAACGCGTGTCGGACAAATGATAGGTGAAGTCAAAGCGTTGCCAAAAAATCCGGGAGTGGAAGAAATACTGCTACCGGGCGAGATTGAACAAAGACTGCGAAAGGAACGAAAACAAAAAGGTCTCGAAATTTCCGAAGTAGTCTACGAGGAACTAAAAAGTCTCGGCACAAAATACGGAGTACCATTTGTGCTGTAAGACGTATCGGCATCGTAGAAGCAGTATACCTGCACGTAAACTACACACAGCGAGGGAAATGCTTGCCATTTCTCTCGCTGTACTATATAGTGTGAAGCAGCAACCCCCGTCCCTCTGCTTCATACAAAACTTTTACAAAATTCACAATTTTGACAAAAAACGCTTGCAATTACGTGCAAAATGTTGTATTATAATTCGCAGGAACGAAAGTGCCTCGCCGATTTTCGGCGGCAGACGGGAAGTGTTGAGACCACTCCCCGCCCTGTATATGTGTTCATGCCACATACACAATTGCATATTTGCAATACCACATTGACTATTCTACAACGGTTTGCGTTTTTTCGCAAGCAGTAGCGTAGAGGGCAGTCGTTTGTGTAGCACATATTTGCTGTGTATGTAAAGCGCGATAATCGCGCTAGTGTCATATGCGGCATTTTTCGTTTCTCGGAGAACACTCGCCGGGGCATGTGCGCACGCCCCGGTGGGCGGAACTTCGAGGGAGAACGAATAATATAGTGGAGGACAATTTAACATGGAGAGGAATTTTTCATTCAAGGCGAAAACAGGTGCAAGTAAAAAATTTATGAGATCCACGCAAATTAGCAGAAGTCTAAACAGAGTGCTGACGCTCTTACTTGCATTTTTGTTCATGCTCAGCACGGTCGCTATGGTATTTCCGTATGCGGCGGAATATGGTGAAGATACAACAACCGATTATTTGGCTGCCGAAACGCAGTACGAACTCGCGGGTGAACCTATGCCGGAAAACATATCGGCACTTGGCGCAGGTAGCATCGACATCACGGCTGATTTTGAGTGCGCAAACTTTGAAGCGGCTGTGCGAGAGCTTATCGGCAAAACAGACGGCGAGCCAATTTACCGCAGTGATGTTGATTGGATAAAGGTATTAGCAGAATTTTGGAGAAGCTACCGTTATGATCCGGTGACAGGAGAATGGGTTATTGTGCAGGCGTGTCTTATACTTAAAGAAAACACCACTAGTCTTGCAGGATTACAACACTTCACGGCACTGACACGTCTTGAACTCTTTCACATCCAACTAAAAACGTTAGATGTGAGCAATAATAGAAATCTGGCGTATCTTCATTTTTCAAACGGACAACTTCAGATGTCCGCATTAGATTTGAGCAACAACGAGGCATTGACATCACTCTGGCTCGGCTGGACTCCTCTAACATCACTTGATGTTAGCACCAACAAATCACTGACGAGCCTTATGGTCGCCAGTCCTGAACTAACTACACTAGACGTGCGCAATAACGAGGCATTGACATCACTCATTGTTCAAGGTACTCAACTAATGTCGCTTGATGTAGGCAGTAATAGGGCGTTGACATCGCTTAGTGTCAGGAGTAACCAACTGACATCGCTTGATGTAAGTAATAATACTGAGCTGAGGGAACTTATTGTTGAAAATAACAACTTAACATCGCTTGATGTGACTGCGCTTAAGTATTTGGAGGTTCTCAACGTCGATGGTGGACTTGGCGATGTTTTCTTCTATTATCATGAACAACAATTCAAAGACTACTGGTTTTCTCCAAACCAATTAACCACACTTGATGTGAGTAAGAATCCAGCATTGAGATTACTTGGTGTTTTTGGAAATAGTTTAGCATCATTGGATTTATCCAGCAACATTAAGTTGGAGGCTTTAGTTGTTGGAAATAATCTGTTGGAAACAATTGATGTTAGCAATAATACGTTTTTGACATACATTCATGTTGGGGGTAATATGCTAACCACAATTGATGTTAGCAACAATCCCGAGTTGTGGTTACTTATTGTCTGGAGTAATTTTATGGATTCAGAAACTTCGATTATTGGGTTAGAGCATACACTAATTCCATATTGGCTGAACCATTTAGCTGGTGGGGGGGCTATGGGGACATATCCGCTTCACTTCTACCCACAACGATTAAGGGTAGAACAACCCGGAAACACACAACCTGAGAAACCGCAATGGCAACCGCCCACTCCTCCTGCGCAGTTATTCCCTGACTCGCGTAACCATTGGGCAGCAGCCCCCATAGGCTGGGCATATGCGAATCGCATAACCATGGGTACATCTCCGACAAGCTTCTCTCCAAATAGAGGAGTAACGCGAGCGGAGTTTGTAACATTCCTGCATCGTATGGCAGGTACCCCAGCAATAACCGGAACAAATCCGTTTCGTGATGTTTCAAGTAATGCCTGGTTTGCCGGAACAGTAACGTGGGCATCAACCTCAGGAATAACGGCAGGTACATCTCCTACAACGTTTCATCCCAACAGAGCAATAACTCGTGAAGAGATGACTGTAATGTTATTTAGGTTTATTCGCGATATAGTTGAGTCTGACAATCTGGCATCACCCGCCGCTGCATTGGACAGATTCCCTGATAGAGGTCAAGTTTCCGGCTGGGCGCAAGACAGCGTGCGCTGGGCAGCAGACCAGGAGATAATTGGAGTCGGTGGCAGACTGAACCCACGAGGCAACGCAACCCGAGCAGAGGCAGTTACGATGCTATACCGTTTAGTAGATAGATTCAACGTATCTGCACCGTAGAAGCAACGGAACGGGGGTGCTGCTTCATCCCCATACTTCACCAAAGTGTCAAGTTGACACTTTGAACGAAAGTCTTAGGGTTTCGCACGACCTGCCGAGTGAAGCAGCAACCCCCACCCCCGTCCCCTCGCTTCGACACTGTCAATTGAGCTAACTAGTTCGTTCACCCATTCAACTGCTTCCTCAGCACTTTCAAATACATCAAGCTCCCCAATTTGACTTAAATATAATGAATCCCATTCATCACCTTTTGTAATAGTCGGCGGCCAACTTTGTTGACGCCTGAAAGCAAAAAGACGTTTACACGCATTTTTTATCAGAGGATAATTAATCGTTTCATTTTTCACAATAATTTGGAGGTCAATCAAGTCATGCGCGCGTTCGCTTTTTTCAGAACTGAGTGCATGAAGTTTTTGCGCTATTTGATGGTGTATTTGAAGTAACGCAATTGGATTTGGTGCAGGAAATCCGAGCTTTTCAAATAGCTCTACTATATCAGGCGAAATATAATTATCAAAAGTCGCTGTATCACCTATTTCATCATGCCCTACTTCAAGCGGAACAGTCAGCCATGATTTTCCATTGTATGCAAGTTTTATCTCAAACGGTTGCATAATATATTCATTAGGAATGCCTTTCGGCTTGGCAGGTTCTTTGCGGACAATTCTTCCGGTAAATCCATGCCAGCCTCCTAAAAGCGCAGAGTCTAATTGCTCCAAAAATATTTCTAACTCTTCCGCTCTTGCTGTATCAAAGTCACGGGAAAATCTCGTTGTCTTTTCGCCATAACGAAGCTTCAAAGCACTTCCACCTTTGACTACACCATTTGGCAAAAGCTGTCCAATAATAGTATTTGCAATCAAAGTTCGCACTTGAAGAGGATTGCTTTCCGCTCCGAAAATGCGGTCAATCGCAATATCAAGGTTTCTTCTGCTGTTTGGAATTTTCATAATAATGACCATTCCTTTCGAAAGTTTTCAGGCACAAAACGACTCATGAAAGGAACTGTCATTTTGTGCATCATTTGCGGTTTCCCATAGGGGGAGCAAATCGCACATTCCCCCGTTAGTTTGAATTCATTCAAACTAATTTTGCCCTCATTGTTGTTGCTTCCGCACTAGTGATTAAGCCCATTCGCTTTGCTTCTTCTAAAGAATCGACCAGGCGTTCTGTCATTATTGTATTTCGGCATACTTCAAAAGCCTCATATACACTTTGAGAAGGTATCCCCTCATATTCAACTTTATCATAAAATTTTTCAGGGTAAACAATTTTGAGATATGACGGAAGTTTTTTTCTGACTTTATTTTGCGCAGCAACATAGATGGATGCAGGGCTGAGAAGTGCCAGACCATGCATAGCTAATACAGACTCTCCATATATCATTGCCCCGGTACCGACTAAAATCACAGCCAGTGCGTACTTATCGTATGCAGTAGGGGTGTAATGAAAAATCTGGTACACACCGTGCCCGAGCCGACGAAGTTTCCCTCTGTGTGCTAACTTTACCAGCTCTACATTAGGGATTCCAAGTGTTTTTGCCACGCTTGAAGTTATTAACCCATAGTTGTCGGCGGCATATTCATAAATCATATCATAATTGCTCATGACAAAAGTATACCAAAATAGGTATACTTTTGCAAGAAGTATTTTGTGGTATTGAGCAAAAAGTCACAAAAAGCATATTTTACGCTTGCAAAAAATGAATAAATAACGTACACTATAAAAAGGTTAAAAAAGTCATGTAATAGGGGTTGACATATGCAAGCGATGCAAGGGATAATTTTACAGCCGGACAGCCGGACAGCCGGACAGCCGGACAGCCGGACAGCCGGACAGCCGGACAGCCGGACAGCTTTGTAACCCTACAATCGCGCATACAATAAAATAGTAAACTAAGCGGTCGTTTTTCGCAATGCGGAAAACGACCGCTGATTAAATTTTAAGGAGAGTAAAGTAAATGAAAGCAAACTCAATTAAAGGCAAAATAAAAAGGGCAGTGGCATTTGCACTGGTGTTGGCAGTCATGCTCAGCTTGGGTGCGATGCCGGTACTGGCATCGGAACAACCTATTAGTTTTGAATGCGCCTACTTTGAGGCAGCTGTCCGGAGATTCCCGACTGTACCGGACACAGGCTATGTTTTCCCAAGCCATGTCAGTGAGATAGCGACGTTTTGGCAGGAGGGAGGAAGAGAGGGCGGAAACATAACAAGCCTTGCAGGTATTGAGTATTTTATCTCGTTGAGGACACTTATTGTTGAGTCTCAGCAACTGACAACGATTGATGTAAGTAACAACACCTCGCTGACACTGATTAATGTGATGTTTAATCAACTAACCACAATCGACGTTAGTAATAACACCTCGCTTATAACTCTTTTTGTCAGTAACAATCAACTGACAACGCTTGATTTGAGCAACAATAGCCTGCTGAGAGGTCTTTTTGCGAGTTTTAATCGCATGGAATCTATTGAAACATCCCTTATTGGTCTGAGTAACACAAGAATTATCCCATCTTTGGAAGGCAGGGGTACTCAATTTGTAGACGACGGACCTGGCCACACATTCAATTTCCATCCTCAAAAAGGGCAAGATGGCTGGTTAAGACCCACTCCTCCTGCGCAGCTATTCCCTGACTCACGCAACCATTGGGCAGCAGCCCCCATAGGTTGGGCATATGCAAATCGCATAACCCTGGGTACATCTCCGACAAGCTTCTCTCCAAATAGAGGAGTAACGCGAGCGGAGTTTGTAACATTCCTGCATCGTATGGCAGGTAGTCCGGCAATAACCGGAACAAATCCGTTTCGTGATGTTTCAAGTAATGCATGGTTTGCCGGAACAGTAACATGGGCATCAACCTCAGGAATAACAGCAGGGACATCTCCTACAACGTTTCATCCAAACAGAGCAATAACTCGTGAAGAGATGACTGTAATGTTATTTAGGTTTATTCGCGATATAGTTGAGTCTGACAATCTGGCATCACCCGCCGATGCGTTGGACAGATTTCCTGATAGAGGTCAAGTTTCCGGCTGGGCACAAGACAGCGTGCGCTGGGCAGCAGACCAGGGTATAATCGGAGCCGGCGGCAGACTGAACCCACGAGGCAACGCAACCCGAGCAGAGACAGTTACGATGCTATACCGTTTAGTAGATACGTTCAACATATCTGCACCGTAGAAGCAGTATTCCTGCACGTAAACAACACACAGCGAGGGAAATGCTTGCCATTTCTCTCGCTGTACTATATAATGTATGATGCGTGCGAGCTACCCCGCAGATAATGGGAAAACTGCTGACATGCAGCAAATTTTATAGGTAGGGCAAGTATTACTATGAGCAAAACAGATAAACAAATTCAAAACGGAGAATATGGCAACGACTCTATCAGTGCACTAAAAGGTGCGGATAGGGTCAGAAAACGTCCGGGGGTAATATTTGGCTCGGATGGCATAGAGGGTTGCCAACACGCCATTTTTGAAATACTCTCAAACTCAATAGACGAAGCCCGCGAGGGCTACGGAAAGCAAATAATAGTTACCCGCTTTGAGGATAACACCTTTGAAGTGGAAGACTTTGCACGCGGCTGTCCTGTTGACTGGAATCCAAACGAAAACATGTTCAACTGGGAGCTGGTATTTTGTGAGCTTTACGCAGGAGCGAAGTATCGCAACAATGAGGGAAGCAACTACGAGTTCTCGCTCGGGCTCAACGGACTTGGCTCATGCGCCACGCAGTATTCCTCCGAATTTATGGATGTGACAATCTTTCGCGACGGGAAAAAATATGGATTGCGCTTTGAAAAAGGCGAAGTCATAGGAGAAAAAGGCAAGGAATTAAAGCACGAACAATACACAGAAAAGCGCACAGGCACAATAATCAGATGGAAACCTGACCTTGATGTATTCACAGACATAGCGGTGCCTCCATCATATTTCATCGACACACTGAAAAGACAAGCAGTGGTAAACGCCGGAGTCACATTTAAGTTTAAAAATCAGGTAGGCGGCAGGTTCGAGACTACGGAGTTTCTGTACAAAGACGGAATACTGGACTATGTGACAGAACTTGCAGGAGACGACAGCATAACACAGCCCGTTTTCTTCGAGGCAGAGCGCAAAGGCAAAGACAGAGCGGATATGCCCGAATACAAAGTAAAACTCTCAGCGGCGTTTTGTTTTTCAAACAGAATAAGCGTCACAGAATACTACCACAACTCATCATGGCTGGAGCATGGCGGCTCACCCGAAAAGGCAACAAGAAGTGCATTTGTTGCCGAAATAGACGCATATCTTCGCAAAACAAACAAATATAAAGGCAATGAAAACAAGATAACCTTTGCAGACATACAAGACTGCTTGGTGTTGGTGACAAACTGTTTTTCAACCCAGACATCATTTGAAAACCAAACAAAAAAAGCCATCACAAACAAATTCGTACAAGAAGCGATGACCGAATTTCTAAGGAGCAGACTGGAAGTATATTTCATAGAAAACAAAGCCGAAGCCGACAAAATTGCAGAGCAAATCCTTATCAACAAACGCAGCCGTGAAACAGCGGAAAAAACACGTTTAAATATCAGAAAAAAACTCTCAGGCGGCATCGACATATCAAGCCGTGTACAAAAATTCGTAGATTGCAGAAGCAAAGACATCGAAAAACGCGAGATATATATAGTGGAGGGAGACTCTGCACTGGGAGCGTGTAAGCTCAGCAGAGATGCCGAGTTTCAAGGCGTTATCCCGGTGCGCGGAAAAATACTAAACTGTCTGAAAGCAGATTACGGAAAAATCTTCGCAAATGACATAATAACTGATATAATAAGAGTTCTTGGATGTGGAGTGGAGATACAAAACAAGCACACAAGAGACCTGAGCGCGTTTGACCTCGATTCACTGCGCTGGAACAAAGTCATAATCTGCACCGATGCAGACTATGACGGATTTCAAATCCGCACACTGATACTCACAATGCTCTACCGCCTCGTTCCCACACTCATTGAAGGAGGTTATGTCTATATAGCCGAATCCCCGCTTTATGAGATTATAAGCAAAGGAAAATCTTACTTCGCTTACTCCGATAGAGAGAGAAACGAAATAATTGAAAAACTGGGTGACTCCAAATACACAATCAGTCGCTCAAAAGGACTCGGTGAAAACGACCCTGAAATGATGTGGCTCACAACCATGAACCCCGAAAGCAGGAGGCTGATAAAAGTAATGCCCGCAGACGCAACCGTTACAGCGGACACTTTCGATTTATTTTTGGGAAACAATCTAAACGGCAGAAAAGACTTCATCTCAGAAAACGGGCACAAATATTTAGACTTCGCAGACGTTTCCTAAAAGGCAGCAGATAAGAGGCTCGTCGCAGAGAAACAACAAAACAATATAAATAACCCATAGAAAACAGGAGCAACATGGCAAAAAGGAAAGAAGCAACAAAAAATAAAGAAACAAATCAAAACGTGAAAGTGCTTGAAGCAAAAGTGCTTGAACAGCCTATTACTGATACGCTTGAACTCAACTACATGCCATATGCCATGAGCGTGATTGTTTCCAGAGCAATACCTGAAATTGACGGCTTCAAACCATCGCACAGAAAACTCCTATACACCATGTACAAAATGGGACTACTAACCGGAGCCAGAACAAAATCGGCAAATATAGTGGGACAAACCATGCGCCTGAATCCGCACGGAGACGGACCGATATACGATACGCTGGTGCGCTTATCAAAAGGCTACGGCGCATTGCTCACGCCATTTATAGACTCTAAAGGAAACTTCGGTAAAGCATTTTCACGCGACATGGCATGTGCCGCATCGAGATACACAGAAGCAAAACTCGCACAAATATGCGGCGAAATATTCAGAGACATAGACAAAGAAACGGTTGACTTCACAGACAATTACGACAGCACAATGAAAGAACCGACACTGCTTCCGACAACTTTTCCAAATGTGCTTGTCAGCGCAAATACGGGCATAGCCGTTGGCATGGCGAGCAATATTTGCGGATTTAACCTTGACGAAGTATGTCGTACAGCGATAGAATATATAGCAGATAAAGAATGTGACCTCACGCTGACACTTAAAGCTCCGGATTTCCCGACAGGCGGCGAGCTGATATATAATGCAGAAGAACTCGAATCAATATACAATACAGGTAGAGGCAGTGTCAAAGTACGTGCAAAATGGAAGTATGTCAAAGAGGGAAACCTCATTGAAATCACGGAAATCCCATACTCCACAACAGTAGAATCCATTATCGACAAAGTAGCCGAATTGGTCAAAGCGAATAAACTTAAAGAAATCGCAGATATGCGCGATGAAACTGACCTCTCGGGACTAAAGCTCACAGTAGAGCTGAAACGCGGCACAGAGCCGGACAAGCTAATGGCAAAGCTATATAAGCAAACCCCACTGATGGACAGCTTCTCATGTAACTTCAACATACTCATAGCCGGAGTCCCCAGAGTTATGGGAGTGCGGGAAATACTGGAAGAATGGACAGCATGGAGAGCAGACTGTGTCAAAAGGCGCGTCTACTGCGACATGCAAAAGAAAAAAGACAAGCTGCACCTCCTGCGCGGACTTCAAAAAATCCTGCTCGATATTGACAAAGCAATAAAAATCATAAGGGAGACAGATGAAGAATCGGAAGTCGTACCAAACCTTATGATAGGCTTCGGCATAGACGAGCTACAGGCGGATTATGTAGCAGAAATCCGTCTCAGAAACATTAATCGTGAGCATATATTAAAGCGAACACAGGAAACAGACGATTTGGAAAAAGAAATAGCTGATTTGGAAGCAATTTTGGGCTCAGCACGCCGTATAAACGGCATCATAGTCAAAGAATTAAAGGAAATCCTTACCAAATACAGCGAACCCCGCCGCACTCAGATAGTCTATGAAGATGAAATAGAAGAATTCGACATAGAGGAACATATTGAGGACTATCAGGTGAACATTTTCATGTCACGAGAGGGTTATTTCAAGAAAATCACCCCACTCTCGCTGCGAATGGGTGGTGAGCATAAGTATAAGGATTCCGATGGTCCGTTTATAAGCTTTTCGTCGCAAAACAGGAGCGAACTGCTTGTATTCACAGACAAACAGCAGGTATATAAAGCGCGAGTCAACGACTTTGAAGACTCAAAAGCATCAAATCTCGGGACTTATTTGCCCACAGTGCTGGAGATGGACGAGGGGGAGAATGTCATATTCCTGCTGGATCCCGGCGACTATAAAGACCACATTATTTTCTTCTTTGAAAACGGCAAAGCGGCAAGGGTTGAGTTGGCGGGATACGCAACAAAGCTTAATCGCAAAAAACTCACAGGAGCATATTCGGATAAATCACCTGTAAGCACTGTAATGCCGCTATCAGAGGACAAAGAAGTTGCAGTATTTTCAAGCGACGGACGAGTTGTTGTTTACAACACTTCGATTATGGCACCGAAAACAACAAGAAACACGCAGGGCGTGGGGGTCATGTCGCTAAAGAAAAACAGAGTAGTAGAAAAGGCTATACCCCTTGACGAAACAGATATTCAAAGACCGGAGAGATACAGAGTGAGGGCAATACCTGCCGCAGGAGCAATCCTAAAACCCGAGGATAAGGGTGAGGAGCAATTAAATTTTTTACATGAGGAGACTTGACATTGAAACGTCTTTCAACCATACTGTTAATTCTGATTGTGACGAGTGCATTGACCGTCGGATGTGCAAATATCCTTGATGCTGAATTTGAGTCGATAACGCCGCATGTTGCACCGCTATATGAGAGAGAGCCTGTAGAGCAAATCTCTGTTTCAGATATTGATGAGTTTAAAGAAATTTTGGTTAATCTGGTTATGGCGCGTGAGACTGAAGCTCAGATAATATATCATCACTTTGGAACTGAAGATATCGGGGCAGAGGTGGAGCTGGTGGCTGCGCAGATAATGAGGGACCATCCGATAGGGGCTTATGCCGTATCAAATATTGCGGTAACTGCGACAAGAATTGTCACATATTTTGAAGTTGACGTGGTTATAGAGTTCAGCAGAACAATGGAAGAACTGGACTCGATTATCACGGTGGTTGCAGAGTGGCAATTGATGAGTGAACTCTTAAATGCCATGAGCAAGTACGCAGAGCAAGCAGTTTTTCGCAGCACGCTGCAACTTACAGAGGAGATGCTGGCAGAGAGTATAAGACGCATCTACTACGAAAATCCGAGATCTATAGTGATGCTGCCGTTTGTGACGCTTGAAAGCTTTCCCGAAACCGGTCCCGATAGAATCTACGTAATTCAATTTGGTTATATGTACGCCTCAGCGATGATGGGGCGATTCAGTGAAATGCTCTCGCTCTATGTTGAGCAAAATGCAGAGAGAATAACAGGCGACACAGACTCGTTAAGACTTCTTTCTCTTGTGAGAAATCTTATTGCGTCAGTAGAATTTGACGAGGGAACAGCCCGAACAATAAGCGTGCATGGTGCACAAAATTTTTCTGCAACTGCATATGGCGCACTTGTCAGAGGTCGTGCGGTCGGAGAGGGCTTCGCGATGGCGTTCAAAGCGCTCAGCGATGAATTAGGATTTGACAATCGCATCGTTTTAGGGTATCTTGATGGTCTGATACATGCGTGGAATATTGTTTACTTGGATGGCTATTTTTATCATATAGATGTCGCAATGAGTGCAGTATATGGGCTGGAAAAGGCGTTTTTGAGAAATGATTATGACTTTGAAGCGATGGGTTATGAGTGGGACAGAGAAAACACGGAAATCTGTGACGGACCGCTCAGCTTAGAAGATATTTTAGCTCTCGAAGAACCGGACTACTATGAATACCCGTATGATGAGACAGAAAATGCAGAGGAAAATGGGGAAGCAGATGACGAACAGGATAATCAATCACCCGACATACCGGATGAAGAACCTCAAAACCCCATATACAATGAGCCTGATGAAGAACCGCAAAATGAACCGGAAGAGGAGGGGTAAGTAATGGCAGGAGAAATTATTCATTTCAGGAAAAGATTCATCGGAGGATTCAATAGAGATGATGTCGTTGCATACATTTCAAAAGTTTCGACTGCGAGAAACGAAGCAATCGAAGCGAATGAAGAAAGTCAGGCAAAGATAGAAAAACTAAATGAGCTAATCAGTGAAAACTGCATGAAGAGAGAAGAAACAGAAAGAGAATTAGATAAGCTTCGATTAGAACTCATTCAGCTTCGCAACCAAGTGGAAAGTTATAAGCTTAAAGAGCAAGAATGCCACACTCCCACCCCTGAGCCTGTTTCCGTATACGACGAACCCGCTTTAGAGCCTGTGCCCGAGCCCGATTCAGAGGATGAACCTGTTCCCGTGTACGACGAGCCCGTTTCAGAACATGAACATTTTTCCGAGGACGAACCCGCTTTAGAGCCTGTGCCCGAGCCCGATTCAGAGCACGAACCGGAATCGGAGGTTTCTGAGCAAGAATATAAAAAAGAGAAACCCAGTGTACTTAAAATAAAACTAACTAGAAGACGCAGAGACTAATATATTTATTATTATTACGGAGGGATTGGTTTTATGAAATTCAATTTCACAGACAAAAAAGTAAAGGTAACAGACGAGCTAAAGGAATACGCAGAGAGAAAAATCGGCAAACTGGATCGCTTTTTCAAAACGGAGTCGGAGGCATTTGTAACATTTGGCAGTGTGCGCGGACGTTTCATAGTTGAAGTAACACTCAAAAATAACGGAATGTTTTACAGAGTTACAGACACAACAAATGATATGTTTGCGTCAATTGATTCTGCTGTGGCAGCTATTGAGCGTCAGATTCGCAAAAACAAAACGCGCCTTGAAAAAAGACTTCGCAGCGGCTCGCTTGAAAAAGAGAAAGGCTCGCTTGGAATTGTTGATGCCGCTGATGACGAGGACAGAGATGAGTTTAGGATTGTCCGCAGCAAATCATTTCCTATTAAGCCAATGACGCCCGAAGAAGCTGTGCTTCAGATGAATCTTCTTGAGCATGAATTTTTTGTGTTTAAAAATCAAAACAAAGACGATGCGTTTTCTATAGTTTACAAACGTAGACAAGGGGACTACGGTCTGATAGAAACATCCTAAAAACCCACTTAGCGGAGAGGAACTACTATAATGACATGCAAAAATTGCGGTTTTCAATCAAAAAATGATGGAGCTTTCTGTACAAACTGCGGAGCCGGGTTTTCCCCTGCAGAGTATCCGGTGCATCCTGCGATGCAGTTGCGTCAGAGTGCAAAAAAGTCGTCGAACGCTCCTATAATAATAACTGCGATATGTGCCGCAGTTGTAGTCATTGTCGGAGTAGTTCTTGCTTTCACGGTCTTAAACCCCCACATAGCGTCTGTGGCGGGTGATGTAAACAGAATGGGAGTCGTAGAATTACCTGTTGCAGTAGCGCCATCACCAACGCCGCGACTTACGCCGCCACCGATTATTCCCACCGAGCCCATTGATGCGGTAAAACTTGACGGCGTTTGGTCATTCTCGCATGGCGATATAGTATTCTTTTTCGGATTGTCTGATTTTATAATGTTTTCTTATCGCGGAGATAATGGCGGAGAAGTTTTCGAGTCGCAATGGGAAGAATGGGGAGACTGGTACATCGGCGAAGATGGACGGATGTTTATAGAAGCTGAGTGGACAGGTCCTCATGTATTTCAAATTATTCTAAGCGAAGATACTCTCACAATAATAGATGTAGATGGTGATGCCATCACCTACACCCGAATAGAATAAAGCTTTACAAGTCGAAAGTGAGGCAAGAGGGAAATTGATGAAAGATAAGTTTAGGTTAGGGCGTTTCACAGTTATTTTAATAATGTTGGCTTTATTGCTCGCATTTGCAGTAGCTTGCGATAATGTGCCTGACCTTGACGATATAGTTGAAATTCCTCCGCCAATCACTTTAGATGAAACTCTGCGGTTCGACCGATTTTTGGATGAGTTGTTTGCCGAGTGGGTATCTGCAGATGCCATCACGATGAATTTTTTTCTTGCCGATCCGGAGGCGATGGGTATAGAAAGACCCGGACCTACATTCGGTGAAGTAATTTCAACCGATCCGGCGCAACGGGAGATAAGCAGAGAAAGAAGTAGAGAGCAGACAGAGGAATTTTTCACATTTGATTATGAACTCTTGCGTGAAGATCAGAGGATTATTCATGCGATAATTGAAAGAAATATAAGACTAAATGAAATAATAGACCGTGAAGATGAATTTATTTTTTACACGGGCTACATCCGACCAATCACAGGTATACAGATTCAACTGCCTATCCTACTTGTAGAGTTTTCGTTTTATACCGTATATGATATAGAGAGATATTTAAATTTGCTCGAAGACATAGGGCGTTATTTTGATGATATCATAGAGTTTGAGCGTGAACGCGCATCACGCGGATTTTTCTTAAATGATGCAAATGTGGACAGTGTGATAGAGCATTTGGAGAGTTTTTTGGAAAACCGGGAAGACAACTTCATGATAACCGTGTTTGATGACAGGATAGCCAACCACGATGAACTCACTGCAGCTCAGCGAGAAAGCTATAAGCAGAGAAATCGTGATTTGATTTTAAACAATGTGCTTGTGGCATACGAAACCTTACTGGCAGCAATGCGTGATTTAAGAGGAAGTGCGCTGCACTCGGGCGGTATTGCGTCGTTGCCGGGAGGTGAGGAGTTAGCACTTGCAATGCTCATGGCTCGCGCAGGGAGTGACAGAACTGCACAGGAGCTCAGAGAACTCTATGAAGAGTGGATAGAGCGTGTGCTCAGTGATGTGCTTTTTGTGCTTACCGAATATCCGTGGCTTAATGCAGTTTTTACCGATGGAGTTTCGGTTAATGTTGGAGATGGTACACCTGAGTCTTTTATTGTAGTATTGCAAAAGGCGATGATAAAAGATTTTCCGCAAATTGAGCCGACACAGCATGTTATTTTAGAGGTTCACGAAAGCCTGCAAGACTTCATGAGTCCTGCGTTTTACCTTGTGCCTGCTATAGATAACTTCGACCATAATGTAATATACATAAACCCTGCCAGTTTGGACAATGAGCTTTTCCTGTTTACAGTAATTGCTCATGAGGGCTACCCCGGGCATCTGTATCAGGCAGTGTATTTTCGCCAGCAATCTCCTCATCCTGTCCGCACAATGCTTTCAAACACCGGATATGTGGAGGGCTGGGCGACTTATGTTGAGATGCTTAGCTACTTCATGGCAGGGATTGATCCTCAGGTAGCAGATTTAATGTGGAATCTTCGTCTATATGATATGCTCATTCAAGCATATTTGGATTTAGGGGTAAATGTTCTGGGCTGGGATCATGAGATGGTTACACAGATACTGAGGGGCTTGAACATTTTAGATACGAATGTTATAAATAACATTTACAACATGGTAACCGGAGTGCCGCTTTTTTCAATACCGTATTCACTCGGATACATCGAAATGCTCGAATTGCAGGCTCACGCTAAAGACACTCTCGGAAATAATTTCAGTTACAAAGAGTTTCATCGCTTCATTTTGGATATAGGCCCAACACCATTTCCGATAATTGCTACCCACATGGAAACATGGATGGAGAGGCAAGAGCAATAACCACCCGCATATAGCAGGTGGTTTTCAAAGGGACAATTCTGATAAATAATAAACTACATCTTGAACTTTGCTGTCAACGATTTTCGCAAGTGATTATATATTAGAACCAATAGAGCGAATGTCATCGAGTAGAGTGCTCAGATTTATGCCTCCTGCGTGCATGTCGGGTTGTTTTTCAGGTTCATCAAGTGGAGCAGCAGGTGTAATCGGTGGCGAAGCGTAGTTATTATCTTCCGCAGCAGCTTCATATTCGATAGCAGCGTAGGATTCTTGTGCAGAATCTTCTGCATATGTAATTTCTTCGGGCTGTGCCTCCGGGGTATGCATCGCAGCCGGTACAGTTTCAACGGGTTCAACCGCAGGAGTCGGTGCAGCAATAGGCGCAGGAGTAGACGCAACAACCTTGTGCGCCGCCGAATCAGGTGGTTTTTTCTTTGTGGGCTTTTTAGTTTCCTTGGGCTTTGAAACTACGGCAGTGGCTTCTTCGGTAATGTCGCCCTGGAATGTATCAGGGTTTACCATGAGAACCCCGTCTTCCTTGTTAATAAAGAGGATTTTGTCTCCCTCATTTATGCCGAGGTTTCGCCTGATTGAAATAGGAATAGTGATTTGCCCTTTGCTTGTAACCTTAGCCATTTCCATCATGATTAAATATGCCCCCTAACATCAGATAGATTCCTTACTTATAGTAAACTAAACATAAAACGATGTCAATACGTAGTGCAAAAAAATATAAAGAACTCTATCTTGTAAAAAAAGCTCAATTGCGTTAAAATCATTATAAAAAGATTGGAGCTCACAATATGGCGATTTTAAAAGCATACACATTGCCACACCCGCCACTGGTTTTGCCGAAAATAGGGAAAGGTAAGGAAAATCTTACAAAAAGGACTTTGGAAGCATTCGACTCAGTGAGTAAGGAAATCGCGGAATTGAAACCTGAGACAATTATTTTTATAACTCCACACAGTGTTTTATACTCTGATTACTATCATATTTCCCCGGGAAAGACAGCAAGGGGAGACTTTGCACGCTTTGGAGCTCCCGAAGAAGAAGTGGTTACAAACTATGATGAGGAACTTGCGTACACGATTGAGGGGATAGCCGAAGCTGACTTTGTCTATGCAGGGTCACAAGGAGAAAAGGACAAAAAGCTCGATCACGGCACTATGGTGCCTATGTGGTATATAAACAAGAATTATTCCGATTATAAATCGCTGAGAATTTCCCAGTCGGGAATGTCACCCGCCGAGCATTACAGATTTGGACAGGTCATAACTAAGGCGATAAAACAATTAAATCGAAGAACAGTTATAATTGCATCTTCGGATTTGTCGCATAAACTTCAAAATGACGGACCTTACGGTTACGCTTCGGAAGGAGCCAAATTTGATGCCTTGGTGACGGAAAGTTTATCGTCAGGAGACTTTCTATCTCTGTTTAAAATTCCGGATGAGCTGCGTCGGGGTGCTGGTGAGTGCGGCTATAATTCTCTTATGATTCTCGCAGGTTGTTTAGACAGATATGAGCTTGACGCAGAGCTCTTATCGTATGAAAGACCTTTTGGAGTCGGCTATGCAGTTGCACGGTTCAGTGTGAACGGATATAATGAGGAGCGAAATATTTTGGACAAGTATATGGAGTTCGCAATCGAAGCATCAAAAAGAATAAGGAACGGAGAAGACGAATATCAAAAGCTCGCAAGAAAGTCATTAGAACACGTGATAGAGACAAGTGAAAAACTTCCTATTTCCAACGACTTGCCGGATGAAATGAAAAGCAAAAGAGCCGGAGTGTTTGTGTCACTTCATATAAGCGGCAGTCTCCGAGGCTGTATAGGAACAATCGCCCCTACTACTGAATCGGTAGCTGAAGAGATAATTCAAAACGCTATATCTGCCGGACTCCGTGATAATAGATTCAGCCCCGTGACGAGAAGTGACCTCGCTCTGCTTACATATAAGGTAGATGTTCTCGAGCCACCGGAACCAATAAAAAGCTCAGACGAACTGGACGTAAAAAAGTATGGAGTAATCATTTCAAGCGGTCACAAAAGAGGTCTCTTGCTTCCAAATCTCGATGGAGTGAATACAGTGGAAGAACAAATCAATATAGCGCGACAAAAGGCAGGGATTTCGCCCACAGAAAATTATAAGCTCGAAAGATTTGAAGTTATACGACACGGATAATTTAAAAGGCAAAAATAAATCTGTAGAAGCGACCATCCCCGCATGCCGACAAACCGAAAAACCAAAATCGAGGAAAGCGAGACAATAATGAGCAAAAAAGTAGAGGCACGATACTGGACATATAAGGAAAGTAAGGAAAGTAAGGGCATAGTCTGTAAATTATGTCCCCATGCTTGTTTTATAGAGGATAACCGGATTGGATTTTGCGGTGTTCGGGAAAATGTAAATAACACCTTATTTGCGTCAAGTTACGGAGCAGTTACTTCACTTGTTCTTGACCCGATTGAAAAAAAGCCCCTCTATCATTTTCAAAGGGGGAATAAAATAGTTTCTATTGGCGGATATGGTTGCAACTTCCGATGCGGATTTTGCCAGAATCACAAAATCTCAATGGAGTATAAAAAAGCAAATATAGACTTCATGCCACCGGAGATGATAATACAGTTTGCGACTGCCGCAAGATCGAATGGTAACATCGGAATTGCCTACACATACAATGAACCTCTGATAGGTTATGAGTTTATCGTTGACTGCGCGACCCTTGCAAAGAAAAACGGACTCAAAAATGTTTTGGTGACAAACGGGTATATCAACAAGGGTCCCCTGGTAGAACTCCTGCCACTCGTTGATGCGCTAAACATTGATATTAAAGCGTTTAACAACAGAACATACGACAAGTTCGCAGGAACGCTAGAGCCGGTACTGGAAACAATTCAAACTGCTTATAGAACTTGCCATCTAGAATTGACCACGCTGGTTGTTCCCGGTGATAATGAAAATGACATTGAGAATATTTCAAGATGGATTGCAAAAATTGACCCGAACATTCCGTTTCACCTTTCAAGATTCTTTCCGAGGCATAAATATATTAACGCTCAACAAACACCAAAAGAGATAATGTACAAGGCAAAAGAGACAGCGGAAAGATATCTGACATATGTCTATTTAGGAAATATGTAAAAGAGAAAATAGCAGCCGGATTGGCAGATTGCGTAATCCCCTTTTGCGAGCCAGCAACATCGTCGTCACTGTTCTCGCAAAAGGAGATTACGCAATCTGCCAATCCGGCTATCGTATACGCTAGGTGGAAAATAGGCGTGCGATGGAGCTGAAAAATCTTTTAATTGGATTTACATAATCAGTATTGGGATTTACGTCTGACTGTTCCTCTTCAAAAGCGGCAGCATTTTTTTGAGCTTCGAGTGTAAATATCTCTTGCGAATTTTGAGGGTTCTTAAAATCATTTATCGGACGCAGAATATATCTGCTATCCGAAAACAGCTCCCATGAGTTTGTATCATCTTTGAACATGACATCAAGCATCCAGAGAATTCTCTTTTTTACATTCGGGTCAAGGATAGGACAGGCGACTTCGACTCTGCGTTGAGTATTGCGGGTCATAAAGTCAGCGGAGGCGATATAGAGTTTCTGGCTATCCCCCTCACCAAAACAGTATATTCTGGTATGTTCGAGAAACTTCCCGATAATACTTATTACATGGATGTTATCGGTGACGCTGGGAAGGTGCGGCACAAGACAGCATATGCCGCGGATATTCATTGAGATTTCAACGCCATCGCTACCGGCTCTAACAAGAGCCTCTATTAACTCCTTGTCGGTTAGCGAATTACACTTGATAACTATGCGACTTCGCTCACCGTTTAGAGCCTTGTATCGTTCGATTTCAATAAGCTCCAGAATACTTTGCTTAAAACTGTTCGGAGCTACAAGAAGATGAGAATACTCTCCTTCAAGATTTTCTATCAGCATATTGCTGAAAAAGGCGGCAGCGTCACGACCAATTTCTTGATTTGCAGTTATTAAAGATAGGTCAGTATATAGCTTGGCGGTTTTTTCATTGTAATTGCCCGTGCCGACCTGAGTGATATACTGAAGCTTGCCTGCGTCTTTGCGAGTAATAAGACAGAGCTTGGAATGACACTTATAGCCGACTAAGCCGTAAATGACCCGACATCCTGCTTCCTCAAAGCGATTTGCCCACTCGATATTATTGCTTTCATCAAAGCGAGCACGAAGCTCCATTAAAACAATGACTTCCTTACCATTCTCGGCGGCAAGTATCAGCGACTCGGCAAGTTTCGATTGAGCGTCCAGGCGATATAGTGTAATTTTAATGGATAAGACAGATGAATCTTGCGCAGCTTGTCTTATAAGTGACAGAAACGGAGCCATACTCTCAAACGGAAATGAGAGCAATACATCCTTTGAAGACACATATTTTATCATATCTGCTCTTGCTGCAGCAGGCAGAGACATGGCTGGTGAATGCGGAGGCCAGAAAAGATGCTCAACAGTCTCCTTGTTAAAATGGCGGGAGAGAGAAAATACAAACGACAGGTCAAACGGGGCTTTAGAGTAAAACACCTGCGGTGTCTTTAGTCCCAGCTTTTTGCACAGAAATTCAAGCATTCCGGCACTTGCCTGCGATGCCATTTCCAATCGAACCGGAGCCATGCGCTGACGTTTACGCAGCAAGGACTTCATGAACTGCCGAAAATCAATATCTTCGTCAAGAAACTCTTCTGCTGTACCAATATCGGAGTTACGAGTAACTGCGATTATATGCTTTTCTGAAACAGTATAGACACCGAAAGCTAAATCTGCAAAATAAAGTATCAAATCTTCAAGTAGAATAAAACGATGCGTTCCCTCTTTGCTGTCGAGAGATATGAGCCTGTCTGTTTCCGCCGGAACAGCAATAAGTCCGAATGTATTCCCTTTTTTCTTTTCAAGTGTGACAGCAATGTGTAATTGCTTGTTTGGAATATGCGGAAATGGGTGTTTAGTATCAATAATGGAGGGGGAAAGCATCGGTAAAACATTGAGCATGAAATGATTTTTTGCGACTTTGAGTTCTGTCGGGGAGAGCTCATTCATATTCATCAGGCAAATTCCATTATCAGTCAGCTCCGAAGTGACGCTGGAATAAGCATGGTTGAGGAGAATATAGAGCGGAGTCGTTGCACGATAGATTTCATTTAACTGGTCAACAGCAGTCATACCAGTTTTATTGTCGCTGAGTTTATTGCCAAGCAAAATGGAGTCGATAAATGAACCAACACGAATCATATAAAACTCGTCCAGATTGCTTGTAAAAATCGATAAAAACTTAAACCTCTCCAGCAGCGGCATTTCGTCGCGGTTTGATTCAAGCAATACACGCTCATTAAACTTAAGCCACGATAGCTCTCTGTTTTGCATATATGCTGCAGTTTCGAAAATTCCCTCTATCATTTTAATACCCCCTGTATTATTATCTCTATTCTATACAAAATATAGCTTCTAGGCAAGCAAAACGAGGTACATTTTGCAGATTTTATGATAATGTACTTGAAAAAGAGCATATATTAACGTATTATATTTTTGTTGTGCCATGATTAAAAAATAAAATCTGCAAAGGTGGCGGGCAGAGGGTTTTAGAGGTTCTCCTATGGATAATCGAGCAATTGGTATCTTTGATTCCGGTCTTGGCGGACTGACAATGGTAAAAAAACTATTGGAGCTGTTGCCAAATGAAGATGTGGTTTATCTTGGAGATACAGGCAGAGTACCTTACGGTTCGCGTTCCGTTGACACAATTATAAAGTATGCGGGTCAAGACGCTGAATTTCTAGCTCTGCACAACATAAAAACCATGATCGTTGCATGTAATACAGTGTGCTCTGTAGCAATGGATAAATTGACCGACACGTATGATATGCCGATTTATGAAGTTATTACAGCACCTGCAGTGGCTGCGGCAAAAAATACAAAAAATGGTAAAATCGGAGTAATCGGAACTGCTGCAACCATACGCAGCGAGTCATATAAGTCGGCACTTAGCAAGATATCAGGGGATTTAGAAGTATACATGGCTGCGTGTCCACTATTTGTCCCTCTGGTTGAAGAGGGTTTTACAAGTGCAGATAACGAAATAGCATTTAGAGTAGCAGAGCAATATCTTAAAAGCTTAAAGGAATCTGCTGTTGACACATTGATTCTCGGATGCACCCATTATCCGCTTTTGAGTGACGTAATCTCCGGTGTCATGGGGGAAGCCGTGAAGCTCATAGACTCAGGTGCAGAGACAGCACAGCTTGTAGCAAAAAACCTTCAGCAGCAAAGCTTACTAAGTGATACACCTTCCGGAAATGGGATAAAGTATTTTGTCACAGACAGCATAGAAGGTTTTTCAGAGCGAGCCTCGCGATTTCTTCGTGCAGACATCAGAGGCAAGGTTCAACAGGTGACAATTGAGTGAAAAAACAAGTAAGGAAAACAAGGAATTGGCATTGAGCCATGACAAAGCGAGAGGAAAAATAATGATGAGAAAAAAAGATGATGCTAAAAATGTGCTCATATCAATAAAAGGTTTGCCTATGTATTCTATAGATGAAGATGATGCATATGAACTTATGACCGATGGTGAGTATTTACATACAGACAACGTGTCAACCTTAACTTATGAAGAAACATCCCTCACGGGGGTGAGTGGAATGCATACTATTTTTGACATTGAGCCGGGTCGCATAGTTTTGCGTCGCGAGGATGGGATTACGGGGGACATGATTTTTGACGAACAGCAAAAGCATCATTTTCTCTATGCCACACCATTTGGTTCTGTTATGATGGGTATAGATACTCACAGCATTAAAAATTGTATGGGTGAAGATGGCGGAAATTTTGAAATCCGCTATGATATTGAGATAGATAATGTTTCTGTCAGTCAAAATCTTTTCAAAATAAATGTGAAAAGTTTACCCCACTAAAGGGAGGCAAAAGTGAACCTTATTACAGCAGCAAAAGTTCAAATAGATGAACTTATAAATAAGGCATTTGAGAAAGTGCGCACATCGGATAATATTGCCGAATGTGCATTTTCCGATGTTTTAGAAAAACTGTCAGGCTCAGTGGAGATACCCCGTGATAATTCTCATGGTGATTACGCGGCGACTCATGCCATGGCAGCGGCAAAGAAATTAAAAATGCCACCTCGCGATATTGCAAAACTCCTGACAGACAACATGGATTTGAGTGACAGTTACTTTAAATCTATTTCGATAGCAGGTCCCGGTTTTATCAATTTTGTGCTTGCCGATAGCTGGTATAATGATGTGCTTAGTGCAGCTGAAAGCATGAACTGCAATTATGGTCGTTCGAACATAGGAAGCGGTCAAAAGGTTATGGTGGAATTTGTCTCGGCAAATCCAACAGGGCCAATGACCATAGGGAACGCTAGGGGCGGAGCGCTTGGGGACATATTAGCCTCAGTGCTCGAAAAAGCAGGCTATGATGTTTGGCGCGAATTTTTACTGAACGACACAGGTAATCAAGTTGACCTTTTTGGGAGGTCTATAGATGCGCGGTATATGCAGCTTTGTGTCGGCGAGGAAAATTATGAGTTCCCGGATGACGGTTATCATGGAGACGATATCAGAAAACTCGCACAAATGATTTTCGATAAAGAGGGCGATAAACTGAGTAATCTTCCTTTAGAGGAGCGCACTCAAAAGTTTGTAGAGTTTGGTTTGCCACACAATGTTTTAAAGATGAAAGAGCATTTAGAAAGATACAAAATTAACTTCGATGAATGGTTCAGCGAAAAGGCAATGCACGATAGCGGATATGTTGCTTCGACGGTTGATGTACTCGATAAGGCGGGATTGCTATTTGAAAAAGACGGTGCTCTCTGGCTGAAAAACACGCAGCTTGGCGGAGAGAAAGACGAGGTATTAAAAAAGTCAAACGGGTTTTACACATACTATGCCGCAGATATTGCATATCACAGAAATAAACTGGAGCGTGGTTTTGATAAGGCTATAGATATTTGGGGAGCAGACCACCATGGTCATGCAAGGCGGCTTATGGCAACTATGACATCTCCTTTGATGTGCGAGGCATTAGGTTTAGATGGCAGCAAGCTCCATTTTCTTCTCATGCAGATGGTGAGGATTGTTCGAGACGGAGAGGCAATAAAAGTCTCAAAGCGGACAGGCAAGGCTCTAACTCTCAACGATTTGCTCGACGAAATTTCCCCGGATGCTTGCAGATTCTTCTTCAATGCCCGTCCCGACAGCCATTTGGAATTTGACATAGCTCTCGCCGTAAGGCAAGACAGCGAAAACCCTGTCTACTATGTCCAGTATGCCCACGCCCGCATCAACAGTCTTATAAAAAACTTAGAATCAGAGGGTCACAATCTTCCTAAATTTGCAGATATAGACCCTGACTTACTTTGCACTGAGCCGGAAAGAGAGCTAATAAAGCAGATTTCAATGCTGCCCGAGGAAATAGCAATTGCAGCACGCGACTACGACCCGTCACGCATAAACAAATATGTAATAGAACTAGCAGCCAGATTTCACAAATTCTACAGCTCCTGCCGCATAAAAGGCGAAAAAAATGCCCTGCTGAGCGCAAGGCTGAAACTTGCAGCTTTAACAAAGCAAGTAATAAAAAACAGCCTGGAAATCTTAAAAGTAACAGCCCCCGATAAAATGTGAGTGCAGGATATAACAAAACAATAACCCATTGACTATTTTACTACTTTAAAGTATAATACTTACGAGTAGTAAAACTTTTTGCGCCGGAAAGGGTGATTTTATGTTTTTAGGCAGGGAACGCGAACTTTTAGCACTGGAGAAAATGTATGATACCCCGGGATTTCAAATGGCTGTTGTTTACGGTCGGCGACGCATTGGAAAAACATCATTATTAAATGAGTTTATCAAAGGGAAAAACTCGCTTTATTTTCCGGCTGAGGAAGTTAATGATATGCTTAACTTGAAAAAACTCTCGGGATTGTTCGCCGAGAAAATAGGAATATCACCTTCCCCGACATATGAGAATTGGAAGGACATACTCAGCGCAATTCGCAACAAATACAATGAAAACCGCCTTGTTTTTATTATAGATGAATACCCTTATGCCGCAAATGCAAACGGCTCATTAAACTCGATATTGCAACACTTGATAGACTATGAGTATAAAAACACAAATATTTTTTTAATACTATGCGGTTCATCTGTCAGCTTTATGGAAAACCATGTACTCGGGGAAAAAAGTCCGC
>Ga0209755_10000872_pt1 | contig 51609 bp, 34 predicted proteins | sample TergutCo191P1_FD_187301 | JGI IMG/M metagenome (GOLD analysis project Ga0209755, IMG submission 187301) | Cornitermes sp. P1 segment gut microbial communities from Petit-Saut dam, French Guiana - Co191P1 (SPAdes) (version 2) | ecosystem: Host-associated > Arthropoda: Insects > Digestive system...
ATGTTAGCACGGATTTCCGCGCAACACTGCGCGGTATTGTGAGGCATCAAAGTTTTTCCATTAAAAACGGTACTCTTTGACATGTTAAAAATATATTATTTTTCACAATTAATGTCAATAGTCTATTGGATATCTTAATAAAAAAATAAAATAAAAAAAAGTCTGTAACAAGCGTCCATTCCAGCCTGGAATCATCAGCCATTCTAGCCTGGAATCAGCAGGCGCTCTAGGCTAGAATCAGTCGCCGTTCTAGGCTAGAATCAGCAGCCGCTCTAGGCTAGAATCAACAGCCATTCTAGGCTAGAATCAACGGCTATTCTAGCCTGGAATCAACAGCCATTCCAGCCTGGAATAAAGAGCGGCTCCTGCTAAAAATTTGACATTTACTTTCCTATAATAACATTAATTTTATTGCTTACTGAAGCAAAACATACTATTATTAACTGTATAAGAATTTATTTATTAAGAGGATATTATGAAAATCGGAGTGAAGCTTATAGTCATAATTTCTTTGGTTAATTTGGTTGGAATCGGCGGTTTGACCGTTGCCGCGACGTTGTTTTCCTCAAGCGCAATGACAGATATAGTGGATAGAAATGCCCGTAACGTTACGGCGGTAACGGCAGGGTCTGTAAAAGCGTTTCTGGAAGTACCTATGGATTCAACACGATCTTTTGTGCAGAGTATAACCGATATAGAAACCGCTGTCTCGCCTGGTGAATTGCGGGGTCTCATCAATTTCATGCTTAATAATATTGTTAAAGCCAATCCTGATTGGGTAGGCGTGTGGGCTGTTTACGATAACAATGCTCTGGACGGTATGGACGCTTCCTATGCGAATACTCCCGGGAACGACGCTGCCGGAAGATTTGCACCATACTGGACAAATGACAACGGGAATATAAACTTAACCACGCTTTCAGATTATCAAAATGCCGAATATTATCTTACTCCGATGCGGACGGGCAATGAAGTAATTGCCGAGCCTTATTATGAAAATATAAACGGGCAGCGGATACTGATAACCAGCCTTGCAGTCCCGATCAAACGCAACGGACGGGTAATAGGTGTGGCCGGGGTAGATTTGGAACTTACTGAAATACAGGAAATGGTATGCGCCATTACACCCTTTGGCACGGGTAACGCGGCGCTTTACAGCCATTCAGGTATTGTAGTCGCCACCGTGAACACTGCTAAGCTTGGGCAGAATTTACAGGATGTTTCAAAAGAGCTTTACGGAGACCGTATGGACGCTCTGCTGCGTTCAGTTAAAAACGGCACCGAATTTAATGAAACATTGGATTCAAAAGAACACAACGCCAGAATGATTGTTGTAACAAGCCCGTTTTTTATCGGAGACAATGAGGGCGCATGGCTGGCTGTAACTATTGTAGATTATGCCACGGTATTTGCCTCTCTGACTCAAATGACAATGTTCCTGATAATCATGAGCGCTGTTATCCTTGTGGCCGTCTCGATAATTATAATTATTTTATCAAGAACCATTACAGCCCCGCTTAAAAAAATGGAAGGCGTTTTTGAGTTTATCGGCAACGGAGACTTTACTAAACCGGTTGAAGCAAAGGGCAATGATGAAATCGGCAATATCGGACGTTCCTTAAATCTGACATTGGATAAAATCAAATCGCTGCTTAGAACAATCAAAAGCGGAGCGACGGATTTATCAAATATGGGTTCTGAGCTTTCATCCAATATGACACAGACCGCGGCGGCAATTAACGAGATTACCGCGAATATCCAAAGCATCAAGGGGAGAGCGATAAATCAGAGCGCCAGCGTTACCGAGACTAACGCCACAATGGAATCAATAACAGTTAATATCAACAAGCTCAATGAACAGGTAGACAGACAGACATCGTCTGTTTCCCAGTCTTCTTCCGCGATTGAAGAAATGCTTGCCAATATTCATTCTGTTACAAATACCCTTTCTAAAAACATGGAAAATGTGAACCAGCTTGAGACCGCCTCCGATGTCGGCCGCTCAGGGCTGCAGGAAGTTTCTTCTGATATACAGGAAATCGCGCGCGAATCTGAGGGTTTGCTGGAAATTAACTCAGTTATGGAAAACATAGCAAGCCAGACTAACCTGCTTTCAATGAACGCCGCTATTGAAGCCGCGCACGCCGGAGAAGCGGGGAAAGGATTTGCTGTTGTTGCCGCTGAAATCCGAAAGCTTGCGGAAAGCTCAAGTCAGCAGTCAAAAACAATCAGTTCTGTATTAAAAAAGATAAAAAGTTCAATCGACAAGATTACTCATTCAACAAATAATGTTCTTACAAGGTTTGAAGCCATTGACGGGAACATTAAAACAGTAGCGGATCAGGAAGAGAATATCCGTAACGCAATGGAAGAACAGAGTCAGGGCAGTAAGCAGATTCTGGAAGCTATAGGAAGCCTTAACGAAATTACAAGACAGGTAAAAGGCGGCTCTGAGGTAATGCGCGACGGATCCAAGGAAGTAACAGGGGAATGTAAGAATCTGGAACATATCACCCAGGAGATAACTGGCGGCATGAACGAAATGGCAACAGGCGCGGATCAAATCAATATCGCTGTACACCGCGTTAACGAACTGACCGAACAAAACCACCAGAAGACGGACTTGCTGTTAAGAGAGGTTTCCAAGTTTAAGATTGAATAGATAAGTAAAAGAAACCAGATTTAAAAGCCGTTCATAAGAGCGGCTTTTTTTTATGGGACAGCTATGTACCGCCTAAACTGAAGTCTCCTGTTATTTTATAATGGTTCTTGTCACGATTGACTGTTAGTTCCCGTTCCGGAAAGTGAATAGGCAGTAGTTCCCTTACTTTCCGGGCAGCGGCTTCGTATATTTCCTTCCGTACATTTTCACTGACTTTTTCCAATGTAGACATTGATACATCTATGATATAACCGCGGCCCAGTTCCGATCCGAAACCAGGAGTAAAATTGGCGCCAATGTTAAAAAGGCCGTCCATCTCCGGATTGGCTGCTTCGCCGCGGGGGAGACGCGCCGGATGCAGGAGATATTTGTCGCCGTAAATATCTTCAATATAGTTATCTACTTCATCGAAAAGTTTTTTCATACGGTCATCAAATTCTACCGTTTTTGGATGCCACATAAGATAATAATATGATACAGCACATTAATTAACAATATGTATTCCGTGCTGCTCAATTCGGGGCATAGTTTGCGATAAATTATTTTTTTTTCAGGGTATTTTGCCGGTAAATAACAGCACTCATGATTTAATCAGGGGAAAAGCGATAAAAGGAGTAGGGCAAAATGAGACTAAAAGCCGCTTTCATTATCATTGTTGTTGCTTTTGTTATAACCGTTGTTAACATAAGTTCCAGCCTGATTTTAATCCGTAATACATTAGATATTACTATGAGTGAAGATATTTCTTTGGCACGGGATATAGTGAATGACTTTATTTCCACAAGAATGGATCTATATAAATCCAACGCCAGAACCGCAGCCGAACAACTTGCTAAAGATGACAGCTATGAAGATATGGAAAAAGACATGCAGAAGCTTCTTGCGGAGTACGCGGATTTTATGGCGTTCACTGTTTTTGACCGTCAGGGAATTGTGGCGGAATATGGTGATTCGCCGACATCAATTAATTTTCTTGATCAAAGCAAGTACATTGAGAGCGCGTTCAACGGGCGGACTGTCATATCTACAACAAAGTATAATGAAGCTACGGACAAACTAGTCATGTATATCTGTACTCCTATGGGACAGGATCGTATTCTTTCGGTGACTATTTCCGGAATGATTTTTTCAGAGATACTTGGCAGTTATATTCTGCGTGATACCAGAATGATTTTTATGTTGGATGAATACGGGACAGTGATTGCGCATTTTCTGCCGGATCTTGTCTCTTCGCGGACTAATCTTGCGACAGATCAAGGTTTGTTCAGACCGTCAATTGAGTTTTTCAATGATATGCTCGCAAATGATAAAGGGCAGGGAAATTATATTATAGACGACATTGATTACCATTGCGCTTACGCAAAAGTTTCATCTTCGCAGACAGGCTGGTATATCTGTTTAAGCGTTCCGGCACATGAAAATTTGGCTGATAAACTTGAGAAGAGGCTTCTTGTTTTAGCCGTAATCTTTTTTGCTGCAGGCGCCGCTATTGCTGTTGTATGCTCCGGCCAAATTGCCAAGCCGTATAATAAAATTGCCGAACAAAACCGCCGTCTTGAAGAGTTAATGAGTGAAACGCGCAGGCTCCAGACAGAGTTGGAAGCCGCTCTTAAGAAAGCTCAGGATGCCGACCGCGCAAAGAGCAGCTTTCTTGCGAACATGAGCCATGAAATGCGCACTCCGCTTAACGCTGTTATCGGGTTGTCTGAACTTATCATTAATTCAAGGGAGCCGTCACAGCAAGCAGTGTCACAGCAAGCTGTGAGGGACAGTGTTGAAGAAAGGATAAACATGATACACAGCTCTGGAATGACGCTTCTTGGTATTGTTAACGATATCCTTGATATTTCAAAAATTGAATCCGGTAAGTTTGAACTGCACCCTGTTAAATACGATACTGCCAGCCTTATTAACGATACTGTATCCCAAAACATCGTGCTTATAGGGGAGAAACCCATTCAATTTTTACTTGTAATGGATGAAAATCTGCCAAGACAGCTATTCGGCGATGATCTTCGCATAAAACAGATTTTTAATAATCTTCTTTCAAACGCGTTCAAGTATACAAACTCAGGAACCGTAAAATGGAAATTGTCATTCAGACGGGATGGTGAAAATATATGGCTCGTTTCAGAAGTAAAGGACACTGGAATGGGAATAAAGAGCGAAGACCTTCAAAAATTATTTAAAGATTACAGTCAGATTGGCTCAAACCGCAGCATGGAAAGCACAGGGCTTGGGCTTTCCATAACAAAGAGTCTTGTCGGTATGATGAACGGTATTATCACAGCCGAAAGCGAATATGGAAAAGGAATGACCTTTACTGTGATGCTGTGCCAGCATTTTGTGTCGGATGTTCCAATCGGCAGAGAAACAGCGGATAATCTTATTAGATCATGTTTCTCTGATACCAAACCCGTTCAAATACGTGAAAGGATGGATCTTTCGTATGCAAGCGTCCTTGTTGTGGATGATATGCTGACAAACCTTGATGTAGCAAAAGGCATGCTTACTCCTTACGGGTTACATGTGGATTGCGCCTCCTGCGGCAGACAGGCAATCGAAATGATCCGTTCAGAAATACGTCGTTATAACGCTGTGTTCATGGATCATATGATGCCTGATATGGACGGAGTAGAGACCTTGCGTATCATCCGTGGTGAGATCGGTACAGATTATGCGCGGAACGTTCCTGTAATCGCGCTGACAGCAAATGCAATTGCCGGCAATGAAAAGATGTTTTTGGATAGCGGGTTTCAGGCGTTCATTTCAAAACCAATTAATGTAAAGTGGCTGGATTCGATTCTTCGCCGCTGGGTTGGGGGCGGGGAAAGTGAAACTGAAAAAAAGTTTCAGCCGGACAAAATAACTATTCCGTTATTACTTTTTGACGGGATATCTATTGAAGGTATTAATATAGACTCAATTATAGAGTCTTTTGCAGGCAATGAAGAAATCTATATTAAGGTGCTTCATTCCTATGCGGCAAATACGCGTCCTCTCATGAATGATTTAAAAAAGTATCTTGACTGCGGAGACCTGGCAGAGTACGCCGTCGCGATTCATGGAATAAAAGGCTCCAGTTTTGGTATCGGAGCAATGCGCGCAGGAAAGAAAGCGGAACAGCTTGAAAGGATGGTGAAAGAATCTACAGCGGATTCTAAAAGTTTCGAACCGCAGATCCGAAGGTTCATGGCAGAGAAGACAGATTATTTGTTTTCTAAAAACGAATCTTTTATCAACCTAATGGAAATCCTTTTAAACTCAATCGAAAGCGCGCTTGCAGCAGTCGGCGCAAAATGCAGAAAGCCGCTCGCGGCAACGCCGGACCCGGCGCTTTTAATGGAACTTCGCGAAGCCTGCGTTGAATACGATATAGGCAAGGTCGACAAAGTCATGGAGAAGCTGGATTCTTACAAATATGAAAAAGGAGGAGCGCTTATTACATGGCTGCATGAGCAGGTAGATGATATGAGTTTCTCAGAAATCACAGGCGGCAACTGGCCCGACTTCGGCGCAAAGTCAGCTTAACTGTATTGTATGCTCTAGATTATTTTATGCTCAGCTGCGGCGCGGATTGCTTCGCCCAGGCTGATTACGCCAAGTTTATCATAAATTATGTTAATGGTCATTTTTACCGTATTTACAGAGAGGTTTCTGCTGGACGCTATTTCAGTACGTGAAAGCCCGTCGGATAGATCTTTTAATATGTCAATTTCCCGTTTTGTCAGTTTAATTCCTTTCCCGGGATTATTGGCCGCAGCGTATTCCGATATCAGTTTGGCTTTCCGCTTGGCAAGCGTTGATGATTTATGATTGATGTCTTCAAGCCATTTCTTTGGTATTGTACAGTCTGAGTATTTAAGCGCGGCGGCGCTCAGAGTGCGCATGTCTTTTGCGAACTGGACGAACAACGCAATGAGTTTATTTGATTCAGCGAGATGGTAGGCTTCGGTAAAAACAGAGAACGCCTCGCTGTACCGTTTAAACTGGTATAAAGACAGCGCCTGCATTATCTTTAATTCTATTTTATCGTATAGAATTACAGGATGTTCCAGCGTGTTTTCTATAAAAGCGAGCAAGGCGCTGTAATGGCAGGTTTGGTAGTGATACCGCATTCTGACACGGTTTGCGTAATTTTCCAGAAACGACGGATGAGTATACGGCATAAAATCACCTTTCAGCCATTCGGGTATTTTCTCAGGCTGTCCTAGCAGCAGATGATAAAAACTTTGCGCTATATCATACATTGTATAGCGCACGCCGTAATCTTTTTCGCTGAGCAGCGCTTCCATTTCCTTCAGGTTCGCTGCCGCCGCCTCTGTATTTCCATGGGAAAAATTAATATGCATCAGGTAAACAAGCGCGCGGTTTTGCGTAACATATTGATCATGCCCGCGCGCTTTGGCAATCGACTGATTAAGATATTCCGCTGCTTTATTAAATTCCATGCGGCTAAAGCAAAACTCGCCCCTGACAAGTTCTTCAAATCCTTCATGGAAACCGTTCAGCACATGCGACATATTCGGAGCCGCGCGGGATATAGCCGCTATATATTCTTCCATCGCTCCCGGCCTGTTTGTTCCGACAAGGCAAGCGCGGGAAGTCATCGATGTTACCTTGTATGAGCCGATAATTTTAAACGGATTTCGATCATAATATTCAGACATTTTTCTGCTATAGATATCAAAATCATAAATATCTGTGAATGTACACATTTTTATCCGTAACGCGCTCCATGCGCCGTAAAGAATGGTCAGAGCGCGGTTTCGCTCAGGTGTTTCAGGGCGCGCTTCATAATCAGTTGAATATTTTACTGCAATCTCCTGAGCTTCTTCAAATTGACCAAGGTTTAGTTTTAATTTTATATACATTGCCGGAAATAACTGATTCGTCGACTTTACATCTTCGGGAATACGGTTAAAAATATCCAGCGCGTAAGAGGCCATATCCTGCGGTATCTGTATGTTAAGTGAAATTATTTTTCGTGTAATCGCGTCATAATCTCCCGCTTTTTCGTAGTAGGAAAGAGCGTCTGTGTGATAGCTGTTCGCCTCGCACCATACTGCAGCTGCTTTATAAACTTCCCTTCTTTCATCATCTGTCAGTATTTTTTCCTGCTTTTTCCGCAGGTAATCACGGAATAGATGATGAATCATGTATGTATCCTGATTATAATCGTAGCGTATGCAGGCGTTTATCATTTCCATTTCTCTTATAAGCGAACCGGATTCCCCGTCGGAGGTTTCGCTGAAGGAAGCAAGTGTTTTTATAAGATCTGCGGCGTGATGATCTAACAGCGAAATGCGCAGAAGAAAACGCAAAAGCCTCTGCGGGATCGTTTGTATTATTTCAGCTTCCATAAGCCTGAAAATATTTTTTTTCATGGCTTCAAGCGCGTATCTCTCGTATTTTCGTTTTTTTGTAAGAGAACGGGCTATAAGGTTTAAAGCAAACGCCCAGCCCTGTGTGTCATCATAAATATTGCGTATATCCACATTCGTTACCGGCAGATTAAGCTGATTAAAATATTTGGCGATTTCATCTTCCGTGAAGCGCAGCATGTCTTCCTGTATTGTGAACACTTTCCCTCGCATACTCATGCTGACAAGATTAATTTCCGGCATACTGCGGGTAATCAGTATTATCGGCATGTTTAAAGGAGAGGAAGTTACCATCCGTTCAAAGAAACTTAAGATTTCCGGATTTTGCAGCAAATGAAAGTCATCAAATACTCCGATAATTTTTCCCGGATGGCAGGCAATATGCTGACTCATAGCGTCCATGAATTTTAAAAATGCTTCGTCAGTCTTTGGAAATCCTATTTCCGTCAGACGGGAACTGTATTCCTGCGATACCATTAATGACATCCTGCAGATACTTTCCCAAATGCGCAGCGGTATATTGTCCCTCTCCGAAATCTGCATCCATGGAGCAATAGCGTCATAATTACTCAAAAATGAATATAACGCGTATGTTTTACCATAGCCGGAGCCTGCGCAGATTATGATCAGCGGATAATCCATTGCCTTCTTCAGCAAAGCATGAAGACGCGGGCGCTCAAGATAATCACCGTTCTGAATTGAGTTGTCTGAACCGGTGTCAATAACATTTTTTTTAAACATAATTCCTTGTTAATTAATTTTTAATCCGCCGCGCTGCGGATACTTTCGCTCATGGTGTATTCCGAAATCATTTTTACCCTTCGCTTTGCGTAAGTAGACGATACGCGGTTGATTTCCTCCAGCCATTTCTTCGGAATCGGGCATGCGTTATCTTTATGGGCGGCAAGCGTGAGAGTACGCATATCTTCGGCAAACTCCGTGAATGAGACAATGATCCTGTTCGATTCAGAAAGATTATACGCTTCTGTTAACGCAGCTATCGCTTCCTCCCGTTTTTTTAACTGGTACAAAGATAAAGCCTCAAGTACCTTCAGTTCTATCCTGCAGAACAGAATCATCGGGTGTTTTAGCTCCTCTTTAATATATTTTAAAAGAGCGCTGTACTGATGCGTCTGATAATGGTAGCGTAATCTTACGCGGTTTGCGTAATTAACCGGAAATGATGAACGCTCATAAGGAGGAAGTTCGCTTTTCAGCCATTCCGATATCTTGTCGCTTTTATCAAGCGCCAGATAATAAAAACCGCAGGCTATATCATATATTGTGTAACGGATTGTGTAGTCATTTTCACTTGACAGAATAAACCTCTCTTTAGCTTCAATGCGCCGTGTTTCCATTTCCTTTAATTTCGCACCAGCGCCGGCGGCATCTCCGTTTAGTAAATCAATGTTCATAAGATAAACAACAGCCTTGTACTGAATGATATATTGATCCTGTTTACGCGCTTTGGCGGCTGATTGTTTCAGGTATTGTTCGGCTTCATTGTACTTTCTTTGGTAAAAAAACAGTTCACCGCGGAGAAGATCTTCAAGACCGAAGCAAAACCTTGTCAATATATCGGAAAAATACGATGTCATTCGGGTAACCGCGACGATATATTCTTCCATAGCTCCCGCTCTGGCAGTTCCGACATTCGAAGCCCATGATTCCGCTGTTATTGTTTTAAATGAGCCTATTGGCTTAAATGGATATTTTAAATAATATTCGCGTAAATATTTATAATAAATGTCAAAATCATAAACATCAGTGTATGTACACATTCTCATCCGTAATAATCCCCAGTATGTATAGATAGCGCATAACGCGCGGTTCCGCTGCGACGTTTCGGATTGTTTCATGTAATATTCGGAATAATGTTCCGCTGCTTCCTGCGCTTCATCAAGCTTATCAAGGTTAAATTTTAACTTTATATACATTGCCGGAAATAGCGGATTATCTGTCTTTACATCATCTGGCATGCGGTCAAATACATTAAGAGCGTACAGGGCTTTATCGTTCGGTATCTGTACATTGAACGAAGCTATTTTTTCTATTATGGCGTTATAATCGGCGGATTTTTCATAATATGAAAGCGCGTCCATATAATAACCGTTTTCACTGCACCAAACTCCTGCCGTGTTATATGTTTCCTTTTTCTCTTCATCAGTCAGTAATTGATTCTGCCGCATGTAATCACGAAACAAATGGTTGATTACGTATGTATCCATTGTAAAGTCGTAGCGTATGTATGCGTTTAACATTTCCATTTGACTGATTAACACGTCATCGGCGGCAAGTGTTTTAACAAGACTTGCGTTAAGATGATCAATCAGCGAAATACGCGATAAAAAACGCGCAAGCTGATTTGAAATAGTTTTTGAAACTTCCGCTTCCATAAAACGAAAAATGTTTTTCTTCATCGCGTCAACAGATGAACCGTGTGTTTGTTCATTTTTTTGATTTTTTGAAAGTGAGCGGGCGATCAGGTTGACGGCGAAAGCCCACCCTTGAGTGCCGTCATAAATATTGCGTATATCGGCGCTTGTCGCAGGCAGTTTTATCCTGCTGAAATACCGGGCGATCTCATCTTCTGTAAAACACAGCGCGTCTTCCTGTACCGTAAACACTTTCTCGCGTTTCATCATGCCGACAAGATTTATTTCCGGCATTGTGCGTGAAATCAATATCAGTGTAAGATTGGATGCAGAAACACTCATGCTCCTGGCAAAGAAGCGCAGTATTTCAGCGCTGCACAGTAAATGAAAATCATCAAATACCCTTATATGTTTCCCGGGAATAAGAGCGGCTTCGTTCCTGACTGCGCTGTATGCACAAAAAGCTTCATCTGTTTCAGGGAATCCAATTTTCTTAAGGCTCTCTGTGATCCCAGATCTGAGCAGCGGCACATGATTCGAATAGTTTTCCCAAAAATGCGATGTATCATTGTCCTTTTCCGTTATTTGAATCCAGCTTGTATAAGCGTTGTAATCCTTAACAAAGGAATACACCGCGCTTGTCTTGCCGCAGCCGAAACCAGCGCATACGATTATCAGGGGATAATCAACTGCTTCTTTGAACAATTTATTCAGGCGTTCGCGTTCCGGAAAGTCTGTGTTTTTAGGAATACCGCCTGATTCATTGTTAAAAAAATATTTTACAGGCATGATTCACTGCTTGTTGCATTAAATTCAATTATGAAATTAATGTAAATTTTTATTTTAGTATATTTTATTATAATATTTTCATTGTAACACATTCTATTATAATCGACAATATTAATGCTGCGGATTACTTAGTGGATATTATATTTTAAAAGATTATGTTTTAATTTATTTTCTTAATGTTTCACGATTGATTATATCGCTTGCCTTAAAGACTTCCGCGAAATTTAAATACTAAATCGGGGTGTATTTCGCGATTTATATAAAAACATGTTAAATTCCAGGAAATGAAAAAAAAACATCGGGTATTTTGTCAATTCCTTTGCAAATCCGCAGCAATGAATATAGAATTAATGCGGAGGAAATTTTGTACGAAAATAAAAAACCGGTAATAATGCTGGTAGATGATAACAAGGCGAATCTTACAATAGGCAAAAGCGTTTTAAGCGAATGTTATAATGTTTTTGCGCTGCCTTCCGCTGATAAACTCTTTGAACTCTTAAAGAGTGTAATGCCGGATTTGATTCTGCTTGATATTGATATGCCTGGAATGAACGGCTATGAGGCAATTACAATCCTTAAGGCGGACAGGCAATATGCGGATATTCCTGTTATATTTGTTACGGCAAAAACGTCTGAGTCGGATGAGTATGAGGGCTTAAGTCTCGGTGCAATTGATTATGTAACAAAACCTTTTTCCCCGTCTCTTTTGCAAAAGCGTATTGAAAATCACATTTTACTTCAAAGACAAAAAGCAAGCCTTCAGGATTACAACAACAACCTGATAAAAATGGTAAAAGGAAAAACACATCAGCTGTTCAGCCTTCAAAGCGCGATTATAAGCAACATGGCAGAACTTGTTGAATTCCGTGACATTGTCACAGGCCGGCACATCAGCAGAACACAGAAATACCTGAAAAAACTTGTGGAACAGCTTATAGAAGATGGAGTCTACGCAGATGAAATGCTTTTATGGGACATGAATGTAATATTGCTTTCGTCACAGCTTCATGATATCGGAAAAATAGCAATAAGCGATAATATTTTAAATAAGGCTGGGAAACTTACGGATGAAGAGCTGGAAATTATGAAAACCCATACCCAAAAAGGTGTGGAAGTAATTGAGAAAATCGAACTTACAGCAGATTTTACCGGTTTCATGGAATACGCGAAATTATTCGCGGGAACACATCATGAAAAGTGGGACGGCAGCGGTTACCCCAACGGACTTGCAGGAGAGGACATACCTCTTGAAGGGCGTATAATGGCAGTAGCTGATGTATACGATGCTCTAATTTCCGAGCGGCCGTATAAAAATTCCTATACCGCTGATGAATCGGCGCAGATAATTATTAACGGCGGCGGTAATCATTTTGATCCGTCTCTCATTCAAACCTTTGCTAAATTAAGGGAAGACTTTGCTGCAATCGCAGTAGAATACGCGGACTGAATTGCAAATTTTCTATTTGCTCAGAAAATCTTTAATAACGGACACGGTTTTTTTAAACGAGCTGTGCAGCAGATTAATTGTTATTTCATCCAAAACAGCGTTTATTTCAGCCGGCCATGTTTTCTGCTTTAATTCTTTTAACGCTGTTTTTGCATTTTCTTTATCAAATGCTGCGCACGCCGTTTGAATGGAACGCAGGTTTCCCTGTAATAAAATTTTATCTTCTTCAGTTATTTCTGTATTGCTGTTTTTCTGCTGCGGCTTATATTTTTCAATCATGGATTTGAGCGCGCCTGTAAAACCTGGCGTCGTGTTTAATATAGCATTTAAATCGCGCTCTTCACCTGCCTGCTCCAGTTTAAACGCAGAGGCCGATAATTCCTTTTCACCCAAATTGGCAAGAGTGCTTTTTATTCCATGCACAGTGACAATGTAAAGGTTTAAATCATCTTTGCCGGAAACCTCGTTGAACGTACCTGGATTATCGTATTTTTTAATAAAGTCATCCATTATGTTTATTGCGTTTTCAGCATCAAGAACAAATAATTCCGCCATTTCAGGCGACCTTGCAGTATCCTGCGCGTTGAACCCCTGATTCGTGGTGTTAGCATTAAATAAATTTCTTTTTTCCTGTTCGCGCCGCGCAGCTTCAATAACTTTCAGCGGCTGCTTGTTTCTGATAAAATCATTCAAGAAAAGATTTAGTTCGCGTGAATCAATCGGTTTGGAAATGAAACCGTCAAAGCCGTTTCTCATAAACATTTCCGCGCGTCCTACAAGAGCATTCGCGGTTAATGCGATAATCGTATTTTTATACCCCATCTCGCGCAGGATCTTTGTAGCTTCAATTCCGTCCATTTTCGGCATCATATGATCCATAAACACAATGTCGTAAATATTACCATCCTTAATTTTTTCAATTGCCGCAAATCCGCTCATAACTGTATCGATATTTAATCCGTAGGGAGCAAGCATTCCTTTAGTGACATATATATTGGAATCTACATCGTCCACTATAAGGACACTGCCGTAGGGCATGTATTCGCGCATAAAACGCGTTTTCTTGATAATTGTAGTGTTATGAAAATTAAAGTTTTGCAATTTTTCAGTTAACTCTTGCCCGCATACAGCGTTACCTATTCTTTTCTGCGGGAGACGTACTGTAAAAACAGATCCCTTGTCTTTTTCGCTTGCGATATTTATAGTACCGTCCATTAAATCAACCAGGCGTTTTGTGATGCTCATCCCCAAACCTGCGCCGACTGTAGTGCGGTTTTTAGCCATGTTAAAACGTATATATTCTTCAAAAATACGGCTAAGCTGGTTTTCTGTCATGCCTTGCCCTGTATCGCTTATTTTAAAGACAAGAATCACATTTTCACCTGAGTTATCACCGACACTTTCGGCGGAAATAAAGAAATCAATGGTTCCTTTATCAGTATATTTAAATGCATTGGAAAGGATATTATTCAGCACTTGTTTAATACGAAGCTCGTCACCTAATAAATCAACCGGCGTATTTCCGTCGATATGCAGTAAAAATTCAATTGGCTTACTGTCATAGCGCAGACGGCATAATTGTACAGTATCGTTAATCAGGCTTGGAATATCGTATCTGCCGAGAGTAAGCTCAAGTTTACCGGATTCTATTTTTGATAAATCCAGTATGTCGTTAATTATATTCAGCAAAAGATCTCCTGATTCGTAAATTTTCCCAAAGGCTTCCTGTGTATCAGGCGTATTGTTTTCTTCCCGAAGCTGGATTTCGGCAATACCCAATATCGCATTCATGGGAGTGCGAATTTCATGGCTCATGTGCGACAAAAAAATACTTTTTGAATGATTGCTCTGTTCCGCCTGTTCCTTCGCGAAAACCAGTTCACCGGCCATCTCATTGCGTATTACAGCGTTTGCCATCATGCGGCTTGCTGAACGCAGAATTAATACGTCATCATCTTTAAACAACTCTTCGATCTTACAGTGATCGAAGCCGACAAAACCCCAGAAATGATTCTGTAAAAACACCGGGATTGCAAGGATGGACAGAATATTCCTTGACGCAAGTTCCGCCTGCTCGCCTGGAGACATATCGCTAATCAATGCGTTAACGCAATTTCCCTGCGACATTGTTTCATTCCAGACTGGATGATCGCTTAACCAAATATCAGGAACCAGTACACCATCTTTAGCCTGCGAGCTGAAGTTGTCTTTCTCCCATTGATAAATAAGGGAAAAGCGCAGCCAGTGACTGTCTTTTGCATTCTTCCAGATACATATACGATCGACTCCCGAAACCTCCGCTATAATACCCATTGATCTTCTCAGGGTATCTTCAAAGTGGTCTATATCCGGTTCAAGCAGAGATGAGGATACGCTGTTCACTATTTTAAGAAGTTCATTCTGCCTGTCGAGCGTGTTTGTCATTTGCACATGCTCGCGCATATCACGAACATAGGCTATAACGATTTTTTCATTATCATAAATTACGCTTTCAAGAGTGACCAATGCCGGAACCGGCGTTCCGTCAGGCAGCTTGTGCATCCAGTTAAAAACACAATTTCCTTTTTCAAACGCCTCAATACCGTGTTTATACGTCTCTTCCTGCGAATTTTTTCCGTCAGGCTGGTATTCAGGAGATAGCTCCGTCTTAAAACGATTTATAAAATCCTGTTTATCTTTAAGTTCAAAAAGCCGTACCGCTTCATTATTGCAATCGTAAATACGGCCATCCCCGCTCCCCATAAAACAGGCAATCGGGAGCGTATCCAACATGACTCTTGTGCGCTCATGTTCCTTTTGCAATTTTATTGCCTGGCGTTTGCTTCTGATAAATATGATCAGTATTAACGCTATAACAAGCATCGCCAGCATAATTGCGCCAACCATCCATGGAAAGCGCGCTTCGATTATTTGCGCACGGTAATCGTAGGTTTTTGTAAGCCATTGCTCAGCGATTATTTCGACATCAATAACGGAAAGCGTCTTGTCAATAATGGATCTAAGAATAGTTTTGTCCCTGTTATATGCAAAAGCGGAATCGTAATAATAATTAAAAAGATAATTCGCTTTATAACCGGAAAATTCAAAATAGTTTGAATAGTAGAGCAGTTTGCTTCTGGATGCCATAACCATGTCTACATCGCCGTGTTCCAGAGCCAAAAACGCTTCATCGGCGGAAGGGTATTCCTTTACGTAAACTGCGTTTGGAAACCAGGTGCGGAACATTTCCGCATGAGCTGTGTTTTCTATTAGCGCGATGTGCGTTAGTGGTATTTCGTTAATATTTACATTGGGAAAATTATTTTTTGATAAAAGAGCGTATTGATCAGACATAAGCTTTTGATTGGCCCAAATAAAGAGCCCTTCCCGCTGATGTGAAAAAACAAGGTCTGAAAAAATATGCGCTCTGCCGTCGCTGAGCATTTGGATCAGATCGCGCATCTCCGTGTTTATACCGTTTATAACCTCGAACTTAAGGCCTGTAATATTTTCCACTTCATGAAGCAAATCGAACGTGATACCGTCCCATTTTTTTTCATAATTATCATAGAAAACAATGGGATAATTAAAATATTGGACCGCGAGCGGTACAAAAGGATTGTTTTTTATATACGCTTCCTCTTCTTCGTCAAGGAGCAGAGAGAATTTGTACTGTCTGTATTCGTTATCACCCTTATTGTATAAGCTATTCAGAAAAGAAATCGCGCCGTTTCGCAGTGCTTTGTTTAAAACAGAAATAATAACTTCAAGTTCCGGTTTTTCCGTTGACAGGCGGACAGGCGTGAACGTCAGCGGATAATAATCTTCGGTTATATAACTGTTACTGTCATAATTGATAAAATTGGCATCTGTGACTCCCGCGGTAATAAAACCGTCGGCGTGTCCGCTGTCAAGCGCGGCGAATGCTTCATCGTATGTTTCAACCTGTACGGATTCAAACGAATCCTGTCTAGTTGTCGCTGCGATTGATACTTCCGTTGGGGAGCTTTGAATAAAAACATACCTCGGATTGCGTTCCTGCGCGATTTGATCAATACTGCGGCTTCCTGCCAGCCGGATAACCATAAATGTCCGCTGAGCGATTGGATCGGTCATGTAGTAGCTGTCGGGATCCCGCCCTGAGAACATCTGATGGATCGCGAAATCAATTTCACCGGAATGTAATTTTTGATCAAGATCGGACCAATCCAGTATACGATGAATAAATTTAATACCGAAAATTTTTGTCAGCCATTCGCATAAAAGAGCGCCATATCCGTTTTCACTACCGTTTTTGTTAAAAAAAGCTTCAGTTGATAAAGCCATTGCGTAAACCAGTGAATTGCGCTCTTTTTGCAACGCTTCAATTGCGGCAATTTCCTGAACAGTTACTCCGGGGATATCACGAAATGACTGTATCGCGGAATAATCGACAGAAGTATCTTTCTGTTCGCGTGAACATCCTGTTAACCAGGACATGGCAATACACACATTTATAAGCAGGATTACCGGAAATAGAAATTTTATTTTTTTCATTTATTCACCATTGTACCGCTGATTCTTTCCACATTTAAACTGCGCGCTGCCGCGTCAAATATTTCCTTATAGGCGCCGTTCTGATTATAAACATCTTCATGCGTACCATGTTCGAGTACCATCCCTTGCTTTAATACATAGATCATTTCAGAATCAATAAACTGGGAAATGCTGTGGGAAATGATTATTACTGTTCGATCTTTTTTTATGGCATCAAGGCTGTTCTTGATCTGCTCGGTGGCAATAGCGTCAAGGCTTGCTGTCGGCTCGTCAAGGAAAATGATAGGCGGTTTTTTTAAAAACAACCGCGCGATTGCGATTCGCTGCTGCTGTCCGCCTGACAAAAGAAGCGCGGAGGATTCATAACCGTCCGGGAGGTTTATTATTTGCTCGTGAATAAAGGCCTGCTTCGCGGCTTCCACCATTTCCTCATAAGAGGCATCCGGTTTTCCATAGAAAATATTTTCAGCTACAGTCCCCGAAAAAATATGGTTTTTCTGCAGGACAAGACCAATATTTTCCCGTAAATATTTAGTGTCGTAATCGCGCAGCGGAACGCCGTCAAGTAAAATCTCTCCTTCTGTCGGTTCATAAAATTTGTCAAGCAGATTTATAACGGTGCTTTTACCTGCTCCGGAGAGCCCTACAAGAGCTGTGATTTTATTCGGCAGAATTGTCATATTCGCGTTGAACAGGGCTTTAGTGCCGTTCGGATAAGAAAAGTTTACATTACGCAGTTCAAATTTTCCTTCTATCTTTTCCGGCCGGTAATTTCCCGACTGCTCTGTCTGATGATCTGAGTTCATTATGTCAAAAAAACCTTCGGCGTAAATCAGCGCGTCGTTGACTTCGTCGTAAATGCGGTGCAGCTGTCTGATTGGAGCGGTAACATTGTTGAACAGCATGATATGAAGCATAATCGCGCCGATTTGCATCTGCCCTGATAACACAAGGTAAGCCGTCAATATTATAATAATTACAACGCCGATTTGCTCTGTGAAGGTTTTTAGCGCGTCGAATTTAAAATTGGTCGATCTTGTGCGCATCTGTGTATCTGTTAAAGCGGTTTGCAATTCGAGCTGTTTTTTCGCTTCAATATCTTCGCGATTAAATGACTTTATAACGCTGATTGATTCTAAAATATTAATAACTCCGCCTGATTTGTTTTCTCGGTAGCTGCGGATATTGCGTCTTGCGCCTTTGAGTTTTTTTGCCTGTCTTTGGCTGATAAAAAAATAAACTGGCACTATGCAAAGAGCTACAAGCCCGACTCTGTAATTGGCATTAAACATGCCCAGCATCGCCACAATCGCCGATGTGAAAAGCGGGAAAATGTCAATGAAAAAACTTTGTACGGTACGCGTTAAACTTGATACGCCCTGGTCTATACGTGTTTGTAATTTACCTGACCCGCTTTCATCGGCTGTAAAAAAGGCCATCCTGTAAGATAAGACCTTCTCGATTACTTTTTGGGCAAGATCTTTGGAAATCATGATCCGTATTTTTTCACCGAAAAATTTTTGCCCGAAAGAGATTAATATATTAATTATTTCCTTGCTCAGTAAAATGACTGTAATAATTGCGACAATATTTAAACCTTCGCTTAAAGGCTTATGCTGTTCTACAAGAGAAGCGATGCTGTTTACGGTATATTGAAGCACGTACGCGTTAACCTGCGCTGTTAAAGCGCCGATGAAAGTTAGTATCAGAGCAAGGATAATAAGCCATCTATAGGGCCGTACATAAAGAGATATATTTTTAAAAAGCTGTAATAAAGTCATAAACTTAAAACAATTATATTATAAAGCAGTATAAAAAACACCTGAAAAATCTAAGTTAACGCATTACTACGGAATAAAGCATGGCTGCGTGTGTCTGGAGAAAGGCGCGCTTATAGATATTTTTACTCCCATGCGTGAGGATTTTATAAAATAAAAGTCCTTTTTATTAAGTTTGCAAAAGCGCGGTTTTTCTTAAAAATTCCATCGCCTGTTTTCCGGTTTCCGGGCTTGTATCTTCAAGGAGTATGTCGATTTGCGGTTTTTGCTTCATGATTAAGCTTAAAAGGGAAGGGTAGTCCATCTCTCCTGTTCCAGCGCTGTACCTTCCGTTTTTTAATGAGTTTTCCATACGGAAGTCCTTCGCGTGAATCGCCGCTATCTTATCGCCGAACGCCTCAAATGCCCGCGCGAAAAAATCTTTCTGGGTTTCAGCTAACCCCGCGCCGGGAATAAGGTTAACAGGATCATAGATAACCTTCAGCGCGGGGGAGGCAAGGCGTTTCTGTACAAGAGCCATTTTTTCAATGCTGTTAACAGTGTGAACATCCGCGACAGCTTCTATTGCAGCAACAGCGCCGCATTTTTCCGCTGTTGTAACAAGTCTTTCAAGGGAACGGCATAGTAAATCGAAGGATGAATCTTTTTGCGTATCGGGATGGAAAGAGCAGTCCGCGTTACATGAACCTGTCTCTGTCCCGACAAGCGCGCAGTCAAAATCGCGGGCATAGCGAAGATGTTCTTCGAAACTGTAGAGCTGTTTTTCCCGTATGTCAGGATCGGGATGTATTGGATTTATGTAACAGCCGAGCACTGCTATTGAAATATTGTATTTATTAAGGACTTGCCTGATCTTTCTTGCGTAAGCGGGAGAAAGCCCGCCAGGTAAAGGAGCTCCTCTGAGCGCTTTTGCGAGAGCAAGCTGAATCGAATCGGGCTTATAGCTGTCAAGAATTTGCGCTAACTCTTCGATAGTGACATTTGTTCCGTAATCATGAGCGCGCAGTCCAATTTGCAGCATAATTCCCTGCCTTACGGCTGCTTGCCGATATACGCAAGAATGCCGCCGTCAACATAGAGTATGTGACCGTTTACAAAATCAGACGCGCCTGAGGCGAGGAACACGGCAGGTCCTGCGAGATCTGCGGGTTTTCCCCAGCGCGCAGCCGGGGTTTTAGCGATTATAAACTTATCGAACGGGTGGCGGCTTCCGTCGGCTTGCTTTTCGCGTAACGGAGCTGTCTGCGGCGTTTCAATGTAACCGGGTCCCAGTCCGTTGCACTGAATATTATACTGCCCGAACTCGCTTGCTATATTTTTTGTCAGCATTTTAAGACCGCCCTTCGCGGCGGCGTACGCGCTGACTGTTTCCCTGCCAAGTTCGCTCATCATACTACAAATATTTATAATTTTCCCGCCGCCTTTTTTTATCATTGAAGGGATGACGGCTTTTGCCACAATAAACGGCGCGTTAAGATCAACATCAATAACCTGACGGAATTCTTGTGCGCTCATATCCGTCATTGGTATGCGCTTTATAATTCCTGCGTTATTCACAAGAATGTCAACGGCTCCGACTTCTTTCTCAATTTTCGCGGCTGTCTCATTTACCGCCTTTTCATCTGTTACATCGCATACATAACCATGCGCCTTAATTCCGTCTGCTTTATAGGAAGCAAGCCCTTTATCAAGCTGCTCCTGTCCTATGTCATTAAATACAATGACAGCTCCCGCTTTATGTAGCGCTGTCGCAATCGCGTAACCGATGCCGTAGGAAGCGCCTGTTACCCAGGCTATTTTACCGTTAAGCGAAAATAAATCGTTATTCATATTGTCTCCTTATTTTAACTCTGTTGTAACCAGTGTATCCATGTCGTCAAAGGTTTGGTTCTCTCCGGCCATCGCCCAGATAAATGTATAAGCGCCTGTTCCGACTCCTGAATGGATTGACCATGAGGGAGAAATTACCGACTGTTCGTTATTCATAACAATATGGCGGGTTTCGTTCGGCTGGCCGTGCATATGAAAAACAATTCCCCCCTTTTGGATATCAAAGTAAAAATAAACTTCCATTCTCCGTTCGTGGGTATGGCACGGCATTGTATTCCAAACGGAGCCTTCTTCCAGTACTGTCATGCCCATAACAAGCTGGCAGCTCTTGCAGACAGCGGGATGTACATATTGATAAATTGTGCGCACATTGACAGTTGCAGCCTCTCCCAGTTTGCGCGGATTTGCTTTTTCTATCGGGATAAAAACCGCAGGGTAATTTGTGTGTGCCGGAGCGCTTGCAAGGTAGAACTTGGGCGGATTATTTTTATTTTCTGATGAGAAGATTACGTCTTTAACACCCTTGCCGATATAAAGACCGTCTCCTTTTTTCATTTTATATTCAGTTCCGTCAGCGGAGATTTTTCCTTCTCCAGCGATGCAAATAACTCCAAGTTCTCTTCTGTCAAGAAATACATCGCTGCCGAAATCCTTGCCCCCTTCCATGCGCAGAGGTTTATTGTCAGGGAATGCCCCGCCGAATACAACCCTGTCGCTGTGCGTATAACAAAGGCTTATCTCGTCTTTAATGAACACATTTTCAAAAAGAAAATGTTCCCGCAGTTTCTCAGTGTTATAATGAAGCATATCCTTTGGGTGCTCAGCGTACCGAATTTCCATTTTCATTATTACTCTCCTGATAGAACATGGTACAACAGAGGCTGGTTTTTCACAATACACTTCAGCAGCCAATTATCAGAGCTGATACACAAAACCTCGCCGGCGGCCAGCAGCTGCGGCATGGGAAATTCACACCGGTTTACCAGGAATGTATTTATGTGCTATATATGAAAAAATTAAGATTTTCTTCTTTTTGGTTTTTGTACCAATAAGCCCTCTGTTTCTTTTTGATATAAATAAAATAAATGTGTTATACGTTCTGTATCACTGGTAAATTCTTTGCCATAGGCTTTTTCAACTGACTTATCAAGTTTTTGATGCGCTTTTAATAATTCAGGCGGCATTGTTAAAGGATCGTACAGGTCTGCAAGGCTGGAATTGGGAAATTTATCACGTATATTTAATACTTTCTGCGCCAGCTGCTCTATTGTTATTCTCTGTTTTTCTGCAGGGCGGCACCATGGGAAATTAGTATATACTGACGGTGAATAACGATAACGTGATTCCAATCTTCCGCTAACAAAAAACATCCATACCATATGCATTGAGGACGTTAATACGCCAAAATGGAATAAACCCGCATTTTCAGCTACCAAGGTTGCATTGCTGGCTATATTATCCGGCGGCATGAAACCTATAGGTATATATTTCCTTTTTTCCGATGATGTTTCCGGTATAAGAAGGTAATTTGTTTTTGGCTGCCTTATTTGAGAAAAGAGCATAGGAATACCAGCCTGCTTTTGAACAGCTAATGTTTTTGTTTCCAGGCGTATCTTTTTAACTCCCTCCAGTCTTTTAATAATCTCAGGTATATTGCGGTATTTTGACGGTTCTACATCGACAAGCCATAGGCAATATCTTTTTCCTCCATTGATAAATTCTTCGGAACCTACAAATCTTTTAATAAAATCACCGGCGGCAGGATATTTTTTTATCAAATCATCTTTTTCATTTTCCGATAATATTAAATATCCGCCATCCCATGGTTTGCTTCCTTGTATTAACTTTGGAAAATTTTCTTTTGCTTTTCCCCTTAATTGAATAAAAATATTATCAAAATCTATTAAATAACCATTTATATTTTCTGCTTTATAAACTGATAACTTATTGGTATTAAAGTATTCATAAATATATTTATTTTTTCTTTCAACCCTTGAAAATCCGATTATTACGCAATGTACGGCTGCTTTGCCTTTTGCTTCATTTTTCCACACAAATGTTTTATATGCAAAATTAATATAAATGCCATTTTTACCCAATAAATCACCCCATAAAACAGGGACTTGTTCACCCTGAGTTATTGAATTTGTAGATACAAAAGATACTTCTATTGGGGTGCCATTTATATAACCAGCAGCCTTTTTATACCATGCGGCAACGTAATCCAGGCGTCCTGCACGTTCATTGTCAGAAAAAACTCTTTCCATATCTTTTTTTTGTTCCGGAGTCCTCAATGATAAACCAACAAAAGGAGGATTACCAAAAATATAGCACAATTCATTTTTTGGTATAATATTTTCCCAATCAATTGTATGAGCATTGCCTATAACTATATTTGGCGCAGATGTCAAAGGAATACGAGCTATGTATTTACCGAATTTTTCAGAGGCAATTGTATTCATTAAATGATCCATCAGCCATAATGCCGCCTTTGCTATTTGCGCAGGGAATTCTACAATTTCTATGCCATAAAACTGATCAACATTTACTCTAACCATTAACTCTATATCCAGTACTTTTTGATTTTGTAAATATTCTGACAATACTTCAATCTCAAGCAGACGTAATTCGCGGTAACTTACGACCAGGAAATTGCCGCAGCCGCAGGCGGGGTCCAGGAACTTCAGGCTTTGTAATTTTGTATGAAAATCCAATAATCTTTGTATTCTTAATGCTTTTGATAAAGATTTTATATTGATAAATTCATTCCATAAGTCATCTAAAAATAAAGGTTTAATAACTTTTAATATATTTGTTTCGCTTGTGTAATGTTCGCCTAATTCCCTTCTTGCTTCTTTATCTTTAATGCTTTGAAACATCGCGCCGAATATTTCAGGTTTAATTTTACTCCAATCCAATTTACAGCAATTTAATAATGTTGTGCGCATTTTGGAATTAAATGCGGCTGTTGACAATCTTTCTTCAAATAATCCGCCGTTTACATACGGAAACTTTTTAAATACTTCCTTTATGTTTTTCTGTCTGTCTTCAAAAGGTTTATTCAGCATTTCAAACAATAAACCCAATTCCTGCGCTAAATTGGAGCCGTCTTCTTTGGTATCTGAAATATATTTAAAAAACAGTTTCTTTTCATCAAATATGCCTGAATCATCGGCAAACAGACAGAACAATAATCTTACAAGATACATTTCAAGTTCATGCCCTGTATAATTATTTTCCTTTAACGCGTCATGCAGTTCCCCCATGTGTTCAGCGGCCTCTATATCTACCGGATTAACTGCTTTATACTCAATGTCTTTGTAACCTGCCAGAAAACTAAATAACTCAACTTTATTAGGTAAATCTTCTAATAAAAAAGTTTCCGGATTTTTATTTTCATCCAAATAATAATAATCAAAAGAAATAAAATCGGAAATAAGAATACAATTAGGGAGGTCTTTATCATTTAAATTTTCCGCGTATTCTTTTGCCTGTAAATATGCTTTTGTTTTATCTTTTCCGGGAGACTTCATTTCTATAATGATGTTGCCTTTATAGAATAGATCCATGTAACCTTTTTTTTCAGAAATGTTCTCACCGAACAAATCTTTTTCTGCACCTATATTTACGCGGCTTTCCAATACGGCAACTCGTTTTCGGGAAACTCCGAAGACGTTAAAAAAATCTGTCATAAAATCATAAGAGTCTGATTTTTCAACTGCGGTAATTGCTTTTTCTTTCCATTCTTCGCTAAATTGTGAGGCTCTTAATCTGATTTCATTCCATGTTAACGGCATTATTCTTTCTTTTTCTGCTTCTTTGCAGTTGTTTTCCTGGACTTTTCTGTCATCTCAGCTTTTACTGCGATTTTTAGAGTATATCAGATTTAATATATTCAAAACATGGGAGGTATATAATTTTATTCACTCGATGTACGTTACTTTCGCTTCATCGAAAAAACCTCTTGATTCCGGCATTTCATCAGGGAAGCCTACTGCGATGACATTAAACGGGATTTTGGGTTCTGCTATTTTAAATAAAGCGCGGAAAGGTTCTATACGCTCTTCTCTCGGATACACCCCGCACCAGCATGTGCCAAGCCCCAGAGAGACAGCTTCGATAAGGATATTTTCCGTTGCCGCCGCGCAGTCCTGCGCGAAATAGCCTTCCGGCGTTCCGGTCTGCGGAACCGCAACAACAATTACCGCGGCTGCCGCGGTTTTGCACATTTGCGCGTACGGATGAATGCGCGTTATTTCATCAAGTATACCGCGGTTTGTTACGGCGATAAACTCCCACGGACGCGAATTGCAGGCCGAAGGAGAGAGCATCGCCGCTTCCAGTAACTGATTTATCTGTTCTTTGGTTACTTTTTTCCCAGGGTTATACTTTCTGATACTCCGTCTGTTTCTGATTAAATCGTTCATCTTTGTTACCTCCGGAATATAAAAACCTGTGCTGCCGTGTTCTCCCTGTTATTCCAAAACATCAGTCAAAAAAGTTCAATTAATCACTTCTAAGTTTTCAATAAACCATCTGAGCATATTCCTCATGTACCAGAAACTGTAAATACCAAGCGTGATTATTGTCAGGATAAACCACAAAATCCAGCGTCCGAATAACGCGGTAGCTGTTCCCTTAAATGCGTATTTTTTCCCGCTAATTACTGAATTATTACAGACCCATCTTACTGCTGTGCATGCGATAAAAGGCGATGCTAAACCGATTGTAATTGCTAAAAGAGGCGGCGCCCAGAGACAAAACAGAAAAATAGGCAAGACTCCTCCAGAAAATTTTGATTCCATACTTTCTCCTTAATCTTACTTCCGGCATTGCTGTTGAGGCGCCGTATACCCCCTCAAACTACCACAACTGAGCCTGCTCCAAAACCCGGTTGGGTTCAGAACAAGCCTGCCAAACGTACACATTCAGCTGACTTATGTTATTGTAAACGATAAATTATTAAATTAATGATATTTTGTCAATATGTTCTAGTTCATGTAACGTAAAAAACTAATAAAATGGCGTTTTTCAAGGCTATGCTGGCTTGGGGAAACGCATTGGAAAAGCTGTCTATCATAAGCTGGTTTTTTTGCTAAACCCAATGTGTATGAGGTTATCACTTTAGATTAAAGTGAATAATCACTATAGACTAAAGTGATCATTCACTATAGCCTATAGTGACATTTCACTACAGTCTATAGTGAAATATCACTACAGTCTATAGTAGTACATCACTATAAGCTATAGTGATTCATTATTTTAGACTAAAATATAACACCACTATACCCTGATATTGGAGAGCCACTCAGACACTGTTTCAAATAAAAGATATGCTGTAATTGTGTGCTTTTATAGCCCGGACTGCGTTAGGCAGAAAGAGAAAGAGCTGCCGCCTTGACTGTCCGCAGCAGCTCTTTCTTTAATATCGCCCTTTATCTTCTGCCGATATAAAACACGCGCAATTGTGTGTTTATTTCATCCAGTACTCTCTGCATTCCGTTGGCGTAGAGCCTGTCGATAAACACAGGGACTGCGGTTCTTGGGTTAACATTGCCTGTTGAAATGGAACTGATATATTCGTCCCTTACGTTCCTTAGCGCTGCCATTTCGTTCTGTACTTTTACAGGATCGAATGTAAAACCGAGGAAATTGGTTCCAATACCTGCGTCATTGTACGCTCTGAATTCATCAAAGTAGGCAGGGCCTTCAACATCCTGCGGGGGCAGAATAAAGATATTTCCCATACCGTTGCGCCATGTCTGGAAAAAAGCGCGCGTATCTGTATTGATGGTGATTGTTCCGTTGGAATTCTTTCTGTAATGAGTCCCTTCGACACCGTAACACATAATGGTAGCCAATTCCTTGTCTGTGTACCACGCATTAATGAATTGCATGGACGCTTCCTTGTTTTTGGAATAGATCGATATACCGAATCCTGAGCCCTGAACAGGCATTGTAGATACTATCGGCTTTGAGATAGGCACAAATCTTGCGTCTATGCCGCGCTCATTGGAAGCGACAGCTTCAAAGCCGTGGGCATAAACTCTTACATTAAAAAGATAATTGCCCGCTTCTATTGCGCCGCCGGGGCCGGCGTCATCGCGCAGGGCGACGCGCGGGTCAATATAACCTTTTTGGAAAAACTCATGAAGCTTGTCAAGAACGCGCATTATTTGGGGGTCTTCATAGATTAAGGAAACGGAGATGTCGCGCGGAAGTGCGGGATTATACGGATCAAATGGGAAGCCTATTAACGTTAGTCCGGTCATGTCTCCGTCGTTGCTTGTCATCATTCTGATAAAGTTGTCTTTCTCGGGCATCAAAGGATAGAAATTGGCGCCGTATCTTCTTTTTGCAGCTGCCAGGATTTCTTCAAATCTTGGGTCAAAGATTACATTGCCTTCCCAGTTAAAGCTGTTAATGTCATAGCCAAGCTCGGCAAGACGCGTATTATTGATATCCCATGTATAAAGCTGCGCGTAATCCTTGTATCCTGGGACTGCGTAAATGCCGGGGCCATTGCCTGCATTAACCTTAAAGCCGTCCCATAGAAACTGGGGAATCGCGGCTTTAACATCCTCGCCGTATTTATCCAAAAGATTGTTTTTAGGATCATCCAAACGCAGCAGGTTTCCTTTCAATGCGTTAGGAACATAGTTGTTCGCCCAGGAACAGGTGAACACAATATCGACGCTTGTGTCTGCTGTATCCAAAACGTTTTGCATCCGCTCTCCGGCTCCCCAGTCACCCCAGATCGGGTTAATCGTTATGTTTAAACCCAATTGTCCAAGACGTGCGTTAGCCGCCGCGATAACATCAGCATCCTGTGAAACACTTGCGCCCAAAAAATAAATCGTAACTCTTGCAGGGCCTTCGGCGGTTTTGGTGCACGCCGAAAACACTGCGAGCGATAATACTGCGCAGAGCATTACTGCCAAAATACTTTTTACGGTATTTCCTTTCTTCATTTCATTTCCTCCATAAAAATAAATTATTTGGTTTTTTTTCAAAGCTTTGGAACCGAAGGCCCGCGTCTTTGAAAAAGCTAATTTATAACCCTCATTCCTTGACAGCGCCGAGTGTAAGGCCGGAGATTATGTACCGCTGAAAAAACGGATACGCAAAGGCTATCGGTATAACAATAAAAGCGCATAAAGCCATACGCAGTCCTTCTGTGGGCAGATCGCTGAATGTAAATGTACCGGCGCTTAACATGGCGCTGTTTCGGGTTATAAATTCAATATTGCGCTGCATCTCCATCAACAGGTATTGCAGCGGGTATAAAGTCCTGTCCCTTATAAACAAAAGGGAATGATACCAGTCGTTCCAGTAAGCTACGGCGTTCAGTAAAGCGATAGTAGCAATACCTGGTTTGGCTATCGGAACGACAATGGAAAAAAGAGTGCGGAATTCGCCGCTTCCGTCTATCCGCGCCGCTTCGATTATGGATTCAGGAATGGAGGTTTTATAATATGTCCTCATGATAATAAAGTTAAAAGGGTTTACCAGCATTGGAACAATCAGGGCTGCATAATTGTCTGTAAGGCCGAGCAGGTTTCGGGAAACTACTACAAAGGGGGCAAGACCGCCTGAGAATATCATGGTAAAGAAGGCAAAGAATGCGAAAAAGCCGCGGAATCTGTAATCTTTCCTGAAGAGGCCGTATGAATACATTATACATATCAGTACCGCAAGGGATGTGCCGGCGGACGTAACTACAAAACTGTTAAAATAGCTCCGCCATAACGTTGCGCCTAACTTAAACGCAGCCTCGTAAGACCTCGTTGACCAGCTTGCCGGGAAAAACGAGTAGCCGATTGAAACCAGGCTTTCCTGGCTGGAAAAAGAGATTATTATTACAAAAATAAAGGGAATGACGCAGCTTAAGGCAAATAATGCGATAATAACGTGCAATGTTATTTCAGCAGGCAGACTTATTGCGTTTAATAGCTTGTATGTGTTTCTTCTGCTGCTTGCCAGAAATACCGCAAGCACTATTACCGCCGCAACTACAATAGTCAGTATTTTTGTTAATTCGTTCCATTGATTCATTGTATTTTTTCCCTATAACAGCGCGCTGTCCCTGTCAACTCTGCGTACAATCGCGTTTGTCAGCATGATTAAAATGAATCCGACAGTATTTTGCAAAAGTCCTACCGCGGTGCTCATTCCTATGTTTCCCATACCCTGAAGCGCCCTGTAAGCATACGTGTCTATAACCATTGTCGCCGGATAAAGGGGACCTGCATCTCTTGGTACATTAAAGAACAATCCAAAGTCAGCGTTGAAAATACGCCCGACATTCATGATAAAAAGAATAACAATCATATTTCTTATGCAGGGTATTGTCACATGCCAAATCTGCTGCCATTTACCTGCTCCGTCTATGCTTGCCGCCTCATATTGCTGGTGATCAATTCCCGTAATGGCCGCCAAATACAGGATGCAGGAATACCCGACTATTTTCCAAAGGTGGGTAACGGTCAGTATGACAGGCCAGCCTGAGGGATTGTTGTACCAGTCCCTTGCAAAGGACAACATGCCGTAACCAGGCGCAAGGAAAGCGTACACAAAATAACTGACAACAATCCAGCTCAGGAAGTACGGAAAAAACATTATGGTTTGATATATTTTTGCTGCATACTTTTTTGTTAATTCAGAAAGCATAATGGCGAATGCCAGTGAAATAACCATCGTAAGAACTATCCAGATTCCGTTATAAACAATGGTGTTGCGGATCATCCGTATGGCATCGGTGGAAGCGAAGAGAAATTTAAAGTTGGCGAACCCTACCCATTTGCTGTGGATGATGTTGTTTATTAATGCGGGATTCGGGGCATAAGGCCGGTAGTCCTTAAATGCGATTACAATTCCCGCCATGGGTAAATAACGGAGAAGCAAAAGCCATATCGCTCCCGGCAGCATCATTACAGTCAGCGCCAGGGTAGTTCTGTGCCGCGTCGTAAAACGCGCTGTTTTCCCGTCTCTGCTTTTCAAACATTTTTGCAGCAATCTGTTACTCTCCTGAATTTTAATTTAATAATGCTTGCCCTGAAAGTAAATAAATACTATCTCTTGCCCTGTGTTTTGTTATAAAATAATACCAAACAATAATTAAATAAGGAAAAATGTTATGCGATACAGAAAAGAAAGGGCGCAGGTTTATTGCAGAGAACTTTTGCAGCTAACAACAGTTCAGAGCGCAGATATTAAGGGCTGGAAAATGAAAGACGGGCTTTACTGGTCATGCGAAGAAGCGGACAATGCCTGTGAATCATGGCAGGAGTTTGAGACAGGCTCTGAAAAGTGGACAGGCAGGAACCGGAACAGCTGGTTTTCTGTTATTTTTACAGTACCGCAAAGCTTTGGCGGTAAACCGCTTTCCTTTAATTTTTATACACAGGCTCAGGGGTGGGATGCCAGAAATCCGCAATTTCTGCTGTTTATTAACGGCAGCGCGGCATGCGGACTGGATGTAAATCACAAGGATATTTTTGTAACAGAGAACGCAAAAGCCGGCGATTCATACAGGATTGACCTGCAGGGTTTCACAGGCAGTGAATTAAGCGAAATTGAACTGACGGCAAAAGCAGTGCAGGTATCGCCTGATGTTATGAGGCTTTATTATGATTTAAATACGGTTTTGGGTATAATCAAACGGCTTTCGCAGTCAGCGGGAACAGCGGAAAATAACAAAACACAGATAGAACTGGAAACTGCCGCTGAAAAAGTTATCAACGCGATTGATCTGCGGGAACCGCATTCAGAAACATTTTACGCCTCTTTGGAGAAGGCGTTTCATATTGTTAAAGAAGAAGTTTATACAAAGTTCTCTGATATTAATAAAATAACCGCAACATGCGTAGGTCATACTCATATAGATGTAGCATGGTGGTGGACTGTCGCTCAAACAAGACAGAAAGCTGTGCGCAGTTTTGCCACTGCGTTAAGATACATAGATGAATATCCTGATTTTATTTTTATGTCCAGCCAGCCGCAGTTGTACAAGTTTGTAAAAGAACACCAGCCGCTTTTATACAAACGCATCAGGGAATGTGCGGCTGAAGGCCGGTGGGAAGCAGAAGGCGGCATGTGGCTGGAAGCTGATTGTAATCTTACTTCCGGTGAATCGCTTGTCAGACAGTTCCTGTACGGAAAGCGGTTCTTCAAGGAAGAGTTTGGCATAGACAGCAGAATTTTATGGCTTCCGGATGTTTTCGGTTACAGCGCGGCTTTACCTCAAATAATGAAGTTATGCGGTATTGATTATTTCATGACAACAAAACTCAGCTGGAATCAATTTAACCGGATGCCTTATGATACATTTTGGTGGCGCGGAACGGACGGCAGCGAAGTCTTTACCCATATGATTACCACTACGGGGGCAAAAGACCCCATGGAGCAGTATTTTACAACATATAACGGAAATCTGTGCCCAAATGAAGTTATGGGCGCTTGGGAACGGTACCAGCAAAAGGAATTAAATAACGACGTATTGATCGCGTATGGATACGGGGACGGAGGCGGCGGCCCGACACGGGAAATGATTGAAACAGGACTGCGTCTTTCAAACGGAGCAAAAGCCGCGCCTTCTGTTCGTTTTGCAACGGCAAGACAGTATTTTGATGAATTATACGAGAAATTAAAAGATAACAAAAAACTGCCAAAATGGACGGGAGAATTGTATTTCGAGTATCATCGCGGTACATATACTTCGATGGCAAGGAATAAACGTTCAAACCGCAAATGCGAATTTCTTCTGCAGGATTTGGAGTTTATCTCCGTCCTCGCGAATGATTTACCCTATCCAAAACCGGCGTTGGATGAAATGTGGGAAACTCTTTTGTTAAACCAATTTCATGATATCCTGCCTGGTTCTTCAATAAAGGAAGTTTATGATGTAACAAAACGCGAATACGCGGAACTGCATGAACATGCGTCAATACTGATAAATGAACGCTTGAATGTATTAGCTGATAAAACCGCAGGTGATTTATTTATTTTAAATACATTAGGATTCCTGCGCAGCGACATTGTGCAGATACCCGGTGATATTAATGCACAATCGCTTGTTAACAACGGGAAAACACATATTTGCCAAAAAACCGCTGACGGCAGCATTATTGCGTATATTTCTGATATACCTGCTAAGGGCTTTTTGGGGATACACTTTGGTAATTCCGGAAGCCTCTCTTTCAGTGCATTTGCTGGAACAACAAACCCGATATTAATTGACGGCCTAAAAATTGACACACCCTTTTATTCAGCAGAATTTGATAAAGATGGTTTTATTACAAAACTATTCTTTAAAGAAGCCTTCCGTGATGTTCTGCAGGCTTCGCCGCAAAATGCAGACAGAAAGATCGGCAATGAATTGCGCGTATATGAAGATAAGCCGATGAATTACGATAACTGGGATATTGATATTTATTACACTGAAAAAAGCTGGCTATTGGACGATACTGTCTGCGTTGAATGGATTGAAAAAGGGCCTGTAAGAGCTGCGCTTCTGGTTGAGCGCAGGTTTCTAAAAAGTGTTATTCGGCAAAAGATTTATTTTTATACTGATATCCCCCGTATTGATTTTGAGAGCTACGCGGATTGGCAGCAAAGCCAACTCCTTCTTAGAACGCATTTTCATACTGATATCAAAACGCCGGAGGCAACATATGACATCCAGTTCGGCAATGTAACGCGGCCTGCTGTCTGCAATACAAGCTGGGATGAAGCGCGTTTTGAAACATGCGCGCACAAATGGGCAGATCTGTCCGAAGGAAATTACGGAGTCAGCCTTTTGAATGATTGCAAATACGGTCACGATATTCATGACGGCATAATATCACTTACGCTGATTAAATCCGGCATAGTGCCAAATCCGGAAACAGACAGGGAAGAACACTTTTTCACATATTCTCTGCTGCCCCATATGGGATCATGGCGGGAAGGCGGTACAGTAAAAAACGCATACTGCCTTAATGTTCCGGTTTATACAAGAGTAAAACTTTCCCATAATAGCAGTTTACAGCCTGTACGATCATTTATCAGAACAGACTGTAAAAACGTTATGGTTGAGACAATAAAGAAAGCGGAGGACAGCGAAAGTATCATCGTAAGGATGTACGAGTTTGAGAACATCCGCACAAAGACTGTAATCACATTGTGCCAAACTGCTATAGGTATTTATGTGACGGATTGTCTTGAAAACCGTAAAACTAAAATTGCATCAAATACCAATGAGTTTATTATTACACTGCTGCCTTATGAAATAAAAACATTGGAGCTTGTCTTTACATAGAGAAGGTTCACAGTGTTCGTTCATCTTTACATACCTTAATAAAAAAACTAGTATAAATGATATTGCAGAAAGGTACCGAAGATCATTACGTTAAACCCTCATTGCTCTTTTGTGTTTTGTCAATGTTTATATTTACTCCTCTCCTGTATGCAAACACTTCACAGGTCTGGTATGTAGCAGGTATAGGCGCGGTAATAGAGGGAAATGACAGAAACACAGGAACAATGATGCAGCCACTTTCTTCTGTACAGCGGGCGTTAAGTTTAGTGCGAAACGCCTACGCAAATGAAAGGTTTGATACTGCGATAATAAATATTGACGGTACAGTTGTAAACTACGGCTCTGATATACAGGTTTATGCAATGGTTTCGGTTCAGGGCGTTAATGCGTACCCCGAGATTATACTTCGCGGTTTGGGAACAGAGAATGTTATTGATGCCGGTAGGAGAAACCGCGCGCTTTATATTGATGACGGAAACATGGTAATACTGGAAAACATCACATTAAAAAACGGAGTGTCCGGTATCGGCGCAGGAGCGTATGTATTAAACGGCCGTCTTGTCCTGGGACATGACTCTGTGATTCGCGATAATGAAGGCGGATTTGGCGGCGGTGTCTGTATTGATCAGGGAGGCCTTGTTGTATACGGAAACATCACCGGCAACAGAGCAGAAAACGGAGGAGGACTGGCTGTCAGAGGAAGCTCTTCTGTTGATTTTTACGGAAACGCAAGCGGCAATATAGCGGTTAACTCAGGAGGAGGACTCCTTTTTGACGGCGCCTGCGGAAGAATAGATGACGGAAAGATTATCAATAATATAGCGGAACGGGGTTCGGGCGGCGGTATTTATATTCAAAAAGACGGATCATCTCTTGTAATAAACAGCGGGGAGATTTCAAATAACAGCGCACAAAGCGGCGGAGGTATATTCGCTTATCTGGGAGCAAATATAAAAATTAACTCGTGTCTTATAAAGAATAATAAAGCAAGGAACGGCGGCGGTATTCATTTATTAACCAGAGTTAATTTTGAACTGATTAACGCTGATATTAACGGAAACACGGCGCATGCAGGAGGAGGCATTTATATTGGTGCAAGCGTTCTTGCGATGTCAGGCGGAATTATACAAAATAACATTTCTTCGGGTTCAGGCGGCGCCGTAATTATGGGTACTATAGACGGAATACCTGCTGATTTTTTAATGACAGGCGGTGAAATTTGCGGCAATGAGGCTGTTTTATCAGGCGGAGGAATATATCTTAGCGGCGGAATATTTACGATGAGCGGCAGCGCGCTTGTTAATGGAAACAGGTCGTCAGCGGAGGATTATCCTAATGGCGGCGGCGGTGTTTATGTAAATTACGGAACTTTCACCATGAAAGATAACACGGCTATACGTGGAAACCGCGCTGTCCGCGGAGCGGGATTATATTTGAACGGAAAAGCGTCATATTTTATTTTTGGCGGAGGAATTATTGAAGAAGGACTTGCCTCACGTCACGGCGGCGGAATTTATGCGGACGGCGCTTCATTTGTTATTGGAAAAGGAACTCTAATACAAAACAACAATGCGCAGTCAAGCGGCGGCGGTATTTATATGACAGATAATACAGTTACTCTTGATTCTGGTTCGTTGATTCGCGGTAATTCTGCAGGTTTAAACGGAGGCGGGATAATAGTACATCAAACAGGTGATCTTGTTATTAAAGACGGCGCTGTAATAAGCGGAAACAATGCGGAATGGGGAGCCGGAATTCTGCTTAACGGCGCATTCAGCGATGTTTCCCGCGGAGAGAAGCAGGGTTCTTTCAGCGTTATCATGACAGGAGGAATTATCGAAAATAATACTGCTGTTTGGGGAGGCGGCGGAATCCATGCGGCTGACAGCTCATTAGTTGAAATAAGCGGTAATTCGGCAATTCGCAGAAACTCAGCTGAATTCGGCGGAGGTGTTAGTTTAAACAATGTTTCAGAATCGACTGTATCCGGAGGGTTTATTGAGAATAACACAGGCGGCGGTATTAATGTAGTTTCTTCTGTTCTGGTTATAAGCGGTGATACGGTTATTCGCGGTAACAGAACAGAGCGCGATTCAGGCGGAGGTATCTGCGTTTTATTTAATTCACAGTTGTTTATAAATGATCCTGTTATAATTCAAAATAATTATGCACAATCAGGAAGCGGAATATCTGTATCAGGAAGCATTATTACCATGGACGGAGGAGTTATAGAAAATAATGTTTCCAGAAGTTCAGGAGGCGGTTTATCAATCTCAAATACCAGTATATTTATTATGAACAATAACGCGATTATCAGGAATAACAGGACAGAAGAGGGCGCGGGCGGCGGAATATATGCGTTTAAGGAAAGTACTATTTTTATGAATGGCGGTTTAATCGGAGATAATACAGCTGCAACTGAAGGAGGCGGCATCTATCTATATGAAGAAAATATGCTAAACATTGACGGTAATTCTGTTATCCGCAGCAATTCAGCAATAGACGGAGGAGGTGTGTTTGCAAATAAATCTGAAATTACTGTCAGCGGTAATGCCCGTTTTGAGAATAACACCGCCGATAACGGCAGCGGTGTTTTTTTACTCGGCGTAAACTTTAATATGGACGGCGGCAGTTTCATCGAAAATACAGCCAGGGAAAACGGAACTGTTTATCTTAGCGGAGGAAAAGCGGATTTATCAGGCGGAATTATCTGTAATAATACAGCGGTAAACGGCGCGGGGATATATTTAGGAGAAAACCAGCAGCTTGTTATACGCGAGTCTGTCCAGATACGCGAAAACAACGCTGAATATGGAAGCGCTGTATATATAAGTCACGAGGAAAGCAGCTTAACATTTGAAGGCGGAAATATTACCGGTAATGATGAAAATCAAGACAGCGTAGTATATTACAAATATGCAGATTACTTTTTGCAAACCGACGGCACTGTTCAGGATAATACGCCTGACGATATTTTCCTGGAACCATAATTTTTAACATATCCGCCATATTGGCGATTAAGCCTAAAATTAATAATAGATACTATTCAAAAGCACAATTAAAATACTGTAAACAAGTCAGCAATATGGTATACTCAGAAAGTTTTAGTGCGTCTATAGCTGCTAAAAAAATAGTTGTGTTACCAAGTCCGTTAATTATCATTATGTATAATAAATTATAGTATTCAAAATAAATTTCAGTTGCCTAAACGAAGTAACGGACTCGTCGCGAAACCCTTTTATAAATTTCTGCTGTTCCAGCATCCAAGGCTTTCTGAGTATGCCATATTGGTGAATTACTGATTAATAATTTTTTTTATTTTTTTTCCTACCTACTTGAATAAAAATTTAAAAATATTATATAATTCATCGAAGTCAGTTTGCTTTGGGAGGGGAGAACTGAAAGTGCCTAAATTTGCCTTGCTCTTTTTTGCAGCAGGGCTACTAATCCAAATACAGTCAATCTCAGCGCAGGATGTTGCCGCAGAAGATGCTCGCAGGATAGCTGAGCAGAGCATGATGTTTGGAGAAGGATCCGCGCCTGTGGCGCCTCCTGCAGGCGTGGATACATGGGCTATAGTCAGAATGATACTTGTTCTTGTTCTGGCCGCTGCGGCAATCTACGGTGTTGTCTTTCTTTTTAAGCGCGCTTCAAAACAAACGCCCAGCAATGATCCCTTTTTGAAAATTCTTGCAAGCGCACATCTTGGTTCCAACCGTTATGTGCATGTAGTTGCGGTCGGAACCAAGACATGGCTTTTGGGATCGTGCGACGGCGGAGTAAGTCCGATAGGTGAAATTAATGATCCGGATATAATAAACGCGATGCTTCTGGAAGATTCCAGAAAAACAGCTGAGTCAGTTCAGGGCCGTTTCCCGGATTTTATGTCGCTTCTTCGCCGCGCGGGTGTTTCTGCAAAGATAAACACTCCTGGTGCTGATGAAATCCGTAAACGCCGCGAAAGGCTGAAAGGCCTATGATTAAAAAATCTTCGCAGTATTCTTTAATGTTCATGTTTTTTCTTGTTTCTACCGCAGCTGGTGCGCAGGACTGGGGTACTGCAGAAGAATGGTTTCCCGAAATGTCAGTCAGCGGAACCATGGATATTCTTGATTCGCAGGGAACACCGGTTATTCCTTTTATTGATCTTACAGTAAGAAACCCCCAGAGCGGACAGGAAGTCGCTTTTTCACTGCAGATTTTATTGCTGCTAACAGTACTCTCGCTTGCGCCGAGCATTATCATTTTGATGACAAGCTTTTTACGCGTATCCATTGTTCTGGATTTTATTAAACGCGCCCTTTCACTGCAGCAGGTTCCGCCAAATCAGGTAATTCTTGGGATATCCCTCTTTCTGACAGTTTTTATCATGTGGCCGACATTTACAAGTATTTATACTAATTCAGTACAGCCTCTTGCCGCAGGGGAACTCTCTGTAGAAAACGCATACAGGGAAGCGGAGGCTCCTTTAAGGCTTTTTATGTACCGTCAGATGGCAGGCAGTTCTACCGCGGAAGATAATATAAGGCTTTTCATGAGTATGAGAGAGCTCGAACGGCCGAATACATTGGCTGATGTTCCCACTTATGTTTTAATTCCGGCTTTTATACTGAACGAGCTTACGGTAGCTTTCAAAATAGGAATATTACTCTTTATTCCTTTTATAGTTATCGACATGGTAGTCGCAAGCGCTCTCATGTCGATGGGTATGATTATGCTTCCGCCCATAATGATATCCATGCCGTTTAAATTAATACTCTTTGTTTTAGTTGACGGGTGGGGGCTTTTAACGAATCAGCTGGTTCGTTCATTTATGTAAGGAGATGATATGAGTATAGGCGACATAGTAACACTCTTACGAGGAGGTATTTTACAGGTCTTAATAATGGCGGCGCCTCTTTTGCTGTCCGCATTAGCGGTAGGTCTGATTATTGCGATACTGCAGGCAGCGACATCCATTCAGGAACAGACGCTTACATTTGTGCCCAAAATGGTAGTGATTTTGGTTATGCTCGCAATCTTCGGCGGTTTAATGTTCACATACCTTGGAAATTATACAACAGAGCTGTTCAACAGGATTCCGGATATGGCGCGCTGAAAAAGCACTGCGAAGCAGTGCAGATGACATAATTTAGCACCGCGTGGTGCTAAGTAAATGTCAATGAGACGAGAAACGCGCGGGGACTTTAGTCCGAGTAACGCGCCTGGGGGTGCTAGTATGCACCGCGAAGCGGTGCAGATGATTATATTAGGATTTTTAAGGGAGGGTATTATGAAAAAATTCATTATCGCTGGCAGGAATGATGCGCAGAGCGAAGAAAAGAAAAATTACGAAATTAATATTTCTGAACTTATGGACACGAATATTTCGCCTTCGTGGTTTGTCTTCATCCTGTTTGGACATTTACCGAAGGGTAAAATAAAGGAGTCGATTGAAACAATCAGATGGTAGAAAACGCGATGTTACAGAATATTCTCTCATTCGGGCCGGTGTTTCTGCTGATCGCTGCTCGCGCTTTTGCCATGATCCAGACTGCACCGCTTTTATCATCAGATTCAATTCCAATGGCTGCAAGGTTTGCTCTTGCCGGGCTTGCAGCCTTTGCGGTTCTTCCTACTGCAGAAATCCATTTTGCTGTAAATTCGCCTAACGGTATTGTCACGCTGCCCGGCGGTACTTTAAGCGATCTTCGCCATGAAACATTTAACCTGCGTTTCGGGCTGCTTATAGCCGGAGAAGCGATAATAGGCATTATTCTGGGTTTTTACATGACTATAATTTTTGCCGCTTTTTCTACAGCAGGCCAGTTTTTCTCGTTGCAGATGGGTTTTGGAGCATCGGAAACATTTGATCCTGTAGCTCAAATTGAAAACCCGCTTATGGGTCAATATTTCAATCTTGTTTCCATGGTGATTTTTGTAACTATTGGCGGTTTTCATCAGTTGTTTCTCGGCGGTTTTTGGAGGTCGGTTCAAACAATTAACATCATTTCCCTTATTGACGGAAGAGAACCTGTTGTGACCATGGTTGTTTCCGGTCTTTCGCGCCTTTTTATGGACGCGATGGTTATCGCTCTTCCTGTACTTGGCACTTTGTTTTTAACTTCCCTTACGACCGGGCTAATATCCAAAGCAGCGCCGCAAATTAACATTCTTTCGGAAGGATTTCCTATTTCAATAATAACAGCCTTTGTGCTTCTTTTGGCATCGCTTCCTTTTATGATTGAAGCCTTTTCCCGTGTTATTGACTCGGGTTTCAGCAATATTCAAACCCTCTATACTCAGATCGGCAGGCAGATAACGGGAGGGCGGTATTAATGAGAAAAGAAGAATCACGATTTAAAAGTGACGAATTAATAATTATAAAAAGTGAATTAATTACCTGCAACAATGAACTGACTAATAAAGAAAAAAATAATTCTCCATTGTTCCTCATTGACCTACAGTGGTTTGCCGACGATAACGACGAAGACGCTCCGGGGAAAACAGAACAGCCGACAGAGCAGAAACTCAAACGGTTACGCGAAGAAGGCCAGGTAGTAAAAAGCCAGGAACTTGTCGGAGCTATAGGTTTGTTGTTGCCGGCGATTTTATTAATTTTTCTTGCGCCTTCAATGCTGCGTACCTGTACCGAAATGGTTAGGTTTTATTTTCTTCGGATTTTAGAAATGGATCCTACAAAAGACGGATTAATAATGGTGGTTTTTTTAAGATACCTTGCGGTGCTTGCAGCTCCCATACTTATTATCGCATTTATGTCCGCCATATTCTCCAACATTGTACAACTCGGCGGATGGCTGTTTACGACAAAACCTCTTGTTCCCAATTTTTCCAAAACACTTCCAAAGTTCGGTCAATATTTCAGGCGAATATTTTCTTCGGAAGGGCTTTTCAATCTTGGCAAATCATTGGCGAAAATTATTATAATCGGATTTGTCGCGTTCTTGTTTATCAGCTCTGACATACAGCAATTGCTGAACCTGCAAAAAGCCGACCTTTATACAGGTTTAGTCATTGTTGCCGGGATCGCAGTGAGGATGCTTCTTGTTGTTGCGGTGCTGCTGCTTGTGCTTGGAATAATTGACTTTTTCTTCCAGCGCTGGCGTTTCCGCGAGAGGCATAAAATGACAAAATATGAAATAAAAGAAGAACAAAAGATGTACGAGGCGGATCCAATGATACAAGCTAGAATTCGCAGCCGTTTCCGTGAAATGCTAAAGCAAAATATTCACACAACAGTGCCGAAAGCGGATGTTGTAATAACAAACCCGACTCACATTGCTGTTGCGTTAGAGTATGAGAGAAGCATGGAAGGTCCGCGCGTTGTCGCTCTCGGCGCCGATACAATAGCCGCAAGGATAAGGGAGATTGCACAGGAACATGGGGTACCGCTTGTTGAGAATAAACCGCTTGCGCAGGCGCTGTACCGCGAGACAGATGTCGGGGACATTATTCCCGAAGCATACTTTAATACAGTTGCCATGATTTTAAGCAAGGTCTGGCGCCTTAACGAAGCGCGCAGAAAAAATGTTGCTTAATAAATGAACGATTTTTAAAGGAGTTTTTTATGGGAGGTATACATGGCTGATGATGATCAAAGTACGCAGGGATCGTCTTCACGAAATATCTTAGATTTCTTAAAAGACAGTTTTCCAGCCGTCGCGGTAATTACTATTGTTGTTGCGATTATATTTCCCATGCCTACGGTTCTTCTTGACGCGTTGATGGCTATGAACCTTGTTTTCTCTCTTTTAATTCTGCTCATCGTACTTTATACGCAAAAACCTACGGAGTTCAGTCTTTTCCCGACATTACTGCTTGTCTCTACAATATTCAGTCTGGCTCTCAATGTTTCTTCTACTCGTCTAATTTTAACTCAGGGAGCGCGCTTTGACGGCAGGATGATAAGGGCGTTCTCAACCTTTGTAGTAGGTTCATCAGGAACAGAAGGACTGGTTGTCGGCTTCATAATTTTCATCATTATTATCGCTGTGCAGATAATTGTAATAACTAAGGGAGCCACACGCGTTTCCGAAGTTGCTGCCCGTTTTACATTAGACAGTATGCAGGTAAAGATGATGGCTGTTGAAACCGAATACAGCCAGGGGTCGATAACCGAAGAAGAGGCGAAAAAACAAAAGGCAGAAATCCGGCAGGAATCCGATTTTTACGGTTCAATGGACGGTGCCAGCAAATTTATTTCAGGTAACGTCAAAATTGGAGTGTTTATTATAATTGTTGAAATGCTCGGCGGATTTATAATCGGGTCTGTTATGTACGGAGAAGCGGATGTATTCAGCACTTATATCAGCCTTGCGGTAGGAGACGGTCTTGTAACGCAGCTTCCGGCGCTTTTGGTTTCTACCGCAATGGGTATTGTTGTAACAAGAGCCGCCGCGACAGGCGTTCTCTCCCAGCAGGTGATTAACCAAATTTTCGGGCGAGATCCCTTGGTTTACTGGATTTGCTCAGGCGTGCTTGTTTTCCTTTCAGTGCTTCCTGGTTTCCCCTGGTATGTGCTTCTCCCAATGGCAGGAATTACAGCGTATCACGCATACAGGACAATGCGTGTTAAAAAGCGCGTTGAAAATTTCAATCAGATGATGACAAAGACAAGAGATAAGAAAGAAGAAAAACCTGTTGATTTCTCCCCTGTTGTTCCCCTTGATCCGCTTTCGCTGGAACTTGGCTACGGGCTCGTACCGTTAGTTGAAAAGGAAAAAGGCGCGGAACTTCTTGAGCGGATTCAGGGAGTAAGGAGGCAGTCCGCATATGACCTTGGTCTTGTAATTCCCAAGGTGCGCATCATCGACAACTCAATACTTGAACCTTCGGAATATTGTTTTAAGATAAAAGGTGTTGATTCAGGCAGGGGTAAAATCAGGCTTGGATATTTCCTGTGTATAAACCCCGGTATGGTAACTCAGGAGATGGAAGGAGAGAAAACGGTTGACCCCGCGTTCGGGCTTCCCGCTACATGGATCGAGCATGATAAGAGGGATGACGCCGAACGTGCAGGCTATACTGTGGTAGATCCGCCTTCCATCATCGCGACTCATTTAACAGAAATTATCCGCCGCCATGCCGCGGATATTCTGGGACTTCAGGACACTCAGGCTATCCTTGATACCCTTCGCAAGGAGTACCCGGCTGTAGTGGAGGAAGTGCTGCGCGAAGGCAAGGGATTGCGTATAACAGAAATTCAGAAAATACTGCACGGTCTCCTGCGTGAAAAGGTGTCTATACGCAATATGGTATCAATTCTTGAGGCAATTGCGGATTACGCGCCTGTCTCAAAGAACATCTGGTTCCTTACAGAAAAAGCGCGCCAGGCTCTCGCAAGCCAAATCTGTCAACAGTATGCGGATGACGACCGGCATCTTCGTGTATTGACAGTTGATCCTTCTGTCGAACAAAGAATCATTGATGCAAAATACGAAACTGCCTCCGGGCTTGTCTGCGCTCTTGATCCTCCGACTCAAAAAGCGTGGATTAAGGCAGTCTCCAGGGCTGTAACTGCTGTTAAGGAGAAAGGCTGGATGCCCGTTATTCTATGTTCTGAACAGGCTCGTTTCCTTATAAAAAACTCTACAGACCGTGAATTACCGGATTTAGCGGTTTTATCTGTTCCGGAAATTGTTTCCAGTATTATTCCTGAGGCTGTAGGGATGATAAGAATTGAGGAAACTGTAAATGCCGTTTCCGCAGCAGCATCAACAGGTACGGAGATGTAAGCAGTATGGAAATATTTATTGAGCAAGGTGAAAGTAAAAATGACTGTATGCAGAAAATAGCAGAAAAATACAAACGGCCGTTCCACATTCTAAGTCAAAAAGATATAAGATACGGCGGTTTTATGGGGTTATTTTCTAAACCAGGTGTTCAGGTTGAATTTTATTTTTCACCAACACCAAGATCATACGCGCCAATGTCTCCTGCAGGCGGTTATCATCCTGGCATGCCTTCCGCATGGTACGCATCTGATGTTCAGCGGCAGTATGCCGGTGAATCATTAACTCGTGAACATATAACCAGGGCAGATATTTCCGGTCAAAGGCTGGAAGAAGAAAAAATGAAAGTGCTTGCTGCCGCAAAGCAATCAGCCATTCAGCATAACGAGACAGGCGGTGAACAGGCGCGGCAGATTCTTGACGCGCTTAATGAATTAAAGGAGAAAGTTGATAAGACAAGTATGGCAGGCGGCCTTAAGTACGGCGATCACAAGGCGTTTGTTCACGCAAGGGAACTTTTAAAACTAAATGATTTTTCCGAAAATTATATTACCATGATGCTCGAAAGGCTTAGAAAGGAAGTAGTTTATGATCAGCTTAATAACCCTGATTTTGTGCAGGATCATCTTCTTCAGTGGATAGGAGAGAGCATTAATATTTATAAAGATGATCCTGTTATGCGAAAACCCAGAATCATGGCCCTTATCGGTCCTACTGGAGTTGGCAAGACGACAACAATTTCCAAGCTTGCGGCGATTTATGGAATCGGTACCGATGAGATACCGGCAATTGAGGTTAGAATGATTACCATAGACGATTTCCGTATCTGCGCAAAAGAGCAGCTGGAAAAAACCGGAAACATTATGCAAATTCCTGTTGCTTATGCCGACAGCAAACAGGAATTAAGAAAGGAAATCGCGTTACACAGCGACAGCACAGATTTGTTTCTAATTGACACAATCGGCAAGAGTCCGAAGGATTCTTCCAAAATAGGAGAGATGAAAGAGATTCTTGAAGGAGCAGGCAGAAACGCAGAGTTTCATCTTGTAATCGCTGCATCAGTAAAAACAAAAGATATCGAAGATATTATGCGCCAGTTCGAACCGTTTAATTACAAATCTGTGATACTTTCAAAAATGGATGAAACAACATCAGTCGGCAACATAATTTCCGCACTTGCAGAAAAAAGAAAAAGTATATCATTTATTACAATAGGACAGAATCTGCCGGAGGATATAAGAAGAGCATCCGTTGTGCATTTTCTTGTCAATCTTGAGGGCTTTAAGGTAAACCGTGAAAAAATGGAAAAATTGTTTCCTTCGGGAGAAGCGGATCAATTCAAATGGAGGTAATTATGAAACTTCGTTTCATTTTTAATTTAATTGCACAGCCTGACAGCTGCGCTATACGGAGGTAATTATGGAAGATCAAGCTGAAAAATTACGTGAAATTATGAAACGGAAAAATGATAATGCAGAACCCCAGGCGAATTCGGCGGGGCGAAGTTTTCAGGCTTCGGCGGTTAAAACTACTATGCCTGCAAAAAACGGCATAAAACCATCGGAGAAAGCCCGTATAATAACAGTTACTTCCGGCAAGGGCGGCGTTGGAAAGACGAATCTTTCTGTTAATATGGCTCTGGCTTTTGCGAGGCTTGGAAAGAAAGTAATTGTAATGGACGCAGATCTGGGCCTTGCGAACGTTAATGTCATGCTTAACATGATCCCAAAATATAACCTCTACCATGTGATAAAAAAACAAAAAACGATTAGAGAGATTCTTGTCGAAACCGAATACGGTATTTCCATAGTAGCGGGGGCTTCAGGTTTTTCGCAGATTGCGAATATGGGCGAAGAGGATAGGCGTGATTTTATCACAGAACTGGAAGGCCTTTCGAATGCGGATATTATTATTATAGACACAAGCGCCGGTGTTTCCAGCAATGTTCTGGATTTTATTGCCGCCGCCGATGACGCAGTGATCATTACAACCCCTGAACCTACGGCTATTACGGATGCGTACGGAATTATCAAAATAATCGCTACAGAGTATGATTCTCTCAATATGGGGCTTAAACTTGTCGTTAACCGCGCGAAAGGAGCCGCGCAGGCAAAAGGAGTTGCTGACAGGATGATTAATATTGCAGGTCAGTTTTTAAACCTTAAGGTTGATTATCTTGGATTCATTTATGACGACGCATCTGTTCCTCACGCTGTTCTGCGCCAAAAACCTTTTATGGTGGTGGATCCCAAATGCAAAGCTAGCATCTGCGTTCAGCACATTGTAGACCGTATGGATCGTAATAAAACAATCGCTACACGCGGTTTTGGCGGCATGCTGCGCCGTTTTTTCGGTGAAACAAATACTGCTTAAAATAGCAATAAGGAGAATACAATGCAGACTTTTAAATGGGGTATGACTGCGTCAATTTTCGCATTATTAGTTTCCGTTTTGCTTGGCATTTTTTCCGGAGTTAGCATTTTTTATGTTGCTTTAAGAGGTTTTATTTTTGCCGCAGTGTTTTTTGGTATCGGTTTTGGTTTGCGCTTTACATTAGACCGTTTTTTTCCGGAAATTTTTTCCTCCGATGAAGAAACCGCAGCGCAACATAATGAACAGCTAGGTTCACATATAAATATTACATTAGACAGCACCGGAGAATATGCTGTACCTGAACTGTATAAGATTCCGGAGGGTTCTGACGGAATGGGTAATATTAATGATTTGATATCTGGTGTTTATAAAACCAGGGGATCTAAAGCTGATCAAAAGGTAAATACAATGCCATCTGACTTATGGTTTGATAATTCCAACGGTGAGGCGGGAGTTATGTCAGAAGCTATAGACCGAATGAATAAAAGTAGCTATAATGCAGCAGAGGGGGGACGGGGCGATCTGTTTCAGGAGACATCAGTTTTTGAAAGCTTCTCTTCCAATAACGGAGTGCCGTCGGCTGAAGCGAGATCTTTTGAAGATACGCAATCTTCTCATGGCATTGGGGGTGATTCCGGGTTGGGAGGTTTACCGGATTTGGATATGATGGCCAGGGCTTTTTCTTCTGCTCCGGAGGCTACTCCTGCATCGCAGGCATCTTCGGCCGTGTCAGCTTCGCCGGATTTAGAGATACCTTCAATGTCATCTGCGCCTTCAATGGCACCATATTTTACAGATGATAATGCGGGGATTGGACAGGATCGTAACACGGGTAATAAACCTCTACCTTTTGAAGGTGATTATCAACCTAAAGATATTGCCAGGGGTATTAGTACGTTGTTGAATAAAAATTAGCAAAGGAAAGGTATGGAAATGCCGGGAACCGTATTGAGCCCAAAGGGCGATATTTCCAGTACAGAAAAAACAGAAGAGGAACTCTGGCAGCAGTACCGTAAAAATCGGGATCCTGCGATAAGAGAAACCTTTATTAAGCAATATGCCCCTTTGGTAAAATATGTCGCGGGGAAAGTGGCAGTCGGAATGCCGAATAATGTGGAATTTGACGATCTTGTAGGTTACGGTGTTTTCGGTCTTATTGACGCGATTGACAAGTATGATCCAGATAAAAATGTAAAGTTTAAAACCTACGCCGTTACACGCATTAGAGGCGCAATATTTGATGAACTTCGGTTAATCGATTTTGTTCCGCGTTCTGTCAGGCAGAAAACCCGTGAGATAGAAGCGACAATTTCCTCGCTTGAAGCACAGCTTGGAAGAACTGCTTCCGATCAGGAAATAGCCGGCGCCATGGGTATTGATGAAGGCGAGTACATGAAGGTCATTCAGAAGATATCCGGAACTTCAATTATTTCCCTGAATGATTTATGGTACTCAGGCGATGATAATGATAAAGTCAGTATCGGAGACAGCATTGAGTCGCCTGCAAGTTTAAATCCCGATGTAATGGTTGTAAACGAGGAAATAAGGCGCGTCATTGTCGAAGCAATAAATGAACTTCCCGACAAGGAAAAGAAAATTCTTGTTCTTTACTATTACGAAGATTTAACATTGAAGGATATAGGACAGGTGCTGCAGGTAACAGAATCAAGAGTTTCGCAGCTTCATACCAAAGCCGTTCTGCATTTAAGATCAAAGTTAACGAATATAAGAAAAGGTATCGTATGAACCTCTCATGCAGCAAAGCTTCCGGTACCCAGCTGGAATGTAATGAAAGGAGGTTCCCCTCGTGAACCTCACCCGACTGGAATGTAATGAAAGGAGGTTCCCCTCGTGATTGATTTTGTCCAGTTGCAGGAAATTGTTAAACAGCATCTGGAGAATGACAGAGCAGTTCGATCCGTAGATGCTTCCGGCCCCACGCTGGAAGCGGCTGTAAATGAAGCAGCGACTCTTCTTGATACTTCGATCCGCCGCCTTGAATATGAAATCCTTGAAAGAGGTTCCGCAGGTTTTATGGGTGCCGGAAAAAAAGACTGGGTAATACGCGCATATGAACGCATTAGTGTTAAAAAGAAAAAAAAGTCGCATGAAGAACTCCTTGAAGAAGCAGATGAATATATGGCAGCCATTCCTGATAAAGACGGAGACGCTTTTGTTCAATGCCAGCCGGACGGAGTGTACATGAAAGTTATTCCTCCTGTCGGCAACGGAAGAAGAGTATATTCAGCATATGCAATGCAGGAGCTTCATCACAGGAACATCGAAGATATAGATCATGATATGGTTGAGCGTATAATAAATGAAGCCGACGGAGTTTATATTAAAGTTGCCGAGTTTAAACACAGTCCAGTGAATGACAGTACAGCAGTTGTCGAAGTTGATGATGCCGAAATGAAGGTTTATGTAACGGTTGTGCCTCCTGGCGAAGGCGGAGCTGACTTAAATGTTGATTCATATAAAAGCCTTATGGTACAGAACAGGGTATATCACGGTGTAATTGAAGAGGCTCTCGTCAGACAGTCAGACAAACCTGTATACAGGGAAAAAGTTGAGTTAGCCGAAGGGTCAAAACCTGTCAACGGAAGGGATGCTTTTATACAATATAATTTTGAAACAGATCAAACCAAAATACGCTTAAAAGAGGGAACGAACGGCAGAGTGAACTTTAAAGAACTTAACATCATACAGAATGTTGTTCAAAATCAAGTTCTTGCAAGAAAAATACCGCCCGAGGAAGGAGTTGACGGAAAGACTGTTACCGGAAGAATTCTTCCATCAAGATCCGGCAGCGATATCCCTCTTCCTATAGGATTAAACGTACATGTAGGAGACGACGGTGAATCAATTCTTTCTGATATTAACGGGCAGGTAATACTCGCGGGCGGTAAGATCAATGTTGAGCCGATTTTAAGCATTGAAGGAGACGTTAACCTTAAGACCGGAAACATAATTTTTTTGGGAACAGTTGTTATATCCGGAAATGTTGAAGACGGTTTTTCTGTAAAAGCCGCCGGCAATATTGAAGTAAAGGGAACCGTATCAAAGGCTGAGCTGGATGCAGAAGGTGATATAATTATTTATCAAGGTATTAACGGAAAAAGCGGCGGCAAGATAAGGGCCGGAAGATCTCTATGGTCGCGCTTTATAGAAAACGCGAATGTAGAAGTAGGGAACATGGTAGTTGTCTCTGACGGTATTATTAATTCAAATATTGACGCAATTAAAAGTATTGTATGCATGGGTAAACGTGCAAATATTATGGGAGGGCGCCTGCGTGCGGGAGAAGAGATAAACGCTAAAGTTCTTGGAAACTCCACAAGCGGAACCGAAACAATCTGCGAAGTAGGCTATGATCCTCACAGTAAGATTGAACTGGAGCGGCTTCAGACGATAAGGTACTCATCTGAAGATCAGCTAGATAGCCTTAAACTTGATATGCAGACATTAATCAATACAAAAAAACAGCGTAAGAGCCTGCCGGAAGACAAGGAGGCGTACTTGCAGGAATTGATGGAACGCCGCCAAATTCTGACAGCCGACTTAAACAAAGCGCTTGAAGGTATTCAAAAAATTCAGGAATACATGAATCAGATTACGATACGCGGCAAGGTATCTGCGTCTACTAAGGTATGGCCTGGTGTTAAGATAGTAATACGCGATGTAAGGGAAGATGTGCGAACTGAATATAAAGCAGTAACCTTCATTCTGGAGAACGGACTTGTCAGGGTAACCAAATATGAAGAACCTGATGAGCTTGCCAAGAAGGGGTTAGATGGCTATAGCTCCAATTGATCTTCAGACATTATTTACACAGGTTGATAAAGTCGGCCGTTCCCAGTCTGCCCAGAGGGAAGGACAGGCAATAGCGCAGTTAATGCAGGGCGTTGAAATAGAACGCAAAGCCAATGAGCAAATAAATCAGGTTAATGAAACGCAGAACACAGGTGAGGGCGCGGAGAAAATTAACGATAATAATCAAAAGCAGAACCATGGGAATGCAAAGGGCGGTAAAAGAAAACCTGATGATAAAAAGAACGAAACAGAAGAAAATGATCTCACTGTAATAAGCGATCCGTCTCTCGGCAGACGTATTGATATCAGCCTTTAGTTAAAACGAAGTATTAATGAATATTCTAAATATTGTTTCAATCGTCTGTTTTGCTCTTTGCCTTATTATATTTTTTTACCTGCGGTGGTTTATCAAAAAACGCACTACATTTTCGGGGCTTGAGGATCGCAAGCTTGAACTTGCCCAGCTTATTAATGATATTGACAGAATAACAGACAGGGACGCGCAGCTTATTGAAGACAGGGTAAATCAGCTTAAAACACTGCTGCATGATGTAGACAAACGTATAGCAGTTTATGAAAGAGAACTTGAAAATTTCTCATTATTCGAAAACAACAGACAATCCGGTGCAAAAAAAAACGAGACGCTTTATTCCAGCCTTGGACTCGGTATTCGCGCGGCTTTAGCTCAGCCGGATCATGCCGCCAAGCCTCCTTTTGTTCCTTCATCCGGTTCAACTCCTGTATCTTCTAAATCGCAGCCTGATGTGAATTCCTCCGCTTTACGTTTTTCAGGTGAAGACAGTTATGCCAATCAAAACAATATTCCGAAAGAAGATAACAAAACTCCTTCAAAAATGCAAATCAGAAGTACCATTGATAATCTTGCAAAGGAAGGGCTTTCATCTGAAGAAATTGCCAACCGCCTTAATATCAGCGCCGCGGAAGTGAATCTTGCGATGAATCTTCGCAGCGGACGCAGAAAAAATTAACATTTTTCATAATAATTGACATTAACTGCTCCGTTATGGAAATTATTAAAGATTTTTTTTGATAATTCCGGTTTATATATTATAATTTAAATATATTTTTTTTAAGGTATGTTCTAATGAGAATCAAAGCGATCTACAAGAGATTAGTATTTTTTACTATAACTTTTCTTCTGCTGGTAAACGGGATACAGGCTCAAACAGAATCAAATATAAGGGATTTAACATATTGGTATTTGAACGGCGGTGTCAGTGTTAATGATATTCTTGTTGACGGCTTTTCTCTCGGGCTTGTTCTGGAACCGCGCTTTGAGCTTCCGTACAATCTGATGATTGGAAGCAAAAACGGAATTAGTATAAGTACGGACAGGATAATCGCCCTTGAAGCGCAGCTTTATCTTCGCTGGAATTTTCTGCGCTTTCCGGTCGGGAAAGCAGAACCGCGGAGAACATTAAATATATTTGTTCAGGGCGGCGTTGGTTTTCTGGGAGCGTTAAAAGGGCCTTATGAGAGTTTTGATGTAAGGGATTCAAGATCATCCGTACTCGGCGACCTTACATTAGGTATAACAATTCCGCTGTCCTCAAGATGGCATATTGAGCCTGTTGTCAGGGGCGGCTTTCCTTTTATTCTGGGCGCAGCTGTTACAGCCGGATACAGATTTCCGTTTAAACAGGAAGTTATCCGTCACACAGCTACAGAAACAGTTCATGAGACTGTCCGTGAAGTAGAATCAATCCGCGAGGTGGAACTGATACGTGAGGTGGAAGTGGTGCGGGAAGTTGAAACTGTGCGTCAGGAATATATTACAAGAACCGAATACATCGATGTTATCAACAGACTGATGATAGCGCAGGTTGAATACATTTTATTCGCAGGCGACATATCAAGATATAATGTTAATCTTGACGCGGACGCAAGGTCATTAAACGATCTTGTTTTAAATGAAGTAGCCAAAATGCTGATTGAAAACCCTGATTTCCGGGCCAACATAGAAGGACACGCAAATCCTGTAACAGGCGATCCTGACGAAGTTCAGATACTTTTCGCCCTGAGTTCCAACCGCGCGCATGAAGTAGCGCGTCTTCTGCGTGAAAGAGGTGTAAGTGAAGAGCAGCTTGTTATTGTAGCGTTCGGAGCGGGAAAGGTACTGGCGACTGATCGCGCCCACTGGAACATGAACCGCCGCGTTGAATTAATCATTTACCAGGCAGAAAGACTATAAAGGCCGTGATGTGAAATATGAGAAATAACTATACAGGTTTGTCTTTAATATTATTATGTGTTTTTCTGATAACATGCCATAATCCGGTTATGGAAACATGGTGGTTTACAGATGAGGATGATTCCATTGGAAAAGCGCCTGTCAGTGAGATCGGGAGCAGCGGAGAGAACTTTGGTGTAGTAATCTTTGACACAGACGGCGGATCTCCGCAGCCAAGAGGCGTAAAGGTAGCCTGGGACAATACTGTCGGCAGATTACGGCCGGTAAACAGGGGAACAGACGGTTTTATAGGCTGGTTTGATGAGAGAGGCAATGCGTGGGATCTCGAGACTCGTCCTGTAAAACCTGAAGATGATGCGGACGGTGACGGTTTTATTGTACTTAAAATCAGGTGGACGCCTG
>Ga0209755_10000873_pt1 | contig 51608 bp, 48 predicted proteins | sample TergutCo191P1_FD_187301 | JGI IMG/M metagenome (GOLD analysis project Ga0209755, IMG submission 187301) | Cornitermes sp. P1 segment gut microbial communities from Petit-Saut dam, French Guiana - Co191P1 (SPAdes) (version 2) | ecosystem: Host-associated > Arthropoda: Insects > Digestive system...
GATGGAAGCATAACAACACTTTGTTTTCACACTTTTTTCCTCTTTCACGCTTTTCCTCACATTTTTTTCCAAAATCAAAAATTTTACCCCCAGTCGATTGCTCGATTGGGGGTTTGTCTTCGCTCTGACCAACCGATTACAAATTGTAATCGGTTGGTTTGTAAACATAAATTTCACCCGCTTATACAGCTTTTAATATCCCATCCGACATTTTATATACCACGTCACAGGTTTGTGCGATATCTAGGTTGTGGGTTACCACTACAATGCAATAGCCTTCTTTGTGGGCTAATCTTTTTAGTACTTCTATGACAATTTCTCCGTTTTCTACGTCTAGGTTGCCTGTGGGTTCGTCCGCCAGTAGTACTTTTGCGCCTGTTGATAGGGCGCGGGCAATGGCTACGCGCTGTTGTTCCCCGCCTGATAGGTTGGCAGGGTAGCGGTTATATTTCTCCGCGCTTATGCCTACATCTGTTAAATATTTTTTTGCGCGTTCCAGTGCTTTGTAATGGGGTGAGCCGTTCATTTTCATGGGGTAGCAGACATTTTCTATGCAGGTCATTAGGGGGAATAAATGAAAGGCTTGAAATATCATGGAAACGCGCTCCCTGCGATATTTGTCCAAATCCAGTGTGGTTAGGTTATCTTCTTCGATAAAAACATCCCCGCTGCGTGGCTTGTCTAACCCTGCGAGTATGGATAACAGCGTGGTTTTTCCGCTGCCTGATGCGCCAATCACGGCGGTTAGTTTACTTGCTTCAAAAACGCAGGACACGTTTTTAATCGCGTCACGGTCGCTTTTTTTGTAGCGGTAGGTTACATCATTTAATGTTAGCATTGTACATTCTCCTATTCCCTTATTTGCAATAAATCTAGCGGTGGGCGGCTTGTGATAATCATTGCGCCTGTGATAGCACCCACAGTTGCGCCGCCGATATATGCCACGGTCGCACCCGTTGCAAATGTGATGTTGAATATAATCATTAGTACCAGTCCCGTGGTAGCGCCCAGTAGTACCAGTGCTATATATTCTAGGCATAACTTTCGCCTTACATAGGATTTTTTGTTACCCAGCACCCGCATGATTGCCGCTACTTTTGCGTGTTGCATGAGCAGTAAAATTGCTAACGCCGTGCCAATGGCAACGGACACAATTACCGCAATGGGGTACATGATGGTTAGCAACATTAGATTGCGTTCCATTTGTCCTACCACCAGCCGCAGTTCCTCGTCGCGAATGTATACTGTCATGTGCATGTGTAGGCGTTGGCGGCGGTTTTCGTATACGAGGTACGTTAATTCTTCGCGGATTTCGTGTATTTCGCGGTTAAAGGTGGGGTCTATATCGAAGCGCAAAGTGATGTAGCGCATGTCATCCCCCTGTAGATGGCGCATGGCGGAGATGGGGATGAGGATTGCCGCATCCCCGTAGGGGCGCGCCATTTCGCCGTTATGCGTACCTATGATGTGAATGGGAATGATTGTGCGAACCACATCTTCAATAAAGTTGCCCTCTTCAAAGCGCATGAAATGTTCTGTGTGAATGACTTCGGTGTAATATCCCCCCGCGAAAGCTGCGCGGTTATTTGCATACACCAGCGCGGGTATGGGTGAATCGAGGTCAATATAATCGAAGTCAGCGCGGGAAAAAGGGGGCGCAAATGTGATGTGTAGGCGTTCCGTGGGGACTAGCCTGCCGTTAATGTTGTCCCACGTTACGGATTCTTGTATAAGCCCTTCCAGTTGGTTTACGCCTAATAGTACATTCATTTCATTTTCTAGGGAAACCCAATGTAGCCCTGCGTCAATAAAATACGCTTCAAAATAACCCAAGTTAATAAGGGAATGCACCACTTCCCCAAGGATGTTATTTTGCATGATATCGTCAAAATTTTGCGCCATACGCTGGACTTGGCGCACCTCGCCCGATACCACCGTTGTGTTGTATAGGCGTTCCACTTCCTGTTCAAAAAAACGCAACGCATCTACCATTAACCCTGCCAGCACCGTAAAAAACAGGCTAACAACGAGAATGAGCAGTGATTTTATGGGGGAACGGAGGATATGTTTTGCACTGTCAATTATTTGCCACGCCACTGTAACAACTCCAATGCGGGGCGTTTTGCGATATTTCTTACGCCCATGTAGGTGATTATCACCAAAATAAACCATGCGATACATAATTGAAGGAATAAGATGTATAACGGAAGCGCGGCAGCTTGAATGGCTTCGGCTTCGATTAACACGTAGCTTACGGTTTTTGCCGCTTCATTTAATGCCACAAACCATCCGCTAATGCCCCCCACAAACACCGCGGGCAGGAAAAATATGATTAACGTGTATTGCAATTTTGTGCCGCATGTTTTTACGCTTTGCCCCAAAGCGCGTAGTATGGCAAAATCTTTGCGCCGTTGTAGCAGAAAGATGTAAGTGACAATACTAAACACAAGTAACATAACCGCCCAAAATAACGCAAGATTAATGGTTGCGGTGCGTAACGTAGGTTCTGCGGAGAGCCAAAAATTTTCCGCCCCTGAGGGGATGAGGGCTACTTCAAAACCTTCCGCCAGCAACATAGAGCGGTAATTTACCAAGAATCGGCTCTCGTGCCGTGTGTCACGCAGGTGGAAGCTGTACCAAAAATCGGGCAGGAAATGTGCGTATACAGCGTGGGTGGGTCTGTAATCCGCTAGTAGCAGTGAATCGGGGATAAAAATATAACTATCGAAGGGTGTCATGTCCCGCAGGGGGATGAGGGGTAATATCGAGTGGAAACCCACCACGGTTAGCTCCAGCGTAAGGGGTGGGGTAGTGGTGTCCCCTTCCACGCGGTAGTCCATAAAAAAGTCGGTACGTTGCTCTAGGATGCGGGTACCGCTTGGGCTATGTTCGTCCGTAACAATGGCGGCTGAGATAAAACCGTAGCGGTTGGGTGCTACGGCGCGTTGCCCGCTGGGAATTTCTATGGTAATGGTGTCACCTTCTGCTATGTTGCGCTGGCGGGCAAAACGGTGTTGTATTACGGCTACGGGGCGCGCCGCCAGATAATCATCATAATTGAGCCACCTGCCTTCGATTAGGCGTATTTGGTTGGCTACTTCGTGGACTTCGGGCATGGCGGTCATATCTCTTGTGGTGCGTACGTGTACGGTGTGGTGTTTGATTTTTGAAAGGGCGATATCTTCGGCAAGCCCCGCCAGCGCAGGCTGGGTGAAGTCCAGTTCCCCGTGCGGTGCGTGTATATACCACACATTTTCCGCGAGGGGGCGCAAAAACATGCCGTCAAATTGCAAGCCTGCTTCGGGTAGCTGCCCAATCCGCTGGTGAAAGGATGCGGCAAATAAATAGCGTTCCCCCGCTTCCAGTGTTAGGGGGATGTCGTCAATTATATCCACATTCATGCGTTGCCCTGCGAGGGCATGTTCCGGGAAGCCCACGATTACATCCTCTACCTCTAGCACTAAGCGCGGGCGCACCCGTTCCACCATGGCGTAAAAATAGGCAACGTAGGTGCTGTATTGAAAAAATTCTTCCCCATGCCGTGTAAATGCGTTATGGGCTATATCGTGGTTGGGTATATCCACCAAAATACCTTGCGCACCGCTTCGCCTATCTTCAAACCCTACCAACCGGTTGCGGGAGAGCATATCCGCAACGTGGCTTGCGTCTGCATACATGCGGTCGTCTGCGGGCACGAGAAAACCCACCGAACGGTAGAAGCCCGCCGCTTCAAAAATAGAGGCGCGTATAATGGCAAATTCCGTATTGCGCAACACAAACGCAAAAGAAGCGATTAGCACCAGCGCGAACAGCAAAAATGTGCGCACCCCTTGGCGCAAAGTGGCTTTGATAAACACATTTTGCCTTGCCCATTCAGGCGCGGGGCGGTTGGCGCGGTTAAGTTCCTTGCCCAATGCGACCGCGTCCCCCATTTGTGCGAGGGCGGTATGGGTGGCGGTTTCTTCACCCATACCTTGCGTTATATACATTTCCCGCAGGTCTGATATATGCTCGTGCAGTTCTTTCATTACGTCTGTGCGGGCTTTTTCCCAGCGGATTTTTTTGCCTACTTCTGCTACATAGGCGTCAATATTCTTAGGTTGCATAATGAAGCTCCATCCCCATGACGGCGTTAATTGATTCGGTATACGCGAGCCATTCTGCCCATTTTTTTGCGAGGTGCTCCTTACCCCGTGTGGTGATTTGGTAGTATTTACGCTCCTTGCCGTCGTCCACTTCGGCGCGGTAGGAGGAAACGTAACCGTCATTCTCCAAATTGTGCAAAAGGGGGTACAAAATGCCCGTTTTTATGTTAAAGGCATCGTCCGACCTTTTTGCAAGGGCTACGATTAACTGGTGGCCGTACATGTCCTGCCCTTCGAGGAGCTTGAGAATCATCATTACTGTGTTGCCCGGTAGGTACTTTTTTTGTGCCATTCTTTGTCCTCCGTTTGAGTGGGTTGGTGGGTTTAGTAGATGTTATACTATTATAGGGTAGAATACATACTAAGTCAAGGGGTGGGGGTTTTAGAAACTGAAAAAGGCTTGACCCAAAACTTATCAAGGTTTTATTTTGCACAAAAGCCCACAAAATAGGGAACGTTCCCTTAATTTGTGGGCTTTTGTTATTGGTTGAGGTTGAGAAAAGCCTATTCCTGTGCTGCGTTTGCCTCCCTAAACTGCCCTACGGAGGCTTGCACGCAAATATCATTTAATATACGGCGCAAAAGTGGGTGTTTTTGAAGGGGTAAAATTGCCTTGTGAGAACAAAAAAAGCCCGACATAACGGGATTATTTTATATCTTGTACTAAAGCAACCGATTACAAATTGTAATCGGTTGCTTTGTAAACATAATATCCTCCGGATGCTTTTTGGCGGTGGTTGTTTTGTTTTCCAACGGATAACCAAAGGCGATGATGTTGGAAACAAGATACCCTTCAACGCCCAGTATTTCACCCGCTTTTTCGCAATTCATGCCGGATATCCATGTGGATTGAATGCCGTGTTCCAGCGCGGCGAGTACCATATGTGTGCCCGGAATTTTTACTTGGTGTTCTTCCATTGCAATGGCGGAGATTACGTCTTTGTCGATGCTTTTCATGCGTTCCAACATAGACGGGAAACGCTTTAAACTAATGTCGGCAATGGGCGTGTCGAAAATCTGTGTACATAGCGCAATAAGCAGCGGCGCGGTGCGAATCCACGGCTGGGGGTAATTTTCGCTGCAGGCTTCGGTTATTTGGTGGATGCGTTGGGTGTCTGTGATAACGCCGAATTTCCATGGCTGTTCATTGCCGCCCGAAGGGGATAGTCGGGCACATTCCAGCATGTAATTGACAATTTCGGCAGAGATTTTTTTGGGCGAAAATGCACGGCAGCTATATCGTTTTTTCAATAAATCGAGAAGCATATTGACCTCCGTTGGGGGTTGGGATGAATTAAACGCATCATAACATAACCACCAAATAAGATGCGCTATACTTGACTTTCCTGTTCTTCACTGTGATAATCCCTTATCTGTGTTATGACAGAAACGGGGATAAAAAATGGAAAAGAACCAATTAAGCCTTGCATTAAAATGGGCTTTGCTTTCTTGTTTATTACTTAGTTTGGGTTTTGGGTTTGTAAGTTTCGTATTATTTTTGCAACCGTATGGGTTTTTGCCGGCACTGGTGATGGGTATTGTCTATTTGGCGGCGATAAGTATATTTGCGGTTATTTTCACCTTGTTATTTGTCGCTTTTAAGAAGTTGCGTTGGCAAACTTTCTTAGTATTTATTTTTTCTGTGTTGCTGTGTGTGCTTGTCCTTAATTTGATGATATATGTGCTTCCATTAATGATTTTCTTGATGATGGCGGTATATTTTACAGTGATGTTTGCGACAAGGCAGTATACGGCGTTATCCACACGTAAACGGATTCTCCGATGGCTATTGCTGGGTTTGTCGGGCTTGTTGGCGGTTGTTTTTGCCGCGCTCATATTCTGGACAGGACCAACATTACGTGAAAGACCCGACACCGCAAGGCTTGCTTTGCCTTATGCCGAAAATTTTTACCGCATAAACACCGCACCCGTAAACGACCCGTCTGCAAGGGGACAATATAATTTTACGGTGCATCATTATTCTTCGACCGTGGATGCGTCTTTATTGTTGGAGAATTGGGGCGGGATACGGTCGTGGCTTTTAGGATTTGGCGCGGATACTTTGCCCGTTGATGCGCAAGTATGGATGCCCACAGGCGCGGGACCGTTCCCAATCGCTTTAATTGTACACGGCAACCATGCGGCGGGGGTGCGCTCCCACGAAGGGTATGATTATTTGGGTGAGTTATTGGCAAGCCGCGGTACAATTGCCGTTTCGGTAGACCAAACATTCCTTAACAGTTCAATTGTGTACGATATATTTATGGTAAATCCATTACAAAATGAGATCGGCGTCCGTGCCTTTTTGTTGTTGGAGCATCTCTCGCTTTGGTATGGTTGGAATGGCGATGTTTCCCACGAATTTTACAATACAGTGGACTTCGACCGTATTGCATTAATTGGACATTCCCGCGGCGGGGAAGCGGCGGCACTTGCGGCAGCTTTTGCCGATTTGGGGCATTACCCAAACAACGGGCGCGTGGTTTTTGACTATCCCTTTAGTATAAATACAGTAATTGCCATTGCGCCTACCCACAATATGTACAAGCCCGCAGGGGTGGAAATATCTTTATCGGGTATCAATTATTTAACGATACACGGCGGTTTTGATTCGGATGTGTTCAGCTTCGAAGGTGCAAATATGTACAGCCGTGTGGATGTTTCCACACAGGGCATGAAGGCGCGGGTTTGGATACAGCACGCCAACCACGGGCAATTTAACACCGTTTGGGGAAGAAACGATTTGCCCGGTTTATGGCGAATGGCAAGCAACCGACGAATGCTCCTGTCCATGGAAGAACAACAACAAGCGGCAAAGGTTTTTATCAGCGCATTTTTGGAAGCCACCCTTCACAACAGGATGGAATACACAAGCCTGTTCACCTGTTTTGCGCAGGGCGCGGCGTGGTTACCGCCAACGCTGTATGTCATAGATTTTATGGACAGCAATCGAATTTTGCTAGATGATTTTGAGGACGGATTTAACCTTGGCGCGGCGGCTACGGGTTTGGTTAAGTATTCATCTTATGGCTTTGAGAAATGGACGATAACAACCCTTCCCAGCCGATTTGACGGAAGCAACCGCGTGTTGCAATTACAATGGGGCAGTGATACCCAGTCCCCCATTTTTACCATGGACTTCGCGGAAAACACTTTTTTTACAGGCGATATTTTATATGTGTCACTCAGTTCCAACAATGCCAACAAAAGCGACCCCAATGTGTCATTTCAAATCAAACTAACAGACGAAGCGGGGCGTACATCAATATTAAATATTAACGATTTTGGCGGCGTGGGTAATCCGTTGGAAACGCCGATGTTTTCTCCCCTATATTTATCCATTGTGGGCAGAAGCGAACCTGTGTTGCAAATGGTGCGCATTCCAACGGCATTTTTTGACGGGTTGCAAGGTGAAATTACCCGCATGGAATGGATAATGAACACAACCAACGCCGCCGAACAAACCTTATTTGTTGATGACTTGCGGATAACCCGCGGGTAATAATAAAACCTGTAAATCCGTTTTTATCCTAAGTTTCATTACATTGCCGGGCGGGCAAGTTGTAATTAGCCCTTCATCAACAAGCCCGCGAAGCTTTCCCACGGAGATGCCCAGCACACCCGCCAACAATGTGCTGAGCTTTAAATCGAAAATGTAAGGGCTTTTCAAATGAACGCGCAAGGGCTGAAGCAAGGGGCGGAGCGCAATGCCTTCAACGATGTAGTCAATATTCGTATAATTGGCAACGCAAGCATTTTGCCTGATAAAGCTACGGTCGAAGGCGTAATCCCACGCTAGTTGTGCGTCATTATGGGTGAACTTGTCAAACAACACAGGGGAAATATCGTGGGGTTTTATGCCCTTATCTATCGTTAATTTTAGCGTTGTGTCACATTTAGTACATTTGTAAATGAGCCAAATATCAATGCGCGTGTGGTTGCCGTTCATTCTAAATTTTTCACTGCAATAGAAGTCCATTTTTTTATTGCATTTACTGCATTGCCGAATAATACGCGGCGTGGAAGTGGGCATGATTGTCCAGGTTGCTTCGTTATAGTTTTTCTGCATGTTAATCACCAAAACAACCGTAACGTTGTTGGCGCAGTTTCACTACCTAAAAGACCATGCAGTACCAAGATTAAGGAAGTATAGTTATATAAAAAACGCAACCCGTAAACTCGCGGTTGCGTTTAATCATTTTTCTCTTGCTTTTTCCCCAACGTAACAATGCGTTGAATACTTTTATCCGATAAAAAATATTCGGCAGAAAGTGCTTGTACGCTGTGTCCCGATTTATATTGTGCGTATATTTTTTCGTTACGCGCCTGTGTTTCGTGTTTTGCGTGGGTATTTTCGCCCCATTTTTTATGGTTTTCACTTTTCTTGGGAATGTAAATATACGCACCGTCGGCAAATTCTTGCATCATCGCAAGGACATCTTCCGGGAAAATATCCTTAGCGTTCTTATAGCGCATATTGCTCCTCCCAATAATTTCATTTGGAATGAGCAAAGGCTATCGAATTTATAGTTGATTTAAACGCAATAGCCTCTGCTATGCGCTTTTTGCGGGGGTGGTCATATGGGGGTGTCCTCCTCATGAAGTTTTTATCATTTTGGATTATAACACATCACCCCTGCGCCGCATACCTTATATTTGGGGGTGTGCCTATGCACTGGGTTATTTCCACCGCGTTATTGCTGGCGGTTACGCTGTCGTTAGATGCCTTCGCCGCGGCGTTTGCCTATGGCTGTAAGCAAATAAAAATCCCCCCATTTTCGGGGGGTATAATTGCGGTGATATGCACCGCCACTACAGGGGCGTCGTTTCTGGTAGGGGCGGTGATTTTACCCTTTGTGCCTGCGCGGGGGGCGGTGTGGGTTTCCTTTGGGATATTATTTATCATTGGCATAACGAAGTTATTTGACGCGCTCACCAAGGCGTTAATACGCAAATACGCAAAATTTGAAAAGGAGCTTGCGCTGTCGCTATTCAACTTGAAATTTATTTTACACGTCTACGCCGACCCGGAAAAAGCGGACGCGGACGTGTCAAAATCCATTTCCACGCGGGAAGCGGCGGTTTTGGCGGTATCCCTTTCCCTGGACGGCTTTGCCGTGGGATTGGGCGCGGCGTTGCTTGGTTTGCACGGTAAATGGGTGGTGCTTTTTTGCCTGCTTGCAAACGCCCTTGCACTGCTGGCGGGTGCGCGGTTGGGCAACATGGCGGCGCGGAATTTGCGCTTTAATATCTCGTGGCTGGCAGGGGTACTACTCATTGTGCTGGCTTTCTCGCAGGTGCTGTAGGGTTACACCGTCACTTCTAAAAGAAATACCCTGTGTCATGGTAAAAAACACATAGGCTCCCACTTCATCCAGCGCCGCAATAATCCGCTCGTCCGCAGGGCGCTGGGAGTAGAAAATCTCCGCATCCGATGGATGGAAGCCCGTAATTACGGCGTACCGTGGGCGCGTGCGGTGAATAAGCTCCACACCATGATAAGTAAACCGCCCATGCCGCGGGACCTTCAGGAACGAATAATCCGGCGACATGAGTTCCGCGTTACCCAAAAGCACCCCTATACGAAATGGCATCGCGTCCCCCGTAAACAGCAAATTTTGCGCCCCGTGGGACACGGCAACCACGATGGAAAAATCGTCCCCCGTGGGCATGTCCATCCAAGCATCCAACGCTTCATAAAAATAGTCATCTGCGTGCCGCGGGAAATGGAAGTAGGGAAGGGGCGAAGGGTCAACAATAAAATACGCGCCGTCCAACGTAAAGCGGCGTGTTTCTTCTAATATGTAGGGCGAAATTTGTGCCCGCGCCATCGCCGCGTAAAACCTATCTGTATGGCGCGATTCGCGGCTGTAGTTGGGGATAATTATCTCACCAATTTCCAGCGCGTCAATAATCGTATGCGCCCCGCCTACATGGTCGCTGTCGAAATGGGTAATAATAAGGTAATCCAACCGCGAAATACCCAGCGCCGTTAGTTGGGAAACAAGGTATTCCCCGTGGCGGTTTTCCCCTGTGTCAATCATTACGGCATGGTCTTGGGTGTGAATGAGTATTGCGTCTGCCCGCCCAATGCCAAAGACATGGACGTAGAGAGGCGGCAACTCTTCCTGTACAGGCGAGGCGGGCAACGCAAGCCACAGGGTGAAAAATAACGCCGCGAGTAAAACCATGAGAATTATTATCCGTTTTATTATCATGGGCGCAGTATACCATATACTGCTTTTTTGACAATTTCCGCGAATGCTTGTACACTCATTAGCGTAGGCAAAGTACGATTATTTATCAGCTTTTATCAATGTAAGAAAGAGGTGGGACAAAAAATGGAACCGGACAGTAGTCGAAAACGAATCTATTCATCGGAGGTACAACATGAAAGATTTAATCTTGTCTCACATCGAGAACAAGCGCATGGAGCATTTAAAAAATTTGCTCACCATGGCAGAGGAAACGGAGCTTCTGCACGCGTTTTATGACCTAACGCCCGAGGAGCAGGTCATTGTTTTCCGCTTGCTTTCCAAAGACTTCGCTTTGCAATTGTTTGAAGAATTAGACACGGACGAACAGCAAAACCTATTACGTTCCTTCACGCACGAGCGTACTATCGAATTTATCAATGAAATGGCGCCGGACGACCGCGTAAGCCTATTGGACGAAATGCCCGCAAGCGTGGCAAAACGGCTTATTAACGCGCTCTCGCCCGAGGAACGTAAGGTAACCAACATGCTTATGGGGTACGCGCCCGAAACCGCAGGCCGCGTAATGACCACCGAGTTTATACGCCTAAGCCGCGATATGACCGCCGCCCAAGCCATGGCAAAGGTGCGCCGTCTAGCCCCCGACATGGAAACGATTTACTCGCTGTACGTTACCGACCCTGCCAAAAAGCTGGAGGGTGTTCTTACATTAAAAGAGCTGGTGTGCGCGGCAGAAGATACCAAAATTGAAGACATTATGGCAAAGCGCGCCGTTAGCGTAACCACAGACACCGACCAGGAAGAAGTAGCGCGCACGTTGCAAGAATTGGACTTCCTGGCAATTCCTGTAGTGGATAAGGAAAGCCGCATGGTGGGTATCGTAACCATTGATGACGCGGTAGACATCTTGGAAGAAGAAGCCACGGAGGACATCTTTGACGCGGCGGGTCTTGCCGATATTCCGGGCAGCGAAGCCAGTCGAAGCGATGTGCTGGTAAACGGTTCACTTTTTAAAATTTGGCGCGTGCGCCTGCCGTTTTTGCTTATCACATTGGCGGCGGGTATGTTGCTTGGGCTTATTATCGAAGGCTTTGAAGAAGTGCTGGAGTCGATAACCGTTGTGGCGTTTTTTATCCCGCTTATCATGGATATGGGCGGCAATGTAGGCACGCAGTCTGCAACGGTTTTTACCCGCGGGGTAGTGCTTGGGCATATTGATGTTAAGGGCTTCCTAAGTCATTTTTTCAAGGAAATTGGCGTAGGGTTAAGCATGGGTTTGCTTATTGGCATTATGGGCGGCTTGGTCATTTACCTGTGGCAAGGGGCAGAAGTGCCCATGCTGGGCGTAGTGGTTGGGCTTTCGCTGGTGGCGACCATGACACTGGCGGCGCTGCTTGGCTTCCTTGTACCGTTTTTGCTCATTAGGTTAAATGTTGACCAAGCGGCGGGTTCTGCACCCATTATCACTTCTATTAAGGATATTGCGGGCATTTTAATTTACTTCCTGTTTGTGTCCACGTTTTTGGGGTACATGATGTAAGGTAATGAGGTGTGCGATGTTTAAAAACAGTCGGCTTCGCAAGAAATTTTTTAAAGCATTTTTATTTACGTTAATAATTGGGCTGGGCATTGTGGGTGCCGCGTTGGTGGTGCTTCGCAATGCCATTAGCCCGCCCAGTATTCCCGTACATGCCGAGCAACCCTTTATCCCCGAGGTCACCTTTCGTCCGTCGCCCGACCGTCCCGCCTTTGAAGTAGTAGACGCCCACCCCGACGATGCTTATATTGAAGTAAACGCCCCCGTTGGCTGGACGCGTAAGGAAAATTTTTTTACATTGCTCGTTTTTGGATATGACGAAGGCTTAAATACCGACACCATTATGGTGGCGGCTTTTGACGTGGCAAACGGCGAAGCCTATATAATTAGTATTCCCCGCGATACGCGCGTGCCTGTGCAGCGCAATGTACAGCGCATCAATTCTGCCTTTCCCGTAGGGCGGCAGGGCGGGCGCGGTCATGCGGGCGGCGTTGCCCAGCTAAAACGCGAGGTGCAAACCCTTATCGGCTTTATGCCCGACTTCTATGTAAGTGTGGAAGAAAGTGCTTTCGAACGTTTAATCGACGCCGTTGGCGGTGTAACCCTCAACGTGCCTTTTCACATGCATTACATCGACCCGATACAAAATCTCTATATTAATATTCCTGCAGGGGAGCAACGCCTAAGTGGGCGGCAAGCCCTGCACTTCGCCCGTTACCGCTATGGAAGCAACCCTGCGCGCACCATTAGTGACTATCGCAGAATGCAGCACCAGCAGCAGCTTATCGCCGCTTTAATGGACGAATTGCTTACTCCTCGCACCATTTTGCGTATCCCTGAGTTGATAAATACTTACCGTGACCACGTAAATACCGACCTAACCCTTACGCAACTCCTATGGTTCGGCGAGCAATTTGTCACAGGTAATGTAACCCTCAATGCCTACAATTTCCCCACCACAAGTATTCTGGACCGCCACTGGTACGAAATCCCGAACAGACAAGAAGCAATAGAACTTGTAAACCGTACCATTAACCCCTTCACGCGGGATTTATGGCCCGAGAATTTTCAGTTTGTAAGGTAGTTACGCATAATCCCCTGTATACTCCACAAGCACTACATTATCCACGCCTTCAATTTCCCGCAATGGTTGTAAAAATGCCGCTTCGTTGCCTTTAATTTTCACTTCGGCGGTGAGTTCGGTATATTCGGTATTGTGGGTTTTGTTTTTTAAGGTATACTTAATGGCAGAAAGTTTAGTATTTACGGTGCTTTCAGCGGTGGGGCTGTAACGCAGGATAAGTAGGAATGCCCGTTTTTCCAAGCGCACAAAGAAGAATAGAATGTAGATAACGGCGACAAATGCCGTTCCCATAAGCGCGACCGCGTGCATTCCCGCACCCGCGGTTAAGCCCGCGGCAACGCCCCAAAAGAGGAAACCTACGTCCAGCGGGTCTTTTACCGCAGCGCGGAAGCGTACAATGCTTAGTGCGCCCACCATGCCAAGGGATAGCACAAGATTTGTGCCAATGGTAAGGATAATAAACGCCGTAACCACACTTACCATTACAATGAGCAGGTTAAATGATTCGCTGTACAGCACGTTTCGGTTGAAAAAGCGATACACCAAGTATACCACAAGCCCGCAGAACGCGGCGACTCCTAACGTGAATAATATGTAAATGGGCGAAATTTCTTCCAAAACATAGAGATACGGGTTGCCCAGTATTTCTTGCAGTGCTTCAAATCTTCCCATGGGGTAATGCCCCTTTCATTTTATCTTGGAGGTTATTATATGAGAAAAAACATTGTGTTTGCTTGTATCTTGCTGATATTGATAGCCGTGGTGGCGGTGTGGCATGGTTTATCTGCGCTAGGTGCGGGTCAGGGCTCGTCCTCGCGGGGGGGTCAGGCGGAAGCGCCGATTTTGCCCGCGCCCTCTGTAACGGAATTAGCGGAAACCCCTTCGCAGGCATACACCCCGTTGGCAGACATCGCGCCCGTGGTGTCGGACGACTTGGTGCTTACGTTTTCCGAAGGCGGACATTTTTTTAACGAAGGCGTTTATTTGGAAATTTTCGCGTCCCGCGAGGGCGCACGGGTGCATTATACACTAGATGGCTCAATTCCCACAAGCGATAGCTATTTATATGAAGAAGCGATGTACATACGCGCGGGCAGGGGCGTGCGTGTGGTGGTGGTACGGGCGGTGGCTTTCTATGAAAACTATGTGTCCCGCGTGTTTACGCATAGCTTCTTTGTGGGCGAAACGATAGACGAACGATTTGGCTTGGATATGCTCATTTTTTCGGTGGCTTCCTGCCCGCATGGTTTATTTGACCACTATGAAGGCATTCTGGTGGAAGGTTATCTGCGGGAAGAGTTTATCCGTGAAAACCCGCGTCATCGTGTTGTGCCTACCGACCCCGCCAATTTTAACTGGCGCGGGCGCGAGGGGGAGCGCCCCGCAAGCGTGGAGGTTTTCCACCCCGACGGAACGCGGGTGCTGGTACAGGACGCGGGGGTTCGGGCGCACGGGGCATGGTCGCGGGCGTATGACCAAATGTCGTTGCGGTTAATTGCACGGCGGGAATATTCCCCCCATACGGGCACGTTCCGCTATCCGTTTTTCCGCGACGACCCCGTGCTGGACGGCTCCGGCAATATGATTGACCGCTACGACCGTATTATTCTGCGAAACGGCGGCAACGACCGCAATTTTGGTATGCTGCGCAACGAGGTAGGTTCGGTGCTTTCGCGGGAGCTGGGCTTGCCCGTGGTTACGCCTGTGCGGGGGGCTTCGGTGTTTCTCAATGGGGAATTTTGGGGCTTCGCGTGGCTAAATGTGCAAATACAGGAACATTATTTGCAAAGCCTGTTTAATTCCCCCACGCGGGAATTTGATATTGTACATCAGGGGGAACGATGGATTCAAACAGATTGTTACGATTTGCGGGATGCGATTTTGTTTAAAAATTCCTTCGCAGAGAAGGACTTGACCGACGATGCCGTTTTCGCCCAATTAAACGAAATTTTAGACGTTGAGCATAAGCTTCGCTACTACGCCTTCACCATTTTTATAGGCAACGAGGATTGGCCGCACAATAATTTGCGCCGTTTTCGTTATACGGGCGAGTTTGCAGAAGGAATGCCGCAGGAACTGGACGGGCGTTGGCGCTATATCGGAAACGACCTTGACATGACCATGGGGCTGTACGGCACAGGTCCTAATGTACCCACCTTCCGCCGCGTATTGCTGGACGATAATAACGCAGGACAATTACTCCGCGCCATTTTACAGCGCCCCGACAAACAAGCCTATTTTACCGCCGTGATGGACGAAATTATTAACCACATCACACCCCAGCGCATGACGGATTTAATCGCCGAGCTGTATATGCAAGTTTTCCACGAAATTGGCCACGGCTTAATGGCGGGGCGCTACAACCACTGGGTTAGCCCGTGGTCGATTATCGACAACCACCAAAATATGATAGCCTTTGCAGAAGGGCGCGGGGCAAACATGCGGGACGGGCTGCGGCGGTTGTTTGGGTAACTTAACTTCAAGTTAATAAAAATAAACCCATGCGGTATGGTTATGAAAAACGATGGTTTGTACAATAAGGCATCTTGTATTTTTGGAGGGCTTATTTATGGACAATGTACGCGTTGGCAATCGTATCGCACAGTTACGCAAGAAAAATGGCTTCACCCAAGAGGCGTTGGCAGAGAAATTTGGTATTTCGCCCCAAGCCATTAGTAAATGGGAAAATGGACATACCTTGCCCGAAACGGCATTACTACCACAGCTTGCTGCGTTGTTGCAGACTTCAATTGATTCAATTTTATTAACTAGTTGTGTGGAAATTGGAGATGTCATTTCTTTTGGCGTTCATCAATGGCGCGTATTGGATATTAACGGCGATAAGGCGTTGATTATTACAGAAAATGTGATTGAAGCGCGTGCATTCCATAGCATGAGTGATATAAATAATCGTGTTACATGGGCAACGAGTGATATACGCAAATACTTAAACGGCGCGTTTTTACGTACATTGCCTAACCAGTCGTGTATTGTGGAAACAACGGTCGTAAACCTTGACAACCCTTGGTATGGTTCACAAATTTATGCAGATACGTTGGATAAAATTTTTCTGCTTAGTTATGAAGAATTAGTGCGTTACTTTGGTGACAGCGGTGACTTGGCAAACCGTAAAGGCGTTTCCTACGATGTAATGGGCTTGCAATATGGTGACGCCATACACGATGAATACGACAAAGCGCGTAGCGTATTAAATCTTGCGGGATTTAATGCTTGGTGGTGGTTACGTTCACCGGGTGGGCCACGTAACCATACCCCCCATGACCACGTAACGGCAGGTAGTGTGGATAATATTATTTGGATTTGTGGGGACGATGTGACAAAAACAGACGGGGGTGTACGCCCCGCCATGTGGGTGAAAATGTGAAAGCCTACGAATTAATGATAAAAACCAACCATTACTTATTACGTGACGGCGTACTAACGGACACACACAAGGCAAAAATAACACGCCAATTACGCGAAAATAAAATCACGGACGGGCGGCGGCGCACTTTTGATGCCTACGCCTATCCGCGTTTTTATATTCCGCCCCATAACAATGGGAAGAAATTACAAACCATTATCCCCCTATCGCCCAAGACCAATATCGTAGCGGATAACGCCTACGAATTTGAAATTCTGCGTCTATTACACCTGTTTGACCCAACGGAAGAAGTCGCATCTATGCTTGCGGAAACTAAGTCGCGGCTAAAGCATACCTGTTTTGGGTACAAAAGCTGTCATTATGCGGAGTGTTTTGAAGCGGGGATGATGGTGCTTCGGTTTTTGTCCTTTGCGGAAACGGAAGACTTGGCGTGGATAGACAAACAAATTACCATGTATAACCGCCACTTCGCAGACCACAAGCGGCATAGCGGGGTGCAGAAATTTTATTGGTATATCCTTTCCCAAATGCCCTGCGAAATTGCCGAACCCCAAATTATACGGCAAAAAGACACGATTATCGACCATTTACAACGCAGTTATCTCGTAAAAAACGGCAACGAGGATGTTGCCCTGTACGCCATGCGCAACGCCCTTGCCCGTTTGCCCGCCTTCGCGTATATTAAGGAACGCAAGCCGTATGTAAATGAAAAAACGAAGCGGTTGCAATTTGAGACAATGTAAGGGCGCGTTGAATAATGAAAAATTTGTGCTGGCTATTGCTTCGCAAATGCCCGTTTTTCGCACTTCGTGCGAGAAAACTCGCACAAATTATTGAATTTTCAACGCGCCCATAAAGGTAGTGGATTTTTGCGAAGGTATGCGTATGTGGCGTTATTCATTTGCTTGCTCGCGGGTGCGGCTTTTTTCGCGGTGCGTTTGCATCGGGCGGAAGAAGCCCCCGCCATAGCAATTGACTACGGCTACGGCACGTTTGGGCTGGGGTTATCCTTCCCCGCGCTACATATTGAATTTGACCAAGTGCGGATTTTTAACCGTACCGATTGGGTAGATGCTACCGTTTCCATGCGAAACACGGCGGATATTTTTTTGTTTGAAGATGCAACGGCGCATATACGGGGGCGGGGTAATTCTTCTTGGGGCTTGCCAAAACGCCCGTACCGCTTGCGTTTTACCGAGGCGCGGACCCTTATGTGCGCAGGGCACGAGGCGCGGAATTGGACGTTAATCGCCAACCATTCCGACAAGTCGCTTCTGCGTAATTTTAGCGCGTATTACCTCGCGGGCTTGCTGGATGGAATGCAAGGCGCACCCTACGCGCGGTTTGTGGATTTGTATTTAAACGGGCTGTACCAAGGCGTGTACATGGTAAGCTGGCAAATGGAAGTGCTGGACGGGCGGGTGGAAATTGTCGGTTCATATGACCCTGCGTTGAGCGAATACTTTTTACAAATGGACCAACGGCAGGTGTATTACGGCGCGGTGCGGGGCTTGGATTTTGTTACCGTGGAGCGGATGCATTACCAAATCCGCTACCCGCGACAAGATGTGCGCACAACGGAACACGCCGCGTATGTACAGCAATTCCTGGCGCGGGTAAATAGCATGATTAGCACACAGGACGAAAATGTTTTTAATTACATATGTAAGGCGAGCTTTGTGGATTTTTATCTTGTACAGGAATTATTTAAGAACCAAGACGTGGGTTTCTCCAGCATTTTTATGACCATTCAAGGGCAAGGGGAAAACCGCCGTATTGTAATGGGACCTGTGTGGGATTTTGATATTGCGGCGGGGAATGCGTATTACCAAGGCTGGCAGGCATATCATGGCGGGTATAGCCCGCGAGGGGTGTGGGCGGCGTCGGTAAACGCGTGGTTTCGGCGGTTGATGCGCATGGAAAGCTTCCGTGAAGCGGTAGCCGAACGCTGGTCGGAAATACGCCACCGCGAGGTAGCGCAAATGCTGGAGCGTATCGACTTCATTGCAACTACGTACCGGCGTATGTTTGAACGCAACTTCGCTCGGTGGCCCATCATGGGGCGCTATGTATGGCCCAACCCGCGGAATATCGTAGCGATAAATACCTTCCGCGGGCAGGTGGATTTTCTGATTCATTTCTTGGAAGAACGGGCGATTTTTCTTGATGAATTTCTAAATCGCTAAAATTTTTGTCATATCGTAGAGCCGTGGTGAGTATTCTTTTTTTGCGGTTGTCGCTTCTTCAATATCTAATAAAACGTGCTTGCCGTGGCGGTAAACCACGGCTTTACTTTTTTCATCATCTACAATGCCTTTGACAGCGGTATAGCCCATAATGGTTGCGTGCATACGGTCGCGTGCTGTGGGCGTACCCCCGCGCTGGAAGTGCCCAAGCACGGTGGCGCGGGCTTCTATGCCCAGTACGCGCTCAATTTCCTTCGCCAGCTTGTTGCTGTTGCCTACGCCTTCGGCAACAACGATTAAATTATGGTGCTTGCCCTGCGAACGGTTGTGAAGCACCTGCTCGATAACGGAGCTTGTGTCTACAGGATTTTCGGGAATTAGCACTTCTTCTGCGCCACCTACCAGCCCGCACATAATGGCAAGCCGTCCCGAGTTGCGCCCCATAACTTCCACCACGCTACAACGCTCGTGACTGCTGGACGTATCGCGAATGCGGATAATCGCATCTGCCGCGGTGTTAACGGCGGTGTCAAAGCCGATGGTATAGTCTGTACAGTCCATATCAAGGTCAATGGTGGCGGGTATCGCCATTACATTTACGCCCAGCTTTGAAAGCGCAAGCGCCCCGCGGAACGAGCCGTCGCCGCCAATAATTACAATCGCATCCAGCCGTAGAATTTTAATAATTTCCGCGGCTTTTTTTTGCCCTTCTTCCGTCATCATTTGCGCACAGCGCGCGGTGCGAAGTATTGTACCGCCCCTATGAATAATGCCCGAAACGTCGGCATGGTCAATTTCCTCTATATCGCCCGCAAATAAGCCTTCGTACCCCGTTTTTATTCCATACGAACGAATGCCGTAATGATGCGCCGTACGTACCACCGAGCGGATTGCCGCGTTCATACCCGGGGCGTCGCCCCCGCTGGTGAGTACGCCCAGTTTAAGTTTTTTTTGTTCTGCCATGATATTTTACCCTCCTTGGTTTGCAAATCGTTTTTATTATAACACGTTTACGCCAATGCGTGAAAATTGCAACGAAGAAAAACTTCGTCTTTTGTTTTCCATTTTAAATCACGTTGCGCCCTTGCCATGATTTTTAGGCCAATAAGCACATTGGGATTATCTGGATAGGTAACTTCGATTAAACAATTGGCTTCAAGCCCTTCAAAATAAAAGCCACAATCGCCAAGGAAATGAATGATTCCCATTAGCTTGGGTAAGGAAATTTTACTCGTTGCTTCCATCCCTTCACAGCAGATGATGGGGGTTAGCGTTTTTAACCCATGGAAAAACAGTGCATCATCGCTAAGCGTACTATGGTAGCCTATGTTAAGCAACACGCTTTTGGCGTGATATAGGAAGGGGAAATCTACCGCAAGACTTGCGGGCTTGCCAATACGGCTGGGGGTGCGGGGTTTTTCATATTGTGTGCTATTTTGTGCGAGGGTTTCGTAAAAAAGGTGCATAAATTCCACCAATGCAAGTAACCCAGTGCGAATATTTTCTTCGTGGGTTACTTGGGTAAAGTGTGTATTGATGGGGAAATTGGCCGGGATGTTTTGGGGAAGTTGCTTTTGGAATTGGTGTGCGATGTCTTGTAGCGTGACCTCGGTTGAACTTTGCATTTATATTCCCCTTACTCCACCTCATAAAAAAACGGGCGGTCATTTTCTGCGGTTTGTTTCGCTTTTTTTGCAGGAAGGCTAGGCAAATCGCCTGTATACAGCACTCCGCATATAAACGCGGTCAACGGCATGGTGAGGAAAATGCCAAAGCTGCCTACGATGGCTTTTAGGAATTCCACAATAATCAACTCGCGGTTAAACAGGCGGAAAAGCGAAACGTCAAAGCCGATAAAAATGAGGATAATCGTAAGCGACGAGCCGATATACGCAAGCACCAACGTATTGATATTTGAGCCGAGAATATCCTTGCCAATTTGCAAACCCGAGGAAAAAATATCAGAGAACGCCGCATCGGGCTGGCGTTCTTTTAGTTCCCACAAAGACGAGGAGACGGAAACAGCCATATCCATTATCGCACCGCTTGCGCCAATAATAATGCCCGCGAAAATGATGGCATTCAAATTAATGGGCGTTGCGGTGAGGTGCAGCAGGTTAATGGATTCGGTTTGGGTAATGCCTGTTAGCATCATGGTGATATTCATTATAAAGGTGAGCAATCCTGCCGCAATTACGCCGCCGATACAGCCTGTAATTGCGGCGGCGGTTTTTTGCGAAAGCCCGTTGATAATAAAAAGCGTGACCAAAATCGTGTACGCGCACACGATAATTGACGAAACATAGATATTACGCCCCGCGAAAATGGATGGGATAAAAACGAGAAACACCGCCCCTGCCGTTAGCCCAAGCGCAAGCAGCGCGTTAAAGCCCTTGCTCCGCCCAAAAATGAGAATTGCGGCGATAAAAATGCCGCCCAAAATCATTATCTGGTGAATACGCACGTAGTCGATAAAGTTCCATCCATGGGCAGCGTAGCCTAGCATTACGCGGTCGCCTTCCTGCGCGGCACGGGGGAAGCGTTCCAAGAAATGCCCGCGCACATTTTGCGTGAATCGCGCCGTTTCGCCCCTGCGTTCGCCATGGGTAATTTCCGCGTCAAAGACCATTGCATACCAAATTTCGTTGCCCGTTGTGTGTTGTGTGTTGCTGATAATTTCGCGCACGCGGGCGCGGTAAATGGTTGCCTCGGGGGTGCTTTCGCGGGGGATTTCCCCCGCCCACAGGCTTCCGATGAAAAGAGAAGCCACCGCCAGTACGACGATGACTATATACGAAATGGATATGCGCATGAAAATTCCCCTAATCTATCTGTATTATTTCCCCGGCGGTTACGCCGTTTTCGTTAAAGCTGTCCACGGCGGCGAAATATTGGCGACCGCTGTCCAGCGTGGTTAACTTTACCTCGTTTTTGCCAAAGACCTGCCAGCTATTATACAGCTTTTCGGGGGAAATGCCATAACGCACGTTGTAGCCGTCGGCATTTTCCACCGTTTGCCAGCGCAAATATGTGTCCATGCCGTCTTCCGTGCGTGCCACCGTCATTTGGTTTGTGTCCACGGCGGCGGGGGGTGTGCCGTTGCCCACGCCAAAAATGCGCAGTCCGCTAATCGCTGCCACGCCGTCCGCAATACGGGAAATGTGGGAAATACGAACATACCGCAAATCGGCGCTTTTCGCCAATACAATAAAGTCGTGGGGGTTGTCCTGCGGTGCGTTTCGTGTGTCCTTGAGCGTTATCCAATTTACCCCGTCGGTCGAGCCTTCCAGCAAAAACGCAACACCGCCACGGTCACTATAAATTACGCGTCCATGTTGCTTTGCGTTTTCGTTATGCTCCCAATTTCGGGGCATTTTTACTTGGTGGTCGGCAAAATTTACCTGCACTGCCGCCACGCGGCACACGCCGTTTAGTTCAATTTGAAACCACGGCGAAGCATCGCCCGAATGTGCAGCCCACCACGTGCGAATATCCTCATTTGTGCCAAACTGCGGCTCAAACCCCGCTTGAAAGGACGAAGCCATCGCCATTTTATTGTAGGAAAGCAAGTTCCAATACGGCACGGTGCGGTGCATGTCCGTGCGCTTCCCCTCAGGCAAGGCGAAGGGATAATCCGCAAAATGCATGTTGCAATGCATCAAACCGTCTGCGTCAATTTCGCAGGGGAAAAGTCCCAGCCGCCGTTCAAAAATTTCGTTTACACTAATGCGCATGGTGGAAATGTGCCACCAATTGCCCGCATCGTCGGTGAAGGTGCTGCCATGCCCCGCGGCGGTAATAAACCCGCCGGGTCGTGGAGAAATAGGGTTGTGTGCCTGGTATTTATACGGGCCAAGAGGGGTGTCGGCAACGTAAACGCCGTCTGCATAGGTGTTTAGCTCCGTGCCCGGCGCGGCGTATTGCAGGTAATATTTTCCGTTATATTTATTCACAAACGCGCCTTCAATATAGGGGTGAAGGTGCGGAGTTTCGGCATTTTCGCCGTGGCGTTCCCAGCCGTGAATGTCATGGCGGGCTTGTATTACGGCTACTTTTTCGGAAATGGGGGCGAAGCTTTCGCCGTCCACTTCGCAGCCCCAAAGCGGGTCTTCGTTCCCGCAGCCCCAGAAGAAATACACCCGCCCGTCGTCGTCTTGAAACAGCGCAGGGTCCCAAAAGGGAACGTGGGCGGCAACTTTTTCAAACGGCTCGTTAATTGGGTCGCCGCTGGCGTAGAAGGGGCAAGGCTCGCCCCCCTTCGAAGCGCTGAAAATAAGCCGTCCGTTTACTTCATGTACATCGGGCGCATAGTCGTAAATAGGAAGCTCGGGCGTCTCTTTAAACTGCCAGCTATACAAATCCTGCGAAAACCAGAACCCGCCGTTCATGGAAACAAACAGGTAAAACACGCCCTTAAAGCGCACCAGCGTAGGGTCTGCGCCTTCGCGGAACATATCCGCGCCGTGGTTGCTTTTCTTTGCTTGGTAACGGTAGGGCAGGGGAAGCGGATTGCATAGGAATTTTTTCATTTTGCCGCCTCGGCTGTGCCTACGGCGATGGCATATACGGTGTACTCGTTAATGCCGTCCAGCGCGAGTACGCTGTCGCATGCGCCTTGGTCAAACGCCGCCATACAGCAGCTACCCATACCCAGCGCCGCAGCGGAAAGCATGGCATTTTGCCCTAAATGCCCAAGGTCAATGAGCATTACGCGGTGCGCCATGTTTACGTAACGCCATTCCGCGCGGTAGGGTACGCAGGTGTAAAAAAGCACTACAGGCGCCTTTTCTGCCCATTTTTGCCCCGCAAGCATTTCGGTGATTTTTTCCGGTGCGATGGCATCGCTTTTTTTCCAGATAGTAGCGTGTTTTTCGCCGATATCCTCCTGCGGAACGTAGTGGTACAGCCCCGCTTCCAATCCTTCTACGCTGCGTACGGCAATGTAGGTTTCAAACGGGTGGCGCGCGCCGCCGCTGGGGGTTGGGCGCAGGCTGGAATGCGCACGCGTAAATTGTATGCCCTGTGCGCTCCACAGCATAAACGCAAGCTCCTGCTGTGTCATTGGCTTGTCCGCATAATTGCGAAGGCTACGGCGTATATCCAGTAAATCGGCGTAACTTGGGGTGGTAAAATTTCCCGTGAAAGCGGGAAGCACAATGGCTTCGCCCTCGCGTGCGTTATGGAAGGGCGGGGCGCTTACTTCCTTCGACTGGTCGCTTTGCGCCATGCCTTCCTTAAAGGACGGGCAGTGCATGAATTTGCGGTTCTGTTCAATAATAGACATTTTGTTTGCTCCTATGTTCAAATTTTGTTGATGAATTGTAACAAGTCTTCCATTTTTATGCAATACAAGTATAGCGCTTCATTTTTATGGCGAAAATTTCCATATCAAATATTTGAAGGGGAATTTTTATGACACAAACAGAACGCGTAATTCTTATCCAAGGCGATGCGAATAAATGGTACGACCAAGCGATTTTTATCGTTAAGCCCGACGGCAAAGCGGGCAACGTACCTGTGGACATGGTAAGCGAAGCGGAGAAAATTATCCATAATTATTTGGTAAAAAACAAACGCCCATTACCCAAGGGCTTGCGCGCCCAAGGCGCGCCCGTAGGGTACGCACCCGCATCACAAACCGTAAACACAACAAAAAAGCGTAAGGCATCACGCCGAATGGATTTTTATTTGAATATTATTATGATACTTGCGTGCCTTGCCATTGCAGGGATTTTTATGTACGGCATGTTCGGATAATGCGGGCAAATAATAAAGTTTAATTATAATCTATCTATACACAAAAAGACGCGGTATACTGCTCCCGCGTCTATTTTATTCTATTTAGAAAGGAATGTGTATTATGTTTAATTTGCAGAAAAGTGTAGCAATCCGAGAGGTTTGCGAAAACTAGCGCGTAAGCGACCCAAACCTCTCGAAAGTTGCTAAAACTTTTGGAGGGATTTACTTGAACCGAGAAAACAAACGCAAGAAACTTGAAAAAGGCTATTACAAGCGCAACCCCTGTAACGAGCCGTTTAAGTGCAAGGTCTGCAACCACGATGTACCCCCAAGCGGCGCAGGAAGCGACCACCGCAACCACTGCCCGCACTGCCTTTCCAGCCGGCATTTGGATATTGAGCCGGGCGACCGCAAAGCAAATTGCGGCGGCACAATGGAAGCCATTGGCGTATGGGTACGCAAAGGCGGAGAATGGGCAGTTATTCACAGATGTAAAATATGCGGCAGCTTTTCATCGAACCGCATTGCCGCAGACGATAACCCCCTAAAGCTCATGTCCATTGCGGTAAAACCGCTGGGTAACCCACCGTTTCCGTTGGAATCGCTTGGGTAGATTTTGAACATTATTAATGCACTTCTTGACATCGCAAATGTTATGTTGTATATTTATATCATAAAGCGATAAATATATAACAAGGAGAATGTTCACTGGTGAAAAATAAGTTGGCATATTTAGGTTTTTTAGGGCTGTTGGGTTTTGCCGGTTTTTTTGCAACCCCGTTGTTATTTTCATTTTTCGCCAGTTTCATTTTCTTTCAGTATATCAAAACAGTACCGGATGAGTTGTTTTGGCAAAATGTACGCATCTGTGCTACCCGCAGTTTTTTTATTTTCCTTGTACCATCACATATCATTCTCGTTATTGCATTGTTATTAGCCGCCGATGATAATTTTTACAGATATGCCTCGGCATTTGCTATTGGAGGATTTGCATTGACATTGGGCGTGTGCGACTTCATTTTCTGTGCCTCTTTAAGCCGACTTGAGGCAAAAGAAAGACAAAGTATAAATGATGAAGATGATAGTTAAAACAAGAATAAAAGAATATCGTGCCAAGCACAACATGAAGCAAGATGAGCTGGCAAATTTAGTGGGCGTTAGACGGGAAACGATATACCACCTTGAGAAAGGACGGTATAACCCATCCCTCGTGTTGGCGTATTCTATTGCAAAGGTTTTTGAAGTAACAATAGAAGAAATTTTTGAAATTATTGAACAATAGGGAGGTGAGGATATTATGGAAAACAAACAGCAAGCACATGAGCAAAAAAAATGGCGTGTCGAAAAAAACGGTTTACTTCGAAACATTTTGTTGTATCTATGTTTGCATTAGCGAGCATTGGCACAAGTACGTCGGCTTACGAGTATATTTTTAGTAATTTTATTGAAAATATGTTCATAAGTGCAGCATTGGGTATACTGCTGGGCACAGGATTTATGTATTTTTTCGTAACAGTTGTTATCGGTGACAAAATCATCAAAAAGTAAGGTTAGACAGACATCTTTACAAAAAGCAAGATGTGTACTCTACTCATGAGCCGCGGCAACGTGGTGTTTTCCCGCGCGGTAGGAGCTACGCACCAACGGCGCACTTGTCACCGCCGCAAAACCCATTGCCCGCGCAATTTTACCCCATGTGTCAAATTGTGCGGGCGTTACATATGTTTGCACATCTATATGATTTTTACCGGGGGGAAGATACTGCCCAATGGTAAGAAAATCACAGTTTGCCGCGCGTAAATCTTCTAATAAGGCAGTAACCTCTTTGTCCGTTTCCCCCAACCCCAGCATAAAACCGCTTTTTGTGCGAATGTGTGGGTTAAAATTTTTTACATTTTGAAGCAGCTGCAGCGAGCGTTCATACACCGCTTGCGGGCGTACGGTCGGGTACAACGAAGCAACCGTTTCCATATTGTGGTTAATCACATGAGGCTGCGCGTTGATTATTGTTTTTAATGCGTTTTCGTTCCCCGCAAAGTCGGGGATTAACACTTCCACGGCAGTTTTGGGGGAAATTTCGCGTATCGCGTGAATGGTTTGCGCAAAGTGTGATGCCCCGCCGTCGGGCAAATCGTCCCGCGTTACCGATGTGATTACGGCGTATTTTAATTGTAATTCGCGTACCGCATTTGCAATATTTTGCGGCTCGTTTGCGTCTAATACTGCGGGCGCGCCATGGGAAACATTGCAAAAACGGCAGTTGCGCGTACATACCGTTCCCATTAGCATAAACGTAGCCGTTAATTGCGAAAAGCACTCGCCGCGGTTGGGGCAATTTGCGGCATGGCACACGGTATTAACTTGCAAACGGCGTAGAATTTCTTCCGTTTCTGTTTGGTGTGTGTTGGAAAAATCCCGCACGCGCAGCCATTCGGGTTTTGCTTCATGTACATCAAACGCACATAAAAGAAACATTTCTTCATTAATACTCCCCAGATAATGGTGTAAATTAATGGGTTTTAATGCATTTTTAAACGTATCATATTCATAGTCGAGCCCGATAAAAGTTTCTTCCAATTTATTTATAGGCGCAATGCTTAAAAAATCGCCGCGAATGGCGCAATGAGTGACCTTTCCTTGCACAATGTCTAAAAATATCTCTAACGCCCCGCCCGCAAACCGCTTGCGGTTACGAAAAGTAAATTTGGGTGTGCGCCCAAAGGTCCATGCGGGGTTGTTAAATTTTTCTGCGTATATTTCGTGTATTTCATTCATGTCTTTTTTAGAAAAATCATGAGTTGCGACTGTATGATTGTGCAGCAATTTTTGTTTTAATAATGGCTTAAATTCATGTAATTTCATTTCCCCAACGTATGAGATAATATTTGTTACACGGCTCCTTACCGAGCGCACTGCCTTGCCTTGGAATTTATCCGCGTTTACCTGCAACACCCGTGCCAGCTTTTCCAAATCCGCATTAAACAGAATTGACCCATGTGTGCAAATTTTACCGTTACGTGCATACTGCGCCATTCCGGAAAATTTTTTACCACTTGCGCAAATATCGTTGCGCCCTTCCAACCTTGCGGGGACGCCCATCTCCCGCAAGGCAGAAATGATGAATTTTGCTACGTTTGTACGCGTTTTTTCTGCATTTTCCTGCGCGGTAATCAGCGTGTATAAAAGTGTACCGTTGTCGGTAAAAATTGTCCCGCCGCCGCTTGCACGACGTACTATTTGTATGCCCTCGCGTGTTATATACGCCATGTCCGCTTCTGCATGGGCAATTTGGTTGCTTCCCAGCATAACGCAGGGGTCGGTCTGCCACAAAAGCAACACGGGGGGCGATAAATGCCGCAGGGCAAATTCTTCCACGCAAAAATGGAAAGCCGCGTCTGTGCTTTCCATTTCAACATAGGTAATTGTACCGTTTAACAAGGCTATAACCTCGGCGCGTTGTTTAAAAGATATGTTTCTGCTTCAACATTCCATAAGTCGTTATGGCGGGCGCAAATTTCCGCCAATGTGCCAAATAATGGATTTTGTGCGCTCATTTTTTCAAAATCCTTTATAGCTGTTAATGGCAAAGAAATTTCGTTGTAAATTAATTTTTTAAAGCCCGCGATATTGGGTAAATTTAAAATTGTTTCGCTTGCCGCGTCTAACCCGCCAATATGCGAAACCAGCAACGCAGGGTTAATTTTGCCCGCCGCCGCCATGGCAAGGGCGTCCTTCATGTCGTCAATATTTCCCGCGTTTGTACCCACGACGTGGGTCGCGTTGTAATGCACATTGTAAAAATTAAACGGCGCGGTGAAGCCCGTGTCCTGCGGTCCCGCAAAGAAGTTTAAGCACCCGTCATACGCCAGCATTGCGTCTGCCTGTTCTACCAGCGCCGCAACGGGGTAGAAAACAAACACATCGTCGTATCCATGTCCGCCCGTTAGCGCCATCATTTCTTCTACTGCGTTTTGCGAAGCGGAAGGGTTGAAATATACGAGCTTTATTCCCAGCTTTTCCGCCATTTTGGGGGAAAGTGCCGCTGCCGCCGCATCTAAATTATCTTGTTTAATGTCGGTCACGATTAACACTTTTGGCGTGCGTTCGCGGTGTAAAATATAGTCAATATGCGCAAAGCCCATCGGACCGCAGCCGCCCAAAATTGCCATGTTGCCGCCATTTTTTATATCCATATCATGTACATATTCGCCTTGCCGCGTATGATAATTCGCCTTGGTTGCCCCAATTACGCAGGAAAGCGGCTCGGCAAGCGAGGCATTAAAATACCCCGCGCCTTCATATAAAAGCACGCCATTTTGCGCAAAATAACAGGCAGGAATAATGCCATAAGTCATATTCCCACCCAAATGCGGGAAGGAGTAACCCGCCGCGTCCATTGTGCCCTTCATGCCCGGTTGCATGGTAAACTTCTGCCCCGCTTTAAATTTCCCTGCCAATTTTGCGCCAACCTCTATAATTTCGCCGCAAAACTCATGCCCGACAATGACGGGGTTTTCTGCAACATTATTGGGTACGCGCTTATGCTTTGCACCCTGCGTCACCGCTTTATACGTTGACATGCAAGCAGAATCGGTAACGATTTTTACCAGTAATTCGTCCGCTTTAATTGGTGGAAGTTCAAAGTTTTCCAGCCGTAAATCGTTTGCGCCGTATAATCGTATGGCATTTGTCTTCATTTGCCCCGCCCCTTGTTTGCAAAATATGTTACCCTTTCCTGTAATAGCGGAATTTCTTGTGTTATTTTTTCGGAAAATAAGCCATGCCCAAAGCCCGCTTGCTCATGCCCAATTAGCGCGTATGCGGCAGTAATTAAATGTCCAAACATAGGTTGCATTAGCGCATCACATACAAAAGGTTGGAACGGTGAATTAATATCCTCGCCGCATATTTCAAATAAATCATGTTTTTGGCACAAGGTTATTAGCCGTTCCAATTGTGCCTTCGTATTGCGCGCGGGCATGTACGTAAGGGCGCGGAAGCCCGCATTTTTCAAGAAGGCAACCAGATCGTTAAGGTATGCATCTTCGAATTTTTGCGTCGCCTTATCCCCCGTTACCGAGTCGCCTACATCACCCAAATACGCATATGCCGATATCGCGCCAATGCGTTCCGCCAGCGCGATAAAATCTTTATAATCCGGTAATTCTTCCGCTGCTTTTATATAAAAACGAGAAACCATGTGCCCCTTTAAAACACCCAATAAATAATAACGATACCACGGCTCGAAAGGGTCGCTTAAGCGTTCCAAATTTTTTCCGCTTACCGTAATATCAAACTTTTTATGCAGAAAATCTACCACTTTTTCACCTTTTGTCACCGAATCCATTATTTTTTGTGCCAATGCGAACAAAATGTGCCGCTCCGTTACCGAGCCGCCTTTTTCATGCATGGAAAGGGGAAGCACGTCGCGGTCAAAGTCAATAGACAAACCCGCTTCGCGCACAAAAGTGTTTAATTTCTCTGTCATATTTCGATTGCGAATATTGCGTGCTTCACGATATGGGCGTAGAAAATTTTCGCATTCGTTAATCATTTTATGGGGTATGCCGTGCATAGCAAGGTATGCCACAGAATCCTGGTCGGGGTTATTAATTCTCCGCCCCGCAAATGGTGTATTTTCAAAGCTTACGCGCATTTCGAAGCCCACGGTTATGGGCATATTTTCTGTTCGCCCTGCGGCGATAAATTCTTCCAAGCCGCCCACGCTGTCATGGTCCATGATACCCGCCGTGGCAAGACCGCTTTCTTTGGCGCGTTTTACCGCTTCCGTTGGCGTATAGGGTGAAAACGAATAGGTCGTGTGAATATGATTGTTTACATGCTCGGTCACGATAACATCACCTGCCCGCCCGTTACGGGAATGGCTTGCCCCGTTTCATATTGCTGCTCAACGGCATAGATTATCGCCCGCGAAACGTCGGAAATTTTGCACCCGCGGCGCATGGGTACACGGCTTTCATAATATTTGCGTACATCTTCTACGGTTTTTGCGCCTGCAACCTTGCCCGCGTCCAAATATTGTTTAAAAAGTCCGTTCACGGGGTCGCTCCAAAGCGGACCGTCCAGGAAGTTGCCCGGGCAAACGGCATTCACTTTTATGCCGTATTCGATAAACTCCAGCGCAAAGGATTGTGTAAGCCCAATCCCGCCAAACTTGCTGCCTGCGTAAGCAAAATTCTTGTTGCTGCCCTCTAAGCCCGACTTGGAATTTATTTCGATAATATCGAATAATTTATCGGGCGCGGCTTTGTGCTGTATTTTCATTACCGCCGCCGCGTGTTTTGCGCATAGAAAGAAGCCTGTGTAATTGATATTTGTCACAAAGTCAAAATCTTCCCGCGATAATTCGAACACATTGCCCGAGCGTACAACCCCCGCGTTGGACACAAAAATGTCGATTCCGCCGTAGTTTTCTACGGTTTTTTCTATTAAATGCGCTACGCTACTTTCGTCCGTTACGTTTACATCTACAGCCATGGCACAGCGCTCGCCGTACTCCGAATTTAACGCGGCGGCACAATGTCCTGCACCCTCTGCGTTAATATCCGCAATTACAACTTTTGCGCCTTCTTGTGCCAGCTTTTCTGCAATTCCTTTGCCAAATCCCTGCGCCGCGCCTGTAACAATGGCTATTTTTCCTGCCAGCCGCCCCGTTGTATCAATATCAATGACAGGTGTTGTTTTATTTTGGAATAACCCTGTAACCAAATGCCCTGCTTTTGCCGAGTATTCCATGCGCGTGGTTATAATTTCTTGAATTTTCACCTCTATACCCCTGCCTTTGCCTTACGCATTTGCTCTACAAAGGTAAAGCTTTCCGTAGGCACATGCCCGTTAAGCGGTACGATACTCTCGTGGATTGCGTCCAGTATCCAGCTTGCCTGCGGGAAGAAAAATTCGTCAAACTCAAAAGGTGGGGTTATCCAATTTTTAGCCCCCACCACCACGGGCGGCGCGTCTAAATCATCGAAGCACAGCTCGGTAATATTGCGGGCAATGTCGTTGAGGAACGACCCGCGCGCGCAAGCGTCGGACGCCAGCACAACGCGCCCCGTTTTCTTTACGGATTCTACGATTCGGGTATAATCCAGGGGCACAAGGCTGTAAACGTTAATTACATCGGCTTCCATTCCGTATTTTTCTTTAAGAATTTCGGCAGCTTCTACGGCTTTATACAACGTCGCCCCCACGGTGATTAGCGTCACATCTTTCCCCGTGCGAACTTGGTTAACGCCGCCAATTTCCAATTCATACGCCTCGGCGGGAACGCCCGATTCATGAAACATTTCGCCCATGTCGTATAGGCGCTGGCTTTCGAAGAAAACAACGGGGTCTGTCCCGTTTAGGGCGGTTTGCATCAAGCCCTTCGCCTCGTAGGGCGTTGCGGGGAAGCAGACCTTTAGCCCCGGGATGTGGGCGCATAACGCTGTCCAGTCCTGGGAATGCTGCGCCCCGTATTTCGAACCCACACTCACACGAAGCACCACAGGCATCTTTAAAATACCCGCGCTCATGGACTGCCATTTAGAAAGTTGGTTGAAAATTTCGTCCCCCGCGCGGCCTATAAAATCGCAATACATAAGCTCCACGATAACCCGTCCCTCGCATAACCCGTACCCCACGGCACTGCCTACGATGGCCGCCTCACTAATGGGAGCGTTAAACAAGCGGGAATGGGGAAGCACCTCTGCAAGCCCGCGGTATACCGCAAATGCGCCGCCCCAGTCGCGGACGTCCTCGCCGTATAAAATGAGTGACGAATCCTCATAACATTTGTCCAAAATCGGTTCAAAAATCGCGTCACGGTAGTTATATTGCTTCATTTTGCTAACGGGTTTGCCGTTTTTATAAGCGAAACGCTCCTTGCCCGCGATTTGCTTCACCCGCGAGCATTCTTCCTTGGGAATAAGCACCACGGGTTTGCCGTCACCCAACACGGGCTTTTTCATGTTGGAGAACATAATCCGCTCTACGCCGGCAGGGTCTTGCCTTAAATTCATGTAGGGGGAAATTTTCTCGTCCGACGCCCATTTACAGATTTCTGTCATGCGGTGGCGGGTTTCTTCCCAAATTTTATCGAAGGCGCTGTCCTTTGCCACGCCTGCGTCTACCAATTCCTTGCGGAAGGTTACGCAAGGGTCGAGGGCAAACCATTCTTCCATTTCTTCCTTGGAACGGTAGGCGTTTTGGTCGGAGGTGGAATGCCCCGAGTGGCGGTAGGTTACTACGTCAAGCAGCACAGGACCGCCGTTTTTCTTTAGGATTTCCAGTTTTCGCTGGTAGGCGTCAATCACCGCAAGGGGGTTGTAGCCCCACACGCGCTCGGCGTGCATTTGGTCGGCATTTATGCCCGCGCCGATACGCGCCAGCTTGTCATATGCCATGGTTTCGCCGCTGGTTTGCCCGCCCATGCCGTAGCCGTTGTTAAATACGTTGAAAATGATGGGAAGGCCACCCTTTTTGTCCCCCCAAAGCGTATCAAACTGCCCCATGGCAGCGAAGTTCATCGCTTCCATTACCGGCCCGCAACCCAGCGAACCGTCGCCAATATTGCAGATAACTACGCCCTTTTTCTCGTTACACTTCTTATACAATGCGCCGCCGATGGATACAGGGCCGGAGCCGCCCACAATTGCATTATTCGGGTACACGCCGAAGGGCAGGAAAAACGCGTGCATTGAACCGCCAAGCCCCATGTGGAAGCCACTTTCGCGGGCAAAAATCTCTGCAAGGGTGCCGTAAATAATGAAGTGGATCGCCAGTTCTTTTACCGACGAATGCTTGTACACTTTCTCCAGCGTTTTTAATATGCGCCCCTCTAGGAAATTCTCCATAATTTCCATGAGTTCCTTATCCTTGAGCTTTTCGATACAGGACAAGGATTTTGCCAAAATTTCGCTATGGCTACGATGGCTACCGAAGATGAAGTCATCCTTGCCCAGTAAATAGGCTTGCCCAACGGCGGCGGATTCCTGCCCAAGTGATAAGTGTGCAGGACCGGGGTACTGGGTTTCTATCCCATTGTACACGCCCTGGGTTTTAATTTGATTCAACATATGCTCAAACTCGCGCAGAATGGTTATGTCACGGTACATGCGGGTTAGCTCGCTGTCCTTGAAGTCCTTCATGGCTTGGGCGCCCGTTTTTTTATAGGCGTTTACGGGGATGTCTTTAAAAGAAATTTTACCGCTTTTCTTTAATTCCGCGGGGCTTATGTGTAGGTTTTTGGGCATGGGAGTTTGCTCCTTTTTATTTGTTAAAATAATGTTTCCCGTATAATCTCACTTACCGTGGGGTGCGGGAATACAATTTCCTTTAAATCATCTATTTGCCAGCGTGATTCTATCATCATGGCTGCGCCGTAGATAATTTCCGACGCGTAGGAGCCGATGAGGTGTACGCCAATGAGCCGTTGGGTATTTTTCTCCACCAGCAGCTTGCACAGCCCGTCTGCTTTATCATTTTCTGCGACAAAGCGCCCCGAATAACGCATGGATAGTTTTTTTACGGTGAAGTCGATGCCTTTTTTGTGTGCCGATTCTTCCGATTCGCCTACGCTTGCCACCTCGGGGGTGGTGTAGATAACGGCGGGGATTGCATCGTAGCGCATTACGTCTTTTTTGCGCAGGATATGGTTGACGGCGACTTCCCCCTCGCGGTAGGCGGTGTGGGCAAGCATACTTTTGCCGTTAATATCACCGATTGCGTATACATTTGGGATGTTGGTGCGTAATTGGTTGTCGGTGATTATTGCGCCGTTTTCGGTGTGGATGTTTAGGGTTTCCAGTCCCATGTTTTGTGTGCGGGGAGCGCGACCGATGGCGACTAAGGTTAGGTCTGTGGCAATTTTTTCTGTTTTCCCGTCTTTTTCGTAGGTAACGTTGCCTTTTTCAACGCCCGTTACTTTGCAGCTTAGTTTAAAGGAAATGCCCTTTTTCTCTAGGTCGGCGCGTAGAATTTCTGCAATTTCGTTATCGGTGTAGCCGCCGATTGTGTTTGTCATTTCAATAACGATTACTTGTGCGCCTGCGGCGGCGAAGTATGCTGCCATTTCCAAACCCACTACGCCCGCGCCTATTACCGTGAGTTTTTTAGAGACTTTTTTTACTTCCAGCATCTCGCGGCTGGTGGCGGCGTAGCCTTTTTCAATGGCTTCGCGCAAGCCGTTTATGGGCGGCACGATGGCGGTCGAACCCGCCGCAAGCAGTAGATATTGCCCGCTGTAGCGCGTGCCTTCCGCTTCTATGATAAAATTCGTGCCGTCTTTTCCGTTAAGAGTTGCCGCCGTTTTTACTACGTTTATTTTGTGGGCTTTCATCTTCGCTTCCACGCCGGAAACGAGAGTTTTTACCACTTTTTCTTTGCGCGTGTGTACGGCTGTATGGTCCAGCTTTACATTTTCGGCGGTTACGCCGTAGGCTTTTCCGTTTTTGGCGTATTCGTAGATTTTTGCCGAATGAAGGTATGCCTTGGTGGGAATGCAGCCTTCATTAAGGCACACGCCGCCCATTGCACGTTCTTCAAATAAAGTGACGGTTAAACCGCCTTGTGCGGCACGTTCTGCGGCGTTGTAGCCCGCAGGCCCGCCGCCGATAATGATTACATTGCTGTGTGTCATAAAATTTCCCCTATATAATGAGGTGTAAATCTATATTTTCGATGGTTTTGCTCAATGATTGTGCGAAACGCGACGCAGGTGCGCCGTCTATTGCGCGGTGGTCGTAGGTGAGGGATAGTCCCATACTTTGGTATACAGAGACTGCGCCGTTTACCTCACACACGCGGGGGGTTAGCCCGCACACGCCCAAGATTGCGACTTGCGGCGGGTTAATTACGGGGGTAAACATTTCTACGCCCGTTGCGCCAAGGTTTGATACGGTGAAGGTTGCGCCCTGCAATAAATCGGGGCTGATGTTGCCTGTTTTTGCTAACCCGGCCACTTCTTTTACTGCGTTTGAAAGGTCAATTAACCCCATTTGGTCGGCGTCAAATATCGTAGGCACAAGAAGCCCGCGTGGTGTATCTACCGCAAGCCCAAGATGTACTCCCGTGAAGGTGCGCAAGGTGTCGCCGTTAATCAAATGGGCGTTAAATTCGGGGTGTTTTTGTAATGTTTTTACAACAGCAAACAAAACAAGGTCGTTGATGGTTACGCCTTCCAAGCCGATATCTGCGTCTTTAAACCGCCGGCGCAGTGCGAGTGCCACGGTAGCATCGCAGGAATGCTGGTGCGTAAGCTGTGCAATTTCGCTTAGGGATTTGACCATGGATTTTGCAATTGCCTTGCGAATGGGAGACATTTTTGCGTCGGTGTAGGGTTCGCCCTTGGGGTGGGCATGTAAAGTACTGCGAATGCCCGCGCCACCGCTGTAAAAGCCGTCATTCCCGCGCCCGCCAATATTTTCGCCCGTTTTCATTTGCTGTGCCGCTTCTATTATATCGCGCTCAATTATGCGCCCGCGCGGACCGCCGGGGGTGATTCCCCTTGTATCTACCCGCATTTGTGCCGCAAGCTTACGCGCACGGGGGGAAATGGAAAAACCCGCGGCGGGCGCACTGCTTATCATGGGCGCGCTTTCGTTATCGCGAGGTAGTGTGATTTGTATGGCTTCATTTTTTTCAACGGGCTTTGCTTCCGTTTGTGATGGTTTTAGGGCGGAAACATCTTCCCCCGGATTGCCCACCGCGCCCACCACCGTTAGGCAGGGGACTTCGTCACCGCTTTCAAAAAAAATATCTATTAGATGACCGTCGGCGGTGGCTTCGCATTCGAAGGCCGCTTTGTCGGTTTCGTAGTCGAAAAGCACGTCCCCCGCTTTAACCGCGTCGCCCACGTTTTTGTGCCACGTTCCCATGATGCAACTTTCTACCGAAATGCCTGCTTTTGGCATGAGTATACCCGTAGCCATTGCGTTCACCCTTTGCGAAAATATCTTTAACCAAAACAGTTTAGCGGATAAAATCGAAAAAGGCAATATTGACAAAATCTTAGGAAATGTCAAAACCCGTGGTGTATACTACGCGCAAGTCAAGAGGCACATGACCGACTCCCGCACGTTTACCCCGCGGCTATTGCAAAGACCCGGCTCTGGCGCAAAACGGACAACGTACTGACCCCCTCAAGGGCGACACTATGTAAAACTTTATTGCGTATATGTCTTGCCATATTCACCGTTGCAAAGTGCAAGTAAAGCGTGTTGCACCATTGCGGTATTTCAAAACCGTAAACGCAACGCGCTTTTGCTTGTTGCTCGTTTGCCAATTAGTCCTTCCGTTGCAATCCTTCAGGATATAACTCGCACTCTGTGGTTCCCACAGACACCCCAATAGCTTGCGACGCATTTAACGCTCGAACATTTGGAATGGAGTTTTTACTCGTCCACGATTTTTAATGACCAACATTTCCAATCGTTTGCGAAGTTGTTAGGGCGCGATAGCGAAAGGCATTATCCTTTCGTTCTGCTTCTTACGTTGGCTGCGACATCTCGTAAAGTATGCTGTTGGTATTTGTCAATGAACATGGCATTTTTTCAATTGAACGTGTTGCGCTTCTTCTCCCTTTTCTTTGTGGAGCATTATTTAAACGGACGCGAAGCACATGGTTTTATCGTACCAATTATATACTTTGTCCTAATTTTGTCAAACATTATCCATATTATGGCATTTTAAATCCCTGCATCCAGCTATTTGGGGCATTCAATGCTTTATTCATGCCTTTTTTAGACTGTTTTCATCTTTAGTGCGCAAGCAAGGCAAGGGTGATACCCGTTGCGTGCTTGTTGGGGAAACCCCAAGCCCCTAATTTGGAATGCGTTATTTTTAAAGCCTCAACTTTGTTTTCGTCTGCACCATTCGCAAGCGAATGGAAATGATGCTCCATAAAAAAGAGGAGAAGAAGCAAAAGAATATCATAACTTATTTTTATGTAATTAACCGCCTTTATGTTGTCAACTTTATTTTTTCTTTTTACCGAAGAAAATTATTAATATTAAATTCTCCCGGACCTTTTCCATTTCATTTCCATATTTTATTTCACAAAAAAATACCGCTCGTCCTTGCGGTATTTTTGTCATTTTAATTTATCGTTTCTCACCTTTTTCATTTTTCATGTGGCGTTGACATTTCATTTTCGGTTTTTGTTTTGTGTTCCGTAGCATCGTTCACTTCGGGTTCAATATTTAATAATATTGTTGCATTACCAAGCGCTTTTTTAATATCGCGTATTTTATTGTTGCTCTGATAATTTTGATTCTTCATTTCTTTTACTTCCTTGAGAAGCTGTGCATATTCTTTTTTCAAGTCATTATAATCGGGTATCTCTTCTAAGCCTAGGCTGTCGAAATATTTTTTTGCTTCTTCGCAAGCGTTAATTTCTTTTTCATTTTTACTATAGAAATCTCTGTTGCGTTTAGAGCGAAGGTACTGAGAATATACTGCGCTCGTCTTTTTGTATGCGCCAATATACCTTTGAAGTGTAGATATTTCTTTTAACTTTTTTCCAATGGTTGTTATTTTGGTTTGTACATCAGCAACTTTACTTTCTTCTTCATTAACCGCTTTTCGTAATGCTCCCATGTTGGTTAAATTATTGTTCTGTAAGAAAATGAGCATTTCGGCAGCTTGTTGTAAATTATATATTTGCACCCACTTCTTATATCCTTCGGATAATTGTGCTTCAAAACAGTTTTCAATATCAATAATTAATTTAAACTTAGCACGTAAATATTCATTGTCGTTATATTTTTTTGCCGCACTGAATGCAAGTCTATCTTTGTGTATTTTTATATCTTCATTTTTATTTTGTTGCTCATCTTTTATTTGACGCTCATTATTCCTTGCATCTATCTTTGCTTGCAACGATTCTAAACCATAACCCTTTAGTGTCTTTTCTGTAAGCCGAATATAATGTTCGCCGTTATTTGGTTTAACTGAAATGTTTTTTCCACGGTGTTTTATGGAGTAGCTTCGTTCTTTTAATCGTTGACATATTTCATTAATTGTTTTGGGGTTATCATTTAATATTATTTCATCTATGTCATTCATTAGTATAGACCGCTTCGATTCGGGTCTTGCACTTCTATATAAATATTCTTCTGCACGCGATTTTGATAGCGCAGGGTTCTCAATAACAGATAAATTATGCTCATCACATATCTTATCTGATATTTTTCTTAAATGCTTGTATGAACGAATTGGATTTCGAAATTTATTACGGGCTTCGTATTCATATGCGTTAATAATTATATGGTTATGGATGTGTTCTTTGTCGGTATGCGTTGCTACTATATATTGATGCTTTCCTTTTGTTAATTCCATTGCCAATAAATGCCCGAGCTTGTTGGCAGCTTCGGGGTCAATTTCCCCCGGCTTAAATGCTTGGCGCACGTGATATGCCAAGATTTCATTTTCATCTTGCTTTTTATTTGTCATACATTGATATTCATGTCTTACTACCTCAAAGTCTTTTGCAGTTTGCGTAACTGTACAATTGTACGCAGTAACCAATGCACCATCTTTTGTCTTTGCATAATCGGTTACATATTCAACCGCGTCGCCAACGCCTGCGTCCGAACCATTGCGGTGTATATGTATAGGTTTTATCCATGTAGCAGCCATGAATAATCGCATCCTTTCCTCGTTGCATGTGTATGGTGCCAGCCCAGCCCGTTGCTTTTCGGCATTATGAATATACACAAATATTAAACCCCTGTACATAAATGCACAGGGGTTGTGAGTTCAACCTAGAGAATAAGGTGGGGCGACCTGTTCCCACATCTCCTACTTCGGTCCCTGACCAAGGGTTACTCCGAATGGCGACGGCTGTCCGTTCCGTCCTCGTTTATTCTCCAGAGGATGCTAGCATAGTTGAATATTTATGTCAACACATTTTTCATTTTGCCTTTTTTTGCTTTGCATAGCAAACCATAAACCTTTTACATATGGCTCCACAGAAAGAATCTTATGAAAAGCAAAGTCCAAAATCCACCATAAATATTTTTTTATATTGCAGAAAAAAGGTTGACACATAAGGGCGATGCTTGTATAATGTATCTTAGAGGCAGGCATACAAGTAGCGCGGGCATGGTGCAAATACTACAACCACATGAGCGGCTTATATGCGCAGGGCAAAATCTAGAGGAGAGGATGAATAACAATGACGAAGAAGCAAAGCAATCAAATGAGGCGGGCAATGTACGCGGCGTTTATCAAAACGGAGGCGGGCAGTGAGTGGTACAACGAGCCGCAAAAAACAGGAAGTATAATCGCTTACGAGTGCAGTAATATTCAAATGCGCAAAACGCTACTATTGCACTACACAACACAGATGAACGAAAATACACTTTTACAAAGTGGATTTGACAAGCCCGAAAGTGTAACCGTAAAACGATTGTTTACAGCTTACCGTCAAACAAAAATGATTGAATTTTAATTTATCAAAGCAGAAGGGGTGATTCAAATGGCAAACTTTGACTTGGTGGGGCTTGCAAGAACGCAGCCCATTGATATGGAAGCGTTAACTTTAGAAACCGCGAACTTTTACGCAGGTGTGGTTGGCGGCGTCACTAATGAAAAACTAGCGGTCGATTATTTAGAAGTTTCACGGCACAGCGATGCTATCCCACCCATAAAACAACCGCCATGGCTTAGGTCACTATCTAATTTAATCTTCTTTGAAGCACAGCGGCGCGGAATCGTTGATGCCATCGAAGTATTGCGTTAATCGCAGAGTGACAGCCCTTTGGGGCTGGTAATGCGGGAAGCCGGTCACAACCCCGGCTACGCTAAAAGCTAGGAGGTATATGAAGATGAAAAGACTGGGAACACACGCGTGCTTAAATATCGGTGACCACGGAAGCAGGTTAATCATCAGCAAACGGTATTGGAGCGAAAACAAACATAGAAAGCTGACATCAGACGAAAAGCGTTTTCTGCGCTCTATCGGAGCAGTTTGGAATCCGGCGCGGAAGCATTATTTTGTGGACAACCCCCATCCGGTTGTGCGAATCAAATGCGCAAGGGACATGTCTTATGAAGAGATATTTAACAAGGGCTTAAAAATTGAATAATCGCAGAGCGACAGCCCTTTGGGTCTGCCCATTGTGCAAACATGGTATAGGCGGTGGCTTTGATGCTGTGCCACATGGTGCCGGGGTTGTTTATATGCCTGCCGGGTATGAATGCGATAACCCGGCTGTACCGGAAGATGCACAATGCCTTTACGAAGCGCCAGACGATTGTGAATATTTTGAACTAAGGGAAACGGGCGCAATTGAAATAAATACAAGCATGAGGTATACTGCGTATACTGGTATACCTCATGCTTAAAAGGCATTTAAGGTATGCTCGCAAATTTAAGGAGGAATCATAATGGCAGACCCTACTATTAAGGTAAAAGATGAAACGAGAACTGAACTGCTGGAACTCCAGCGCGAATACGGCTTTGGAAGTATGGACGAACTTCAGCGACATTTATCCTCACTTGCCAAGGCTGAAAAAATATCTGCAAGTGTTTCTGAACTTGCACCTGCAATTCAAGCGGTACAAGAGCTGTCGCTTCGATTGATAAGTGTTCTTACCGGCACCGGGGACAGTTTATTAACTGCCAAGGAAAAGCAGGTTGAAGTCCTTGCGCAGCAGGAAGAATCCTTTGCGAAAACACGGGAGTTGTTGCAAAGCAGAATTACTGATTTGGAGCAAGAACTGGCTGATATTAATATCGAGGCGGTACAAGCGGAAAACACTCGATTAAAGCTTGAATTGGAAGCCGTGAAACAATCAAAGACCGGGTCGGAATTGGCACATGAAAAAGCCCTGCTTGAGCTTGAAAAAAATCTTACCATGAAACATGTGGCAGAAACAGCACAACTCATAGCAGAGTTTAAGAAACCATTTACAGTGGCAAATTGAGAAATCACGAGAGGAGTGACTGGAATGAAAAATTGCAAAATTATTGCAATTAGCAACCAAAAGGGTGGGGTAGGCAAGACCACTACTGCAACAAATTTGGGCGCTGCATTAGCAAATGAAGGGCGTCGGGTTTTGTTGGTCGATTTAGACCCGCAGGGAAATCTTACAACGGGATGCGGCATCGAAGATGCCGACACGCTACCTAAATCCTTGCATCATCTAATGTATGCCGTAGCAGAGGATGGAGAACAGACCGACAGTTATGAATCATATATTCACCGTGTTTCTTCCTTCGGGGATAAAGGCATTGTTGATTTGCTGCCCTGTAATATGGAGCTGGCGGTGTGTGAGTTAAATCTGCGTGATGAGCTTGGCGGGGAAAGAACGCTTGCAGAGCTGCTGTCACCGCTGCGGACGAAGTACGACATAATCATCATCGACACGAACCCATGCCTCGGCTTATTAACCATAAACGCATTAACCGCCTGTGATGAGGTCATTATTCCCGCATCGCCGCAGGTGTGGTCAATAACCGGGCTAACGGAATTGTTGCAAACGATTTTTAAGGTGAAGCGTAAGCTAAACACGAATATAAAAATAGCAGGCATACTGATGACGCTATGCGACGACCGCACCCGACTTTTCCGCGAAACCTATGATATGATAAAAGAGATGTATGGGGATAAGGTAACTATTTTTAACACCCTTATTCCTGCTTCAACCAAAGTAGGCGAAGCGAACTACTCATGTAAGAGTTTAATCGAATTTGACCGCAATGGAAAAGCGGCACAAGCATACCGTTCATTTGCTAATGAATTGTTAGGTATATGGACGGCTAAAAAATAATCATTTTTAACAGGAGGTATTCCCATGGCGAGAACGAGAACGCTTGTAAAGCCAAAATTAAAGAGTATTGATGATATGTTCAAGTTTGACGAAAACGCGAAGAACGTGGTAAGTGTAATGTTGGACGAGCTGATTCATTATCGCGGTTCCGGCAATGTAGAAAATGGCTTCCAATCGCATCCTTTCACATTATATAGCGGTGAACGCTTAGACGATATGGTGGAAAGCATCGTAAAAAATGGTGTTATCACACCAATAATTGTGCGCCGCGTCGTTTCTCCCGGCGGGAACGGTAGTATTCTGGAAATTTTAGCAGGACATAATCGTACTGAAGCGGCGAAGCTTGCCGGCTTGGCGGAAATTCCTGCGATTATTTATGAAAATGTTCCCGATGAAGTTGCGGAAGCGTATGTAGTGGAAACAAATCTTATGCAGCGCTCTTTCTCAGATATGAAGCATTCGGAAAAAGCGCTTGTTATTGCCACTTGTTTTGACCGTTTATTTTCATCGCGTAAACGCAAAGAAATTAAAGATGAATTGAACGAACCGACTACACAAGATGTACCTGCTGCCATTGATAAAGGCGTTCGTACGGATACTAAGGTGGCTGAAGCGTACGGACTTTCAAGGGCTACCGTTGCTCGCTATGTTCGCATAAACACTTTAAACAAGGGGTTAATAACTTGCCTCGATAAAGGATTCATGCCATTTCTTGCAGCATATGAGGCAACCTTTCTTACTCCAAGCGTTCAAAACACCCTTTATATTGCCATGACCCAAGTTTCACCCTTAACAGATGAACACTATGCTATTCCTGTCACAGTTAAGCATATCAATGTATTGCGCACGCATTGCATCGAACAAGGTGAACCTTCTATGATGACCATTACGTCCATTTTAAGCAATGCTTACGGAAAGTTGGTGGAAGATGAAAGCATTGCAGAAATCAAGCCCCGCAAAATTAAACTTAAGGGTGATATATACAATAAATACTTTAAAGACTATAATGACGAGAAAGAAGTCGGTGATGTGATTGAAGAAGCCTTGCAATATTACTTTTCACATCGCAGGGCTAATCAAAGCTAATGGTGAATAAAGGCGGTTAACATGAGTAAAGGGAAAAATAGCGATGAAAAAAACGAATACCTAAAGAAGTACTACAGTGAAAATAAAGAGCGTATCGCCTTGCAGCGCAAAATGCGCAAGGAATCGCTAAAAGAAGAATTGGCGGCGCAGCGCAAGGCGCGTTACGATAACGACCCCAAATTTCGTGATGTTTACATCAGGGCTTCGCGGAAGTATGGTAATAATCTGCGCAACAGCGAAGACCCAAAATATCGGGCAAAGCATGAAGAAGTAAAAGCGCAGCGAAGGGCTAAGCATAAGTATCGTTTGGAAAATGAACCCGGGTACCGTGAAAAGTGTGCTTTGCGTAATGCACAAAGCCGTGAGCGCCGCCGGCAGCGTGAAGAAGAACAAACATAAGTTTATTAAGGAGTAGTTATGGCAGAGATGATTCAATGGTGGATAATCCGCCGCTCCGGAGACTTAGAAAGCAAGGAGTGTCCACGCTGTGGTGGCGTAGCCGAATGGCGTTCGTCACAGATAGGATTTAACGTTCTGTCCATATTGCCAATTTGGAGGGTGTGTTCGCGTCATCAATGCGTGGAGTGTCACCTTTACTGCTAGGGGTACTCACCCCAACCAAGGAAACACTAAGCGACAAAAAAAGCCCCGAATCATTGAATCGCTGTCTCGGGGCGTTTTCTGTTTCAACGCTTCTATCGCACTTCGATGAATAAATTGGAATAATCAAAACCAATAGTCTTAAGCAATTTATTAACCAGCATACCCATCAAAGCTGACGCGCCTTGATGAACGTCTACATGCAAACCTTCAACAATCATCATTGGTTTCACGACTTCATCCGGATTATCGGAAAGAAGTATTCTGGACTTCCCAACTGCTTTACCCTTCAAATCCATCAATCGCTCACAATAAATAGGGTCTTGGCAACAACGAGTTAAAATAGCATGTAAAACATCACGCCACGATTTAGCATATATACGTTCATCATTGAAAAGTACAGCTACAGGCTTTCTGTTATTAAATATTGCGGGGTTAAACGCTATTGGGATTGCATAACTGCCATGTACAGCTTTGTTTTTATCTGCAAGGTTCGAAGCAACATCGGGTACCTTCAAGCGAGCAATAATATTGTCGAAACGTGAATTGACGACCTCAACAATATTTTCACGGGCAAGCTGAATCTCAAGTAGCGCTTGGGTTGCGGTAAGGGTCTCTTGGGTTTGGATAAGGGGGGCATTACATGGGGTTGGTTCTATTCGACCTTCCCTTACGCAGACTTCTTTGGTGGCAATCCGCTTAAACAATTCTTGTATGGCGAATTGAAGTGAATCATCGGTTATGTCGGAGCTGTCGTCGAACGTATACCAATCTCCGCCGCCGAAAGCGCCAATTAATAAATAAGAACCGTTGAAAGCTCCCATAAATTTTGCCCCCCACCAATCGCCTGTATTGCTTTCAAGCACCGCGCCGTCTTCATCAAGTTCATAACATGCGGCGAACGATACTTCTTCATCGGTGTTACGGATGGCGCGAATCTTCTCGGCAAGTCCACGAGCGTCCACGATTTTTAGCGGTTTTTTCTGCATATCCATGCCTCCTTGTCAAAATAATGTATTATAATTATACAGCGGTTGCGCATATGTGTCAACCGCTGTAATTTATCAATCATTGAAGTTATGGATGATTTGGATTATATCATGCTTTTTAAATGGCACACCATGTTCTCATTTATCGTTTAATATCTGCACGTTTAATGTTTGCAGCTTCACTTTCGCTTTTTTTTCTATGTACCCCACGCTTTATGCATGGGTGTGTTCATAATGAAACGCTTAGCCATCATCATTCATTCTTGCGACAATTTTCATCGCTTTTCTTACCTGTTCGAGCGCGTCGGCAACCGACATGTGTAATGTTTCTACGTCTTTTGCGTATATGCTGCGATTTTCATTGGCACGGTGCGCCACCTGATTTACATTGTTGGAAATGGTTGCCATCAGCCTCGCTATTTCGCGCAGCTCGGTTGTGTCATAGGTGACCGTCTTTCCATATAATGCCATATTGCGCAGGTACTCTGAGCGGTTGCTAACAAGTGCGGCTTCCATATTTTTTTCAAATTCAGCATATTCGTTTTGGGTAAATGTGGCATGGGCAGATAAGGGACGGTTTTTTCTAGGCATCTTTATTACCGCCCTCCTTTTCTTGGTTGTGGTGCATTTATTTCGACCGGTTTATGCGCCGAAGTTGGTTCTTGTGTCTCATATTGAGACGCTTCGGCTTGTTGCGCACCTTGTTCATCTATAGTTGATTCAATTTCTTCGCCGGTGGATTCGGAAATATCATCTTCTTCAATATCTAACCCAATAACATCCTCGCCTTTATCGTCACCAATGTTGAGCAGTGCATCCACTTCTGCTAACCGTTGTAGTTTTTCATTTAATTCGGCTTCATAAATAAACGGTTTGCCTAACTCATTTTTAGCATCCTCAATATTTTTAATTGTTCGTTCAAGTAGTAATTCCTGTTCATTTAATTTCACTTCTATTTTTTCAAGTGCATTATCAATGCGTATTACGTTGCCTGTCGAATCACCACCTAACACAACGGAATATGACATTGCACCTTTTGCTGTTAATGCATATGCCGAATCGTGAACGCTGTAGTGAGCATATAATTCAAATCCATGATATTCACCTATTTTCGTCAGCGATACTTGAGTGGCTGTTTTTCGGCTCGCGGTTATCAGCGCTTCTCCCGCTTCTTTACGAGTGGTGTATGCAAGACCGTTTATAATCATGGGGTTTGCACCTGCATTGTCATCCCAATGGTGTGTGCTTTTACCATGTGCATTCAAGCGTTCAAGGTCAGCTTTATAACCATTTATTGATTGCCTTGATTGCTCGATTGGTTGAGTATTTAATACAATATCCTCAAGATGATATTGTTTGCTCCTATGGTCGGATTTAAGCAACTTCAACCGTGTAATATCATTATCTAAGGACATTTTTTCCGCGATGAGGGGATTTCCCGCGCATAGAGCTTTAATTTCTGCGTAACTTAATGCACTTCCATCTACATCATCACATACTCGGCTAGGCGACTTGCCTGTCATAACCTGGCCAATAAATTTTTGCTTGCGTTCCACTGTTTGAAAAAGGTAGCTGTCAAATGTACCCTTTGTTACGTACCTGTAGATATCGACTTCGGGATTTTGATTGCCCTGCCGTAGAATACGCCCAGCTCGTTGTTCTAAATCTGCTGGTTTCCATGGACAATCAAGGTCGTGGCACGCTATTAGCTTATCTTGAATATTTGTACCCGTACCGCACTTTGGCGTCGAGCCAAATAAAATACGCACCTTACCGGTGCGCATCGCCTTGAAAAGGTCTTTTTTCTTTATTTCAGTATCATAATCGTGAATAAATGCAATTTCTTCTTTTGGTATTCCTTTCTTTAGCAACTTGTCGCGGATATCCGTGTATACATTGAAGCGTCCATCTTTATTTGGTGTTGAATAATCGGAAAAAATAATTTGTGTTAGTCGGTTGGCTTTTGATTCATCCCATATTTTATATACGTTCTCCATGCATTGGTTAACCTTGCTACTTGGGTCATCGGGCAGGTTAGGGTCAACCATTCGTTGGTCGATGCCAATTTTCCTGCCATCCATGGTAATTTTAAGCATATTATCTTCACTCAGCGATACCGCCCTATTTTGAATAAGCGTTGCGCGTTCTGAGAGTGCTTCTACCATTTTCTTTTGTATTTCTGTCGGTTCTGCTACTACTGTGTGGAAGTGCGCTATGGGGCGCGGTAAGTCCAGCATGTCTGCCGTTTTAATGTCGGCTACCTCTCCGAAGATAGTCATAAGCTCCGGTAGGTTTTGAAACTTGGAAAAGCGGAGCTTGGCTTTGTAATTTTTGCTATCCGATGATAATTCTACCGCATTTACCACTTCCCCGAAGTTGCTTGCCCAATTGTCAAAGTGCAACATGCCTTTTTCGCGTAGAGTATTATATTGTAAATACTTTTGCATGGTATACATTTCTGCCATGCTATTGCTTATGGGTGTTCCTGTTGCAAATATAACGCCCTTTCCATCAGTTTTTTCATCCATATAACGGATTTTCATAAACATATCGCTTGCTTTTTTGACTTCTGTGGTTGTAATTCCCGATATCCCTCGCATTTTTGTAATTATTGGGAGGTTTTTATAATTGTGTGCTTCGTCAACCAGCAGTCTATCGATACCGAGTTCTTCAAATGTAACAACATCATCCTTTTTTGTTGCGTCGTAGAGTTTTTCTAGTTTAAGCTTTAAACGCTTCTCCATTGTTTCCATTTGTTTTATCGTGAATCGTTCGGCTTTTGCGTCTTTATACGCTCTTACTGCTTTGGTAATTTCCGCTAATTGTTCGTCAATCATTTGCGCTTGTCGTTCGACTGATAGGGGGATTTTTTCAAACTGAGAATGCCCTATAATAACGCAGTCATAATCTCCGGTGGCAATACGCGCACAAAATGTTTTTCGATTTTTTGTTTCAAAATCTTTCTTCGTAGCAACGAGAATATTGGCGGTTGGGTATAAGCGCATAAATTCTGATGCAATATCTTCGGTTAGATGATTTGGGACAGCCATCATCGCCTTACTGCATAACCCTATCTTTTTGCTTTCCATGACAGCGCCTATCATTTCAAATGTTTTGCCCGCACCTACCTCATGTGCCAGTAAGGTGTTGCCGCCATACATGATACGGGCTATGGCATTCTTTTGATGTTTGCGCAGTTGAATTTCCGGTGATGATTCACTAAACAGAATATGGCTGCCATCGTATTGCCGCACTCTTGTGGAGTTAAATAACTCATTATACTTCGCTACAAGCATTTGCCTGCGGTCGGGGTCTTTATATACCCATTCCTTAAACGCCTCTTTTATAGCATCTTGTTTTTGTCGGGCAAGAATCGTTTCTTTTTTATTTAAATGATATCTCCCGTCGTCATCTCTATCTTTTACCGTTATGTTGCGGTTGTTTAAGCTGTGTTCCAGTAACGTGTAAGCATTCGCCCTTGATGTTCCGTAGGTAATGGTCGCATTCACTTCATTGTGATATACACTGCGCTTCCCGTTTATATACCATTCACCCGTAGCCTCGGAGTATGAAAGTGAGCGGTACTTTTTTTGCCAATCGTTAGGTTGCAAAAGTTCATGCATGAATTTTTCATATATTTCTCGGTCAACCCATGATGCACCTAGTCGTACGCCTATTTCTGTAGCGTCTAATATTGGCGGTTGCACGGCTTCAAGTGCTGCGATATTTACCGCCAACGAATCATTACCTGCCGCGGACATTACTTTATGTGCGGCCTGTGCATATTCGAGTTTCTTGCGTACATTACCTGAGAGGTATTCGTCGGCGGTTACATACGTTTTATCTTGATTGCCTGTTGCGCCAACATTTAAAAATACTATGCCTTGCAATTCTTCAAGGATGATTTCACGCGACTTGCCAACCAATCGCTCCATAAATTCAAGGTCAACAGTCCCTTTTTCGCTTATAGACACTGCGAGCGCATCGGCAGATGTGTCAACCGCTGTAATTTCCTTTTTTTGGTTGATGGTTCGTTTGGTAAACATATCTGATTTGCGTTCGAGTTTGCCGTTTTCGTCTATTACTTCCAGCGATGCGAGTAAAAAATATGATGTATCGGGATTAAATGCACGGGCATTAACCGCTTCATTTAATAATCCATATTTTTTTGTAAATGTATCGTATTTTTCATTTAAAACTTGTCGCTGTGCCTGTAATTCATCTTCGGACGCAACGCCTAATTGCATATCAATGAGCGTGCGTACCGTATCCCTTAAATCTATCATCCCTTTGATTCGTTCTTTGGATACGTTTGATTTATCGGGTTTATACATAAATGAATTTTCACGAAGATACACTTCGTCGTTGATAAGCGTATAACCGAAATTCTTTACCGATGGGTCTGCGGGGAGAATGTCAGCTTTATCACTTTCTTTTTCATTTTCGCGTACAGGTTCGGTGATTCGTCCGTTTATGTGAATTATTGCTTCCTGCAATTGTTTTTTCAACTCTGCCCCCTCTATGGGCATACAGCTTGCGCTTGTTTCACTTCCATACATGCGATTGCCATCTTCTACAGACATTTTACCCAGTACCATATGTGGGTTCTCTGTAAAATATCTATTAATGGGTATACCATCTGCTGTTTTATCTAAATGTACCCAGCTAGGTTCTTCGACGCTCATGGCTTCACGTTTTTGTAAAAATATAATGTCGGACGTTACTTGTGTACCTGCGTTTTTTAAGAAAGCATTGTTTGGCAAGCGGATGGCACCCAATAATTCGGCACGCTCTGCAATATACTTTCTTACTTTTGGATTTGCCTTATCGAGTGTTCCCTTGGAAGTGATAAACGCAACAATTCCACCCGGGCGAATTTGGTCGAGTGATTTTGCGAAGAAATAATCGTGAATCATAAATTTATGCCGGTCATATTTCTTGTCGCTTACGCCATACCCACCAAAGGGAACGTTTCCAATAGCTACATCGAAAAAATTATCCGGTAACGAGGTGCGTTCATACCCCGTATTTAATATCGTCGCGTCGGGATATAGTTTTTGTGCTATACGCCCTGTTATTTCGTCTAATTCAATGCCGTGCATTTTTGCAGCTTTCATGCGTTCGGGCATCAACCCTATAAAATTACCTGTACCACAACTCGGTTCGAGGATGTTACCACCCTCTACGCCCAGCCGGTGTAGTGCGTCATACATTGCTTCGATAACGGTTGGGCTTGTGTAATGGGCATTTATCGTAGAGCTTCTTGCTGCGTTGTATTCACTCTCGGTCAGAAGGTCACGTAGTTCTTGGTATTCTTTTGCCCATGCGGATTTGTTTTCATCAAAGACTTCTTGAATGCCACCCCACCCTACATAACGGGATAGAATTTTTTGCTCATCTTTTGTTGCAGGTCTATTTGCTTCTTCTAATATTTTTATTAAACGTATCGCCTCTACATTATACGCATATTTTGTTTTAGGTCCGCCCTCACCCAAATGGGGGTCAGTAATTTGGAAGTTGCTTGCAGGCGATTGTTGCAGTACGTCGTTACTTGCTTCGATTTTAAACGCACTTAACATGTTTAAATAATTATTCTGTACATCGTCGCCCGATATTTTATTTTCTTTATAATCATTCATTTGCATCAATATATTTTGGGGAATATCGGCGTCACTTAAAATCTGTCCCCATGAGGTTACACCCGTAGAGGTCGTAACGTATGCGAGGTTATCCATACTCCTAACAGTATATTTAACACCGTCTTTATCAAAGCCGATAACATCATTGTCTTTGTACAGCGTCAAGTCAAAATCATGCTGTGCGTTCTGCCAATCAACAAAAAATACAGGTGGGGGGCTTCCTTCTGAATTTATTTCTTTTGCGATTTCATTGTTTGTTTCATTAATCTCAAGTGTCTCATTGTGAGACACTTCCGACATTTCTTCTGGCACAATAATTCGTGTTGTTTCTATTTCTTGTGTTTGTTCGTTGATTAATTCTGCAATAGCCACATGATGTCCATTACTTACCAGCTTATTAATGTATTCACTGCCGGTATGAATCGGCAAACTTATTCCCGTTATTCCCGGTACGCGTACGAGCGGTAGTATAGACAGACCAAGCTCTTTAGATACAACAGTCGCATGGTTGCCTAGCACTACGTAATAATCGCCAGATTGTAAGAATAGAATTGCATTTTCTGCTTTTGCAGACAACGATTGATATTGTCTCCATAAGGATTCCCCTTTTGATTCATCTCTGGCATCGTTGTTTATGGATGATTCTTTTTCAACTATGAAACTGCCATTTGCGATAAGATTTAATAAATCCTTTTGAACATTTTCCCATGAATGTATAATAACCTGATTTGCGCCGGGTTTGCTTATATGAAGCCCCTCGACGGAATATTGAAGCGGTGCTTCTACGCGCCCTGCTGCATATTCATGTCGTAGTGTTTGTGCAGCTTCGATGCTTCGCGCCTTTACAAAGTCGGTAAGAAGTGCATATATACGCACCCGACTTTCTTCATCGCCATTCCAATGCAGCAGCGCCTCTTCAATATCTTCTTGTGTTATTGCCGCATTGGTGCTTACCTCTGCATCTTCAACTTGCATAACATAATCAACTTGTGCTTCTTCGGATGGGAAAATGTCTAGCCTTAGTTGTGTGTATTGCGACATGCTTGAGTTGATTGCACGGGTATCTACATCGGGATTCACATAATGTTGTACATTTGGAATAATGACTATCCAATTAGCTCATGAAGCGTAATTTTGCGAGAAGAAGCACAGGCATTAACAAGGCGAGAAAAGATGCCCAATGTGAACCAGCGACGATTAAAACGATAACAAAACTCATCCAAATATC
>Ga0209755_10000874_pt1 | contig 51579 bp, 49 predicted proteins | sample TergutCo191P1_FD_187301 | JGI IMG/M metagenome (GOLD analysis project Ga0209755, IMG submission 187301) | Cornitermes sp. P1 segment gut microbial communities from Petit-Saut dam, French Guiana - Co191P1 (SPAdes) (version 2) | ecosystem: Host-associated > Arthropoda: Insects > Digestive system...
ATATCCGTTTCCATGGACTAAATAATTAAGTGACGGCGCAATATCGTTATTTTCACTTAAATTAAAAATATTTATATGATTTCCGGCGCCAACTGTTAATATATCTCCATTTTCAAGCTCGTCACAATCCAAATAAAAATAATCAATTGGATCAAATAATATCTCCAAAACCGTTTTATCGGGATATACAGAGCTATGGTAAAGAACAATGTGCAGTTTGGCTCCAATGTCTATCGGAATATGCTGGTGCCATCTGCCTGCCGGTACAACGCCGGGCTCATTTGTTACGGGAACATAGTTATCATCATATTCATCTTTCCATGGAATTATTAATTGCAGACAAAGCATTCCGCTAGCTGTTCCCGGTATAATCGAATCATCATCTGTTGCAGTTACTTCAAATTCATTCGCAAAAATATAGATTGACGCGTCTTCACCTTCGCTTCCGTCATGGTTTGTTTTAACTTCGTTAATCGAAACTTTTCCATTTTGCGCCGATACGATTAACTGATTCGCGTTTGCGATTGGAATATTTATACTGATATTATTACCTGAAACTAATTTTATCACTCCGGTTGAATTAATTTCATCGGCGGGGTCTGCTTTTGTAAATTCAATATCGCCGTTTAGAGAAGTCAATATTGGATTGCCGGTCATATCGACAGCGCCTTTGTATGATTGACTGTCTGTAGTAGTAATATCCGCGTTAATCGTCATGTTAACGCTGTTTGCGCTGGAGTTTTCAATAGAGACAGAATTCACGCTTACGTTTCCGTTAAACTGTACATCCGCGTCTGTTATTTTAATCGAGCTTGACGCGCCGGTTATTGCGCCGAATATAACTTTATCACCAGCGCTGCCGCTTCCCGTAAAATTAATTTCACCGTTTCCCAATCTTACTTCAGATATAAAAGCTGTTGTTCCGTTCAGGCTGAAATTATTATTAATATTTATAAAACCGCCGCTTGCCGTAATATCAACGCCATTGTGTGAAACTACACCGCTGTTAAAAGTAACGCCTGCGTTAGCCGAAATGTCCGCCGATAAATTAATAACCGCATCAGCGTTTAATGCTAAACTGCCTGTTCCGCTGACATTTCCGCTTATATCAATATTATCTCTTGAGCGTAATACAAGAGCTCCTGTTACAGAAACCGGGGAATCCAATATTATATTCTGCGCCGTTAGAGCGCTTGATGTTCCGATAACATTTACACTTGCGTTATACGCTCCAAAATCGCCTGACAGCGATATTAGAGCGTTATTAAACCTGATAAGATTAGTTCCAGTTAGGTTTAACGCTCCCGATGAATAATAAGCGCCTCTTATCTCAACCGCGCCGCCTGCAGTTCCAAAAGCCGCGTCTCTTGTGTTTGTTTCATTTTCGCTGCCGCTCGGAATATTTATTATATAAATATTTTTGCCTGAAGCTGCCGTGAAATTTAAATCGCCTTTTATGCTGTCAGCTTCGAAGTATATATAATCGGTTATATCGGGATGAGAAGACATATTAGTGGATTTTACCGCGTAAACAATGTGTTTATCGGGAAGATGATAATGTATTCTGTCACCTGTTACAGAACCTGAATATTTTACCGCATAATTTGCGTTCACGCATACTGCGCCTGTTTCCTCGTAATCATCAAGCGTTATATCCGCGCTTCCTTCAAATGTTCCCGCATGAATATAAACAGCCGCATAAGCGCCGCAGTCAAGAGCGCTTGTTGTTTTTATCCCGCTGTTTATTTTTACAGTATCCGCCGCTATAAACGAAATACTGCCGCTTTCTATTGAATGATTTACATCAATTGATTCCGCTGCGTTCAAAGTAAGCCTGAGGCTTTTAATACTGCCGCTTACGTCAATATTTCCCGCGGAAAGCGATACAATACCGCTTGTTATGTTGTTTACAGTCAGTTTACCCGCCGCGCTTATCGTTGTTTCACTTGAAACACCAATATCATTGGTTATATTAACCGTTACACCTTCGGCTCTTACGCTGTTGTATGAAATTATTCCATTACCTTCAAGGTTTACAGTTGCGCTGTTATTAGCGCCTTCAAGTTTTAAATTTTCTCCTTTTGTAATATTTATTTCGTAATTAATAACGCTGCCGCTAATTTCAAATGATTTATTATTCGCGTCTATATCGCCAGACTTTACAGTTTCCGCTGTAATTTTTACATCATTTATTAACACAAGATCACCGTTAAATTCCAGATTTTCAATTCCGTTGATATTATTTTTTACTTCCGAATGTCCGTTAATTATTAATGAAAAATTGCCGCCTTCCACTTCATCCAATTCTGTATAATCGGCGTTAATTACTACATCACTGCCTAAGGTCAATTTGTCGTATAAAATTAATTTGCCTATACCGCTTACGCCGCCATAAAGCAAGGTTGGATCATATAATGTCAGTGAATTGTTTCCTTCGATTATTTCATTTAAAATTATTTTAGACGCTGTTATTTCTATATCATCGTTGTCTAATGTAATTTTTCCATGTACTTCAAACGCGCCGCCAAGCGTAATATTTTCACTTGAAATTTTAACTCCGTCGCCGTTTTCTCCCGGATAAAAATTAAGACTGCCTGAAGAATTATAATTGCCTAATAATTCGATAACTCCGCTATTGCCTGTTGTAAAAGTAAGATTTCGGCTGTTTTCGTAGCCGCCGTTTGGCAGTATTTCAAAAATATAAATATTTCCGCTTCCGTAAGTTGAATATGTTATATTCGCGCCAAGATTATCATCCGCACTAAGATATTTATAATCACCGGGAACCAATCCACCATCATCGGTTCCTATGCGATAAACAATATGCCAGTTATCAGGTATATGAGAATGATGATGGATACGATTGCCTGAAACCGTACCTGTATAAGTCGATGAATCATATTGATGAACACACACAGCAGAGTTTCCATTTGTAAGGTAAATATTGTTTGTTCCCGTAAAGTTCGATGTCATTATGTACACTGCGGCATTATCTCCGCAATCGCCTATACCGCTTGCTGTAATTAAAGCTCCTATCGTAACAATGCCTGAAGTGTGAGACGCGTATATCGCAAGCCTTTCACAAATTACAGACGCTGTTATATTTATATTTTCCGCGAATAAGGTTACAACGCCGCCTGTAACAGCGCCTGTTATATCAATATTTTTCGCAGTTACACTAACAATCCCACCGTCTGTAATGCCGTTTACAAACAATTTCCCGACTGCGTGTAATGTTACAGTTCCGCCTGCAAGCGCATTGTTGGTAACAGAGACAGTTTCATCATCCGCGCTTAAGCTGTTCAATGTAATATTGCCTGTACCTGTAAGATTTAACGCACTATTTAAAAATATATTTCCGACATCTACATCAAGATTTACATCCGCGGTAATTGGAATTGTACCGCTTGCAACAGTTAAGTTTGCGTTAATTGCCGCTTTTTCCAAAGAGAGGATTTTCATGGCAAGGCTGTGACAGTTAATTTCACTATTTACTTCTATTTCATCGGCTTCCAGCGTAACATCTGCGCCTGTTATGCCGTTTACAGTCAGTTTACCTGCCGCGATTATATTTGTTACACCTGCGGCGCTGTTAAGATTCGTAACGCTGAGTGTTACTCCTGCCCATAAAATGTTGCGAAATGATATTTCGCCGTTACCTTCAAGATTTACTGCCGACACCTCGTTGTCGCCATTGAGCTTTATATCACCTGCGGCTGTTATATTAATATTTGCGCCGATTACAGCTCCTGTTATTTCCGCCGATTTTACATTTACGGCAGATCCAAGTTCAGCAGAGCCGCTGACAATTAATTCCATACCTGAATCAACTGCCATGATAACAGAATTGCTTATAATCAAATTCACGTAAGTTCCGCCAAATACCCAATTTGCCGTTTCACCCGGCGTATCATTGTAATAACGGATCGCGCCTGCGGCGCTGGAGATAAGCGAAGAAGATGTCACCTGATTCGAAATGCCAAAAAGTTCTATTCTGCCATTGTTTGTAATAGCAGCTGTAACTGACAGATTGAATCCTTTTAAATCCAAAACAGCGCCGCTTTCGATTGTCAGGCTTTCACATACAACATTAAGGTTCAGCACAGGATGATTATCAGTATGCGGAATAAAAATTTTCGCGGCTGCGTTACCTACAGGCGAAACAGGCAGCCAGTTGCCACTGTCGTTCCATAAGCCCTTTGCGCCGTTGCCGTTTAAACCCGTCCAAATAAAGGTTCCGCTTTCATAAAATATATAAGTATTGTCATCGCCATTTATAGCTGTGTATTCATCGAACCAGCCTAAAAATCTGTCAGATTCGCACCATGAAATTGTTGTGGAAGCGTTTATATTAAAATTTATAGCAAGCGGGGTTTTTAATTTCCACTGCACCGCTTTAGTAATAGCGGTTAATTCAGAATCCTCTCCTGTCGTTAAACCGGCAATTATCTCCTGTTCGCTGCCATCAGTGAAAGATACAAGCGCGTTATCACTAACTGTTAATGATGAAAAGGTATTATTTCCCGTAAACCTGACATCTCCGCTGCAAATTACATTATTAAAAATGTTATCGCTGTTTACAATCGCGCCGTTATTAAAAGTTACAGTTCCGCTGTTATGCGCAAATGTCCCAAGCGTGCCAACAGTCCATGTTCCCGTTACAGTCAAACTGCCGTCAAAAGTCATACTGCCGTTTACAGCTAATTCATTAACAGTTAAGCTGCCGTCAAAGATCATGCTGCCGTTTACAGCTAATTCATTAACAGTTAAGCTGCCGGAATTCAAATTTAAAACAGAACCTGAGTCGATTGTAATAGAATCCAATACAACAGGATTTGTAATATTTATTTCTGCATTGGTATCAATTATAACGGTATCGGATACCAAAGACCCTGGAATTTCACCGGCAGCTGTCGCGGAGCCGTCAATTAACCAGTTTGTTTCATCTTCCCAATTACCGGGAGCAACGCCTATCCACGTATACTCAGCTCCCCATGCAATACCGGCGAGAAAAACAAAAAATATTAAAAAAACCGCGAATTTCTTCATCAAAGCCTTAAAATTATTTTTATAGCGGTTTACGGCGTTTTAATCCCGCAAACCGTAATAATATCAGCCGATTTAATGGCAGATATTATCTAATATCGGCAAAACCCTCACCATTCTTCTATACTATAGCACAACATATTGAAAAAATCCTATCCGGGATTTTTCACAGGGAATCGAAATATAAAAATCAAGATTAATAAAACAATTATAAAATAAATTTATGTTTTTTTAACATCGCTTCTTTTATGTTCTCTCATTGTTAGAATTAAAATAACTATAAACAGAGCGAGAAAGAACACAATCGTGAAAATAACGGCAGCCATACCGCTGCCTTCTTCTTTTTCAACAACTTTAGGCGCGCCGACAATCAAAAGCGAAGGGTCTTCAACGGTCGTATCGTGGGTAACAATAACAAAAACGCTTATAATCACGGAAATTATCATGACAGCAAGAGCGCCAAGGCTCGCAAGACGAACATGAAAAGTTGATTTTTTACTAAGCGCCATATAAATCATGCCGCCTATGAGGATTATCCCTATAATAATACCGATAAAAACCATATTTAATAATCGGTTTATTTTTCCTTGCTAATTACCACATATATTGGTATAATATTGGTATCTGCCCTTGGTAAGGCGGATACGGTTAGGATAAACGGCATTTAAAACCGCTTGTCTCCGGCAAATCCACGTTATTAAAGTGAGGAAAAAAATGGCTCATAAAATCAGTGACGCTTGTGTTAGCTGCGGTTCATGCGTTGGAGATTGCCCTTCAGAGGCAATTTCAGAAAAAGACGGACAATATCAGATTGATCCCGGTAAATGTATAGACTGCGGAGCCTGCGTAAGTACATGCCCGACAGAAGCGATTTCTGCCTAAGGTTTGTTTACAAGTAGAACAGGCAAGGGATTCGCCCTTGCCTTTTTTTTAATTTTTTTGTTCCCTCAGGTAATTACCGCCCAAACAGCCGCGCTTTTACCTGCCCCGGAAATCCCTGAAATAAGACGGCTTGATCCCGGCGATTTGGGTTTCAAACAGTACACGAGCGACGTTCATGCAAACAGAAGACGGCTGGCAGGCGCTCGCGCTCTTAATGCCGATGATATCGCCGAATATCTTACAATTTACAAATACAAAGTAAAACCCGAAGACGATATTCTCTTCCTTGCCGCGCGGTTGAATCTTCCCTACTCTGCCCTCGCAAGTTTGAACGGGCTTAACAATCCTTCGGCGCTTGAACCTGAAAAATACATTCTGCTCCCTTCCTGCCCCGGAATCTTCATCCCTTCCAGCATCAATTCGGATTTGGAAAAACTGCTGGGAGCTGCAAGACAGGAAAGCAACGCGCCAAGCGTAGAAATAAAAATAAGATCAGGCGATAAATCCGAAAGCTATTTATTTTTTCCCGGAGCGGATTTTACTCCGACAGAAAGAGCGTTTTTTTTGAATTCCGGGTTCAGATTCCCTCTGCGCCAATACCGCATTACAAGCCGGTTCGGTATTAGAAACGATCCCATCACGGGAAATATTTCAATGCACAGGGGAATTGATCTTGCGGCTCCGGAAGGAACGGAAGTTTTTGCCGTAGCGGACGGAGTTGTATCTCAGGCGGGCTTCGATCCTGTGTACGGAAATTATGTGATCATCAGGCACACTAACGGATGGACCAGCCTGTACGGACATCTTCAAATTATTGAAACAGTCTTGCGAAGCAATGTAAAATCGGGTAACCTTATAGGAAGGGTAGGATCCACAGGTCAATCAACAGGACCGCACCTTCATTTTGAATTGCGGCAGGACGGTAAACCGTTCGACCCTGCAGGGAGGCTCCGTCCCTAGAAACCGGCGGAAATAATAATCGGATAAGAGAGTATGCAAACATCCACCAAATTGCTGGCAGTCCTTCTGCTTGTTCCCTGCTTTTCCCTTCATGCGGAAAATTTCCGCACGTCCGTAGAAGGCAGTCTGGAGGTATCTCTCAATTCAACGGAAGTAAATCTTCCCATAGGAATCAACAGCTCCGTTATTATCAATCTGGGTGAAGACGCCCGTTTTATGAGAGGAGTGGAAATTGAAATAACAGCTCCTCAGAGCTGGCTTCCCTACCGAGGCTCCCTTCTTATGATGATATACAACAATCTCAATTTGAGTACGGCGCAGGGTGTAAGCGATATCGAAGGCAGAAGAATCGTTATGGACGCGCTTCCTTCGCGCCTTAGAATTGTTTATCATATTCCGATTCGCGCTCAGCACGGGCTTAGAACAAGCACGTCAGTGACCGTTCCTTCCTCGATTATCCAGCCGGCATCGTTTCCCATACTTTTCAGATTAACACAGGCAAGCAAAGGGCTGCCTGATGAATTCGAGGGCATTACCTTCAATTTCACCGCCCGACCCATTCTAAGCGATGAAGGAGCTGTAAGGTTTATACCGCGCTACCCTCCTCAGCTGAGAAACAGACCGTTTACGGTTTTAATCGACGATAACGTAATACCTAATATTTCAGACCAGATAATGCTGAAAGAAGGCGAACATCATCTTGTCATTCTTTCTGAAGATTACCGCAATGAAAGCCGCCGTTTTCTGGTTGAAAGAGCCAAAATTATCGATTTAACCATAGAATTACAGGATCCTACCCCCATATTGATCTTTGAAGGACCTCAAAATTCACAGATTTTTCTTAATAATAGCCCAATCTCGCGTGTAAAAGAGCCAATGACCGTAGAACCGGGAATGCACGAGGTTAAATTCACGGTGGGCGATTATACAGTTATCAGATCTTTGAATGTACAGCGAGGAAAAACATACAGGGTTTCCCTTGCCGTTGACCTTACCGTACAGGAAGAAGACTGAAAATAAACGTAATGAATAATAACCCCTCTACCGATAAACAAAGTGTCGGGATTATAGTTCCCCTCCCAAATCACTATACTTCCGATATGCCTCAAGGGCATGGAGCTGTTCGAAACGAAATCGGGCAGCTCTTTTTATTTTCTTCGCAATATTCTATAATTTACCCATGCAGGATAAACAAGCAAACAGTGAAATAAACGTAAAATTAAAACCCATACTCGGTATTCGCCCCGGCGTTTACCTCACAATACTGTATTCATTCGTGATACTGCTTATCCTTTATATCCTTCTTTTTTCACACGGTATAAAAAACCCCGGTTGTGCGCTTGATGTAAAAACAGAGCCGCAGGGAGCAGGTATCAGGGTAGACGGCGTTTACATGGACGCTTCCGGCAAACAGGGAAGCAGGTTTTTTGTGTCAAAGGGAACACGCGTAATCGAAGCTGTCATGCCGGGTTTTGAAAGCTCTGCTCAGGTTCATGAGATACCAAGCCGCGCTTTCGGCTCAAGATTTTCGCCGCGCGTTTACAGTGTTGAATTTAAACTGACATCGAACGATCCTGTTTCCGCTTTCGCTCTTTATGCCGAGGAATTCGCAAAGTGGTCATTTGCGGGAGAACCTACCGCGGTATGGCAGATACCCATGAGCCTTTCACAAGGAGCTTACCGCCTTGGAGATTCCATTGACCAAAAAGATGAGCTTTTAGAGATACTGCTTGCCGCAAGCCGCTTCGCCGTTACAAACGCAGCTTTGCGCGATCTGCTGCGAGCGAAAATACTCCTTGATAACGGCGGAAACGCTCCGTCACCTTTGGCGCTTGCAGAATCAATTTCAGATATTCTGGGTTTTTTATCGCAAACCAAAGGAAGCGCGGAATGGCTTACGCAGACGCTTCCAAAAGAATTATCCGGTTTAATTAATTCGTCAGACTGGATACGAAAATATTATGAAAGACAGTCAAACACAGAGCAAAGACAGCGCGAAGACACGGCGTCTCTTCCTTCCCGCTTCACTCTGGAAGGTTTAAATTTTATAAGAGTTCCATTTTCCGAAAAACAACTCGTTCCATCGGGCAATTTTGCCACCTCGGTGCCGCTTTTTATACCATTTTCGAACAATTACCTGATAAGCGAAACTCCTGTTTCAAAATCGTTATTCGAAACATTTCTTAACCTTAACCCCGAATGGAAAACGCACACCGTAAATACTTTCGACGAAATCTCAGCCATTCCTTTCGAAACAAACAACAACGTAATTACAAATATCTCATGGTACGCCGCCGACGCTTTTTGTAAGTGGCTTTCAACGAGGCTTCCATCCTCAATGGAAGGCTTTGAAGTAAGGCTTCCTACAGAAAATGAATGGAAATTCGCTTCCATCAACGATGAAAGAATGTTAAGCCCAATCGGCAGAAACGGCGGCTGGGAATGGACCTGCGACCACTTCGCTCCGCTTGCATGGCTGATTCCGGTTTCAGGCAAAGCGGCAAAATCAATATCATCACCTGAGCGCACTCTGGCAGGAAGACCGATTACGCAGGCAAACCAATATTATACAAACGGCTACTCTCTGCCGCCTGAAATAACATCGCCCTTTGTTACATTCAGACCTCTTATAGCTCCGATAAAATGAGGCGTTATGGGTGAAGCAATAAAAATAATCGCGCAGAACCGAAAAGCGCGTCATAATTATTCGATAGACGAAACCTACGAATGCGGCATTGAACTTTTGGGAACAGAGGTTAAATCCTTCCGCGATGGAAAAATATCTTTTCCTGACGCATGGGCGGAAGTTATCAATAACGAAATATGGGTGCGCTCTCTCATTGTTGCGGAAAATCCCTTTTCCTCGATTTTTAACCACGAACCTGACAGAAAAAAACGCCTTCTTTTGCACAGGGAAGAGATAAAACGCATCAAAAGAAAGGTTGAAGAAAAGGGTTATACGCTGATTCCTATTTCATTTTACTTTAAAAAAGGCAGGGTAAAAGTGGAATTAGGACTTTGCAAAGGTAAAAAAGCTTACGATAAGAGAGCCGGAATCAAAGAAAAAGACTTAAAACGTGAAATTGCGAGAGAATTCAGGAATAAACTGAGTTAATTTTTTTATTTCGACCGTCTGTCTATTATATCAAGCATTAAAAGAAAGGAAATTACAAGTATTGTAACGCAAACAGCGGCGATTTTTATGTTTTTATCGGATATAAAGTCAGGATTTGAGGCAACATACACGCTCCCAGCCGTATTTTGCGTCATTTTCGGGCTTCCCAGACCGACAATTCGAACAAAACGCTCGTTATCCTGACCATATCCCATCTGACGCGCATGAATTAACAAGGTATCCTGATCGTAAATCAAGTTGTTTTTAGTCCTGTCAAGGTCTTCATTCAAATATCCCAAATCTCTGATGTTATCCAACTGCCTGTCTCTCTCTGCCAGCAGGGAATTATACGCTGATAAACCGGCAGGACCTGAAAGAAATGAAAAAACTGTGTAAACTATGATGCCTGCCCATAGCCCTATGAGGTACTTTGAGATTCCCATGTCTCGATTAACGGTAATTTTATGTCTTTTCTTTAAGCATTGACAACAGGAAAGCTAGAGGTTATTCTATATATAGTATTGAAAACAGGTAAAAGTACCGATAATTAACAATAAGTGTTAATTTAGGGAGCGGTTCATGGCAAGTAATAAGAAACCTTCGTTATACTCCGATCGCAGTAGCTTTGGCTCTGCGGATGATTTGGATGAATACGGCGTATGGGTAAAAAGTGACGCACAAGTTATATCTGCGGACGGCGGAGCCGATTCGTCAGGATTGGATGACTTCGATTTACCGGTGGAAGATACTTCTGCAGACAGCGAAGAATCATTATCTTTCGATGATGCTGTTCTCGATATTAACGAAGCGAAAGGACAAATAGATTCCGACAACGTTGAATTCCCGGATGACAATATAGAACTTTCCCTTGACGACGATCCTCTGTCGGCTTCTGCGGATTTGGATGATTTTAATATGCCGGGTGAAGACGCGGACGAACCTGCCGAAGCGCAATCTGCGGATGGCGTGGAAATAGAAGACGCATCCTTTGATGAATTTGAAGCTCCCGTGATGGACGAATCAGAAACAACAGATGCGGCAGACGCGCAGGATGAAGAAATAACCATCGAAGACGAAGGCGGCGATTTCAATGAAGAAGCGCTTTCAAGCGACGATCTTTCAAGCGGCGATTTAGACAGCGTGGATATATCCGAAGATTTTGATATAAGCGACAGCGACGAACTTACAGCGGAATCTTTGGACTCGGCGAGTCTTGACAGCCCGAGTATCGACGACTTGGACGGCATTACAGCAGAATCCATTGATACCGATGATTTCGGCGGCATTGAGTTAGACGACGATGCAGGCATTACAGCGGATTCTTCAGATAACGAAGAAATCAATATAGAAATAGACGATGATCTCGGCGCGGATTTGGATGTTCCCACAGTCAGCGCAATAGAAAATGATATTAACATGATTCAGGATGATTTCGATTCCGTGCAATCAGGAGGCGGAGAGCTTTCAACTCAACTGCTGCAAAAAATTGCCGCCGAGTTATCTTCGATCAGAAGCGAACTTACGGATCTTAAAAAAGAATTCGCGAACGCGAAGATCAGCGTCCCTGAAGGCAGCGATAAACATGATTCAGGCAGTTTCTTCCCCGAGGAAGACGATGAAACAATAGCGCTCACAGGCGACGAGATGGATAATATCCTCACTGAAACAAAAGAAGAAACGCCGGCGACAGGTTTTGACATCGGCGGCGACGACGATGACGAAGCAATCGCTCTTACAGGCGATGAAATGGATAATATTCTTAATTCCGCGGATTTCACTGAAGAATCGGGAACGGAAGAAAGCCCTGAAAGCGAATTCGCGCTGGACGATGAAATCCAGCTCGACAGCGATACAGCGGTTGAAGGCGATAACGAAGAAATAAAAATCGATGAAAGCGAAACGCCTCTCGACGAAGGAAACGATATAACTCTTGACGACGACAGTGATATTACATTCGATGAAAGCGAAATCGCTCTCGCCGATCTTGACGATTTCGCGGATTCATTCGATTCTCCCGGCATTATATCCGAGGAAGAACCCGCAGAAGCCGCGAGCGATGAATCAGTCGATATAAGCCTCGATGATCTTTCCGAACCTGCGGAAGAGGCAGGAGATGAACCAATCGATTTAACCCTCGACGAAATCGGTCTTTCTTTACCTGCCGAGGAGGAGACATCAGACGATTTGTCAATTTCCTCCATGGACGAGCCTGTTATCGAAGAGCCGTCAGACGATGATTTATCGCTTTCATCTTTGGATGAACCGGCTGTTGAAACAAGCGAAGATGCGGATGTGTCTATTGATATAGACATCGATGCTCTCTCCGCGGACGATCTTTCAGCGGATGATTTCGCGGATTTCGCGCAAAGCGATGAAGAAATAGCAGTAAGCGATGTCGAAGCTGATGAAGAACTTGACAAGCTTCGCGAAGAAGGCGCGACACCTATGACAGACGCTCCCGATAACGCTTCGTATCTTGAAGAAGATGAAGATATAACAGGCGAATCTTTAGACATTGACACGCCTGTCATTGATACGCCTGCCGAGGAAGAAGTCGCGATACAAGAAGATTCACTCGATCTTACAGACGCGGTTATAGACGAACCTGAATTATCAGCCGAAGGCTTTAATGAAGAATTGGAAGAGCCGTCAATAGACGACGACAGTTTTGATCTTGACGCTCTGGATGATCTTACAATAGACGACGATAATTTTGAAACTGCGATTTCGTCAGATGAAACTGTCGAAGAATCTGTTGCAGAAGCGGTTGAAGAACCCATCGAAGATCCGATTATTGAAGAACCGATTGAAGAGCCAATCGAAGAAGCAATCCCGGAAATTGAAGAAACCGCCGCGCTTGATGAAGACGACATACCTGAGATGGATAATCTTGACGCTGCTCTCGAAGATGTGGAAGAAATAGAAGAAATCGAAGAGGTTGAGGAGATCGAGGAAGTTGATGAACCGGCTCCTGTCTCACGTGTCGTTGCAGCTCCTGCTGTAGCTCCTGTTTCCGCAGCTCCTGCAGCAGCAGCTCCTGCGGCAGCAATATCTTCTTCAAGTTCCGCCGCAGGAGGCGCAAAAGAACAGTTTGTTATTCCTTCGGATTTAAGGTCTGAACTTAGAAATATTCTCAGTTATATGGATCAGCTTTTAGAATCTCTGCCCGAGCAGAAGATCGAAGAATTTGCGAAATCAGAATACTTCGATTCCTATAAGAAACTCTTTAAGGAACTTGGGTTAGTATAAAGAGCACAACATGAATAGCACACAGCTTCATTCGCGCTACAATCCGCAGGTTGAAGCTGTGCGTTATATCAATTCTTTAAATCTTAAAGACGATATAAAATGTTTCATCCTAATTGAACCGGGTCTAGGTTACATGATACCCGTGCTGCGGGAAAAATTCAAAGACAGCAGAATAATTTCGCTTCATGTTGAAGATCACGGCGAAGCCGAGCAAGCGGATTTTTCTCTTATATGCGAAAACCATGCGCAGATTCAGGTTTTCCTTGAAAGTCATATCGAACACGATGCCGAACATATAAAAATAATTGAATGGCGTCCTTCTCTGGATCATTACATGGAAACGTACGCGGATATTCTTTGCGAAGTTGTAAAATTCATTAAACGCATAGAAGCCGGAAAAAGAACTCAGGCTGTCTTCGGCAAACGATGGGTTAAAAACTTTTTCAAGAATTTAAACAATGTTAACGCAAGCCTTCTTTACAAACAAACTTCCATTCCCGTAATTGTCGCAGGCTCTGGTCCCGGTCTTGAAAACTGTATGCCTGTTATAAAAAAAGCGCAGGACACTTGTCTTATAATTGCGGCATCTTCTTCGCTTCTTGCACTGCAGGCAGGAGGCGTAGACAGCGCGAATATTGATATAGTCATAGCGACAGACGGCGGCAATTGGGCTCTTTTTCATTTATATCCTTTCTTCAGAGCCAAAAGCACAGCGCTTGCTCTTAATCTCTGCGCCGCACTGCCTTCTCAGGCGCGGCAAAATCCCATGCTTTTAATCAATGACGGCAGTTACTGGCAAAGCATTATTCTGCATGAACTCGCTCTTCCATCAGTGATAATAGGGCAAAGAGGAACTGTAACGGCTACAGCTTTAGAGCTTGCACTCGCGCTATCGAGCGCGGAGATTCTTCTTGCCGGTATGGATTTTGCCGTTCATGATATAAGAACACACGCAAAACCTTACAGTTTTGATACTATATTTTTTAATAAAGCAAACCGCTTGGAACCTTGTTATTCGCAAATCTACGCGCGATCTTCTCTTTTAAAAGACGGCGGCAGCCTCGACATTTACGCTCAGTGGTTTAAAACGCATAAAGAAAAATGGCAGGACAGGGTTTATTCAATAGGAACGCACAATATTTTTAATGAAGCAGATGAATCTTTAATGCAAAAAATTTTTTCATATCAGGCGGATAACCGCAAGAAAGACTGTCTAAAAGCGATGAACTGCGAGAACTCTAAAGAATTCCGCAAAAGAGGAGCCGAAGCGCTTTTTTCCGCGTTAGAAGATCCAAAATATTCGCAAAATGTCAAACAGGAATTGAATACCTTGCTTTTCCCAAACGCGCAAAATGTAACAGAGAGTGATTTAAAAAACGCTGTTATGCGGGCTGCGGGGCTTTCTCATCATGAATAAGGCAAAACGATATACTTTTTTAAAATCGCGCACAGGAGAAAGCGTTCCGGCTTTTATAATGCCTGACTCTGACGCGCGGCCTCTTCATTCTCTTATAGACCCTGTTAAGGAAGCCGAACGTCTTATATCGGCGCATGCCAATAACGATTTTTTAATTTTTCTGGGTCTCGGAGGCGGCTTCGCTCCTCTTATCGCGCTTGAAAAAACAAGTTCACGAGTTGTTGTTATAGATTTTAATAAAACGGAAATTGAGGAACTGACAGCCGGCAAAGATTATTCCGCTCTTTTAGAAAACAGCCGCTTTTCTCTCCTAACGGATTATTCTACAGAAGAAATAAAATCTTTTATAATGGAAAATTTTAATCCGGCGCTTTACAGCGGTATAAAAACAATTCCTCTTAGAACACGCACAGAAAAAGACATTGAAAAATTTGACGCTGTTACAGCGGCAATAAAACAGGCAATAGAAACCGTATCAGGAGATTTTTCCGTTCAGGCGCATTTCGGTTTTCGCTGGTTTTCAAATATAATCAGAAACATTAACTGTATGGAAGATCAAAATGATGATTTACTTTTAAACATAAAAAAAAGCGGATTAAAAAAAGCGGCGATAACAGCTGCGGGTCCTTCTCTTGATTTACAGATACCTTCTCTTAAAAATTTTAAATCTCAAGGCGGGTTTATAATAAGCTGCGACACGGCTCTTGGCTCTCTTTTACAAAACGGAATAAAGCCTGATTTAATTGTAAGTATTGACTGCCAGCATATCAGCTATTATCACTTTGCGGGTTTTAATACGCTCGATATTCCTTTAATCCTTGATATGGCAAGCCCTCCCCTCCTCTGCGCTTTCTCGTCCGCGCCTGTTTTTTTTTCAAGCGGGCACCCTCTATGCCGCTATATAAATTCCGTATGGCGCGATTTTCCCCTCCTTGATACATCAGGCGGCAATGTTACCTACGCCTGCCTCTCCCTCGCGGAATATTTAAATATAGAACATATAACCCTCTTTGGCGCGGATTTCTCCTATGTGCGCAGTCAATCATACGCAAGAGGAACTTATATTTATCCTTATTTCCACAACAGGCAAAACAGAATATTAGGCATGGAAGCGCAAATGTCGCGTTTCCTTTACAGAAGCCCGTTTTTACCGAAAGAGGCAAGCGTAGAATATCATGAAACATCGCAGCTTAAATTCTACAGAGAAAAATTGGAAGAAAAAGCTTCAAGCATGAACTCCATTGTAACAAGCGAAGCGGGTAAGGGAGCGCCTATAAATCTTAACACGAAACAGGCGCTAAGAAATAAAGAACAAAGAACAGTATATAAAAAAGAAAAAGAAAAAGAAAGCGCGGACAATTTTTTAAAGACATACAGAAATGATATTACAGCTTTACCAAAAGCAGGAGAAAAAGAAAACTATATTCAAAAATTAAACATAAAAGAAAAAACGATTTTTACCACCCTGCTTCCCATGGCGGCGGCGATAAAAAAACGCAATCCTTCGATTGCGTTTAATGAATTAATTTCAGAAACAAAAAATAAAAGCGTCTTTGAAATAGACTCTTTGCTACATTGACTCCCTGAGAAGACCCATAAAGTTGCTTTCCGCGTTTCTCATCAAAGAAATCGCCCTTGAAAAAACGGGAATAAAATCGCGAGGGTCTTTTAAAAGCAATTCGGCTGTTATAGAAGCGACATTGCCGTCCGATGAGAGCGCCACTTTTACCACCTTGGAACGCCTGTTTGAAAAATTAGCCGCGTTAAGAGCGTTTTCAGGCGCTACAGAACCAAGGCTGAAACCCATGTAAATTTGAAAAAATTGAAGATCGTTTTCGTCTATAATAATGAAATAGTTATCGCCTGATACCTTGAACTGAATATCGCCGTCTACATCTATCGAAGGCAGATATCCCTCGGCTCTGAGGTATTCCACATAAATGCTCTGTAAGTCGGCTTTTGTCCATTCTTGTGACTGCGGCGTCTGCGCTGAAACGGAGAAGATAAAAAGACCGCTCAATATTAAGACAGCCAATAAAATTTTGATAAATTTCGACATATACAACTCCTGTTAATAGTTATTTTTATATTATACATTATAAGGGACACGCGGGTCAAGAGCAAGGTTTTGGGCGAAACTGTTTAAATATCCACTTTATCATCATTGATTTTGTATAACATCATCATTTCCTGCGCTTTATCGTAATCGCCCTTCATGTAATACAAAAAGCTCAAAGCGTAAAAAGCCAGATAAAAATCGGGACACAATTTTATTGATTTTTCATAATCATCGATTGCTTCATCAATATTTCCCAATTCTATATGCTGAGAACCTCTGCTGAAATAAGGCTGAAAAACCCTTGGGTTTAATTTTATCGCTTCGTTATATTCTTCTATCGCTTTTACAAAATCTCCTTTGGAGCTGTAGCTGTTTCCCCTCATGCAGTGCGCGATAAAACTGTTTATTCCAAGTTCGATACTGCGCGACAGCGCAATAATTGCATCATCGTATTTTTGAATTTTTTCACCCGCGCATTCGTAGCCGTAGGCGAAAATTAAATATTTTTTATTATACTCGCTCGCCTTTATATAATTTTCAAGCGCTTTTTCAGGATCATTTTTATTGTCATAACAATTTCCGCGCTGAAGATACGCATCAGCGTACTGAGGAAATATACTGATAGCTTCGTTAAATTCGATTATTGCAGAATCAAATTTATTATTATTATAATGTTTAATGCCTTTATCAAAATGATTCTGCGCGGCGGGGTTTAGCGGAGGATCAGCATAAAGAATATTTGAGAGTAAAGAAAAAATTATTAATAAAAAGACATTTCGTTTCATTTTAATACCTTATTCTGATTTATTTTCCGAAAGCGAACGCCGCATATCCGACAAAAGAGTCCGGAATATCATCGGAGGATACGCTTGTGCCGTATTCCAGAAGCCGCGCCTTTCCAAGTTTGGCGCAATCCGCGAAACCCATTGCTCCTAACACCGCTCCGGCAGAACATGAAGAAGAATCGCATTGTGCGCGGCGAAGAACATCTTCACTGTCGCCTGATTCCACCGCTTTAATAAAAGCGGCGTCGTTTACATCGCGCATCCACGACAGAGCTTTTTCGCCTCTTCCTTTCGGAGAAAAACCGTAGTTTTCACCGTAATGGGTCAAATCGGTGGAAGCAAGCACATTTACGTTTCGCCCAAGCTTTTCTCCTATTTGCGCGATAATTTTTCCGCTTTCGTATGAAGAAATTTCCGCCGGCAGACGCAGCCACAAAAGTTGAGCTTCAGGAAAAAAGTAATGCACCATCGGCAAAAGAACTTCTATCGTATTGTCACGGTAACGATCCTCGGCTCCGCCGAGTTCCTTTAAAAGATTTTGACGCAGTGAAGCGTCTATTTTCATATATCCAAAGGGAGTTCTTACAGCGTCTTCCATCGCGAAAAGAGGCGGAGTGCCGGCATTCAAATGCCCGCCTAAAACCACAACAGTATCGGCGTTGCTTTCAAGGTTTGCCGCTCCCAAGGCGGCAATCTTTCCGGAGTAAGTCCAGCCGGCATGAGGAGAAATTGCCGCTCTGGTTTTATTTTGTAAATCGGCTTTTATTTCCGATAAAAACGCTGAAACTGCCGTTTTTTCGCGCGGAAACCACCCTGCAGGCAGCGAATAATCTCTTATTTGCATATAAAATCTACCGATAATTATATCAGAGAAATAATATAATGGAAACAAAAAAAACAAAGACCGGCAATTCGTCAAACGGCTCTTCGATTATCGCGGCAATTTGTATCGTAATCTATGTTTTGGCGCTGGTTCAGGGCGCTTTTCGCGTCTATCTGTCAATTGAAGCGCGTAAAATAACGGCTGAACAGGAATTCTCAAATCTTGCAGACCTTGCGCTGTCCGCAGGGATTCAGGGTTTTATGGATGATCGTTTTAAAGAAACCATAAAAAATGCTCTTGTTTCAAGTAAAAGCATAGAAGCTGTTATTATTACAGGTCCTGAAAACTCCTACGCATTTGAAAAACAGGACGGACGCGCTGTTTCCTGGGTTAATAATACTCCAAGATTTATAAATCGATTTACATATTCAAGTCAGAGTCATTACAAACCTCTTGCGATTCCCGATATACGCAACGCGAATATAAAAGCTAAGGCTCTCAACTTTGATTATGAAGAGTTTATAAAAATATTAAAACAAACTCTTATAATTATTTTATTTGGTTTTGCTTTGTCATTCTTTACAATGCTGACAAATCTTCTTCTTGCAAGAAAAGAAAACCCTGAGCTTGTGACGATTAAAACGCCCGATACGCCTGTAAAAACACATAGGGATACGCAGGATGCGGATGAAATTCCTTCCACTTCGCAGCCTAAAGGGCTTTATTCCGCAAGCGGACTCGGCTGGGAAGAATATATTAAAGACAGACTGGATTCAGAGCTTCACCGCTGTTCGTCTACTGAAAAAGACCTTGCCTATATCACGCTTGAATTTACAGATATGACCGAAGAAAGAGTTTTCAAACAGGCGGCGCAGGAAGCCATAAGCTTTTTCGCTTCTAAAGATTTAATTTTTGAATACGGAGATCAGGGGATGGCGGTTATCCTTCCCGGCGCCGGACTGGATACAGCAATACCCAAATCTGAAAAATTTTTCCAGAGAATATTAAAAAGATTTCCAAACAGTTATATGCCGGCATTCGGTCTTAACATAGGACTTTCATCGCGCTCCGGAAGACTTCTTGCCGCAGACCGCCTTATGATGGAAGCAGCTCAAGCGCTTAATAAAGCAAAGAGCGATTCAAAGACATCGATAATCGCTTTTAAAAGCGATCCGGAAAAATACAGAGCTTTTATTGCATCTCAAAGCTAGACGCTTCCCTGAAAATCCTGTTTCCCATCCATGTCGGAATGATATAAATATAATCCCTGCCTGATACATGCGCATAACGGCGCCCTGATTCATCGGCATCGCTTAAGCGTATTGTAACAATGCGGCCGTTTCCAAGTTCCAGCATAACGCTTGCAAAATCCAGAGCGGGATCGGAAGCTGAAACAGTATCGTCAAAATTATCGCCTTCCATGGTTAAGATCGATCTGACATAATTTTCTATACTGTTGAAATCCGGTTTTTCCAAATGAATGCCTGTAATTTCCCAACCTCTGTTTTTTCTAGTGAAAATCTGTACGCCTTGCGGAGCATAAACCGAAAGCTTCTGTACGCTGTCAACATCCAGCTTTCCGTTTTCCGTTTCCGCGATTAGTCTTAAATTGTACCAGTTGTTTACAGGTCCTGTTATGTATGTTTTAACGGCGCTTGAACCTGAACGCACTTCATTTTGTCCGGCTTTTCGAAAATAAGTTTCGTTTTTAAAAATATCATCCGACCCCAAAACGACATCAAGGAGCGTTGTGTTTTCACCGTAAATTGTCACCCTTGCTTGTCCCTGATCAATGCCGAAGCGCGAATGCGTGGAAGCGCTTGACGAGCGCACAGGCCATTGCGATTTTGCCGTAAAAATTCCAAGGAAATCGTCTACGCGCATCTGACGCGCCGGATATTCAATGCCGTTATTCAAAACAAACCACTGATTTGATTTTTTTACAAGTTCAATCCCGTTATTTTCCGCGCTCATTGCTATTCTTGCTGTTCTGCCTGCGATTTTTGAATCCAGCCATGAATAAGCGGAAGACGCCGAACCTGAATACGAGCTTACAATAAGGCTTATCGCGTAAATCAAAACAAGAGCGCCTATCACTGAAACAAGATATATTAGATGTTTTTTATATGTCATCAGAGTTCTCCTTGGAGTCAGACTGAGTTTTAGCGTCGTCTGCCGCAGTAGTATCCGCCGTTTTAACCGCGGATACTGTTTTTAATTCCGCGTTACGTGCAAGCGTTTTCCGCCTTTGAGCAAGAAACAATCCCGCGGCAATTACCAGTAAAGGTATAAGACCGACATTTATAATCTGAATTATTTTCATTACGGCGGCTTTGCTCGAAGCGTCCGTTATTTTATCAAATCTGCCTGTCTGCGGAGCCCTGTTTCTGATACCGATAACGTCATTATCATTTGCAAGCCAGTCTGCGGCGCGAAGAAGGAAATCAAGATTGTGTCTTGCGTTGGTGACATTTATTAAATTGGATGCGAAGTCGGTATCCCCTATCACGATAATACGCGAATCTTTGGCGTGTTCTGGAAGGTCCGGAAGCTCTTCATCAGAGCCTTCGCGTACAGGTTTTGCCGCTCCACGGAAAAAACTCGGGAATGTGCCGCTTAAAGCGGCTCCGAGTATTTTTGTTCCTCTTGTCTGGGCGGCTTCCATTTCAAGCATATAAGGCACCTCCGGGCTTGTGTTCAACTGGGAAATCATAGACCAACCTTGAGGAGTGCTTGTAAAAATCGGCATTGCTTCAACAAAATCAGGCGCGGACAGTTCAATAGGGCTTGCCCAGTACATATCCAATCCGCCGAAACTTGAACTTACAGGATGACTTGGATTGCCGTTATCCGCAGTAACGCCTATCCACAAAGGATAACGCACTATCCTGTAGGAAATTCCGCCTGAAGGCGATCTTGTCTGGTACTGTAATGTAAGAGCGTTACGATCCAGGGCAAGTTCTTTTCTTACAACCGCGCCGTAGGAAGCGAGCATATCAAGCAATCCTAAATCCTGCTGATGCCTTGCCTCGATAGTGCCGTAAATTGTATCAACATAAATTCCTTTGACCGCGAAAAGCGTTTTACCGCCCTGTTGAATGAATCTGTCTATGCGGTAAAGCGCCCATTCATCAAGATCTTCAACTCCGCCAAGCACAAAAAGCGCGGGCATATTTTCAGGTATCTCTTCGCCCGAGGAAAGCTGGCGTACTCTGTAACCGGCTTCGCTTAAAGTCATTTCAAGAAAACCAAAATCTTCTTTCCATTTTCTGAAACTGTCGCCGACAATCACGCCTATCCATCTTTCGCTTTCCGTTACCATGGATCGAATTCTTGAAGTTAAATCGTATTCCAGCGTGTCTGTGGAAATAACCCATGGAAGCACTTCCATTTTATCAAGATATTCAATAACTATACCTGAATATACGGTAACAAAACTTGCCTGATCCTGCTCTACCGTCTGCACCTGTCTCGGCTGAAGTCCCAGCTCTTCCACTATGGCAAGTCCTGCTTTTACAGGATCGCGCACCGTAAGGCGGATTCTTCCTCTTGAATAAGCCGCGTATTCCCTTAGAGTATCTTCAATTTCTCCGGGAGCGGGAACAACTGTTTTTAATTTTCCCGAAAGATAATAGGTGATATTTACAGGATCGGGAAGTTCCTTGTACAAGTTACGCGAAACGCTTGAAATGGTATAAGCTTTATTTTTTGTTAAATCAAGGCGGAACCACAAACGGTTACAGACCATCAGCGCCAGAATAATCGCGGCTATTGATAAGGATGTTATTATGAGTGTTTGTCTCTTTGTCATTTAGTACCTCTATTTCCATTTCCTGAAAAGGATAACACGCGCGTTTATAAATAAAAATAAAGCGGTGCTTAAAATAAAGAAAGCAATATCTCTTGAATCGATAAGACCTTTTGAAAAACTTTCAAAATGGAAAGCGAGAGAAAAGAAATTAATTCCCTGAGCCAGCCACTGAGGCAGATTCAGCGAAAAAACTAGTTGATTTACAAGCATAACCGCCATTAAAACAACCGCGCTTCCCAAAAACGCGCCTCCTTGATTTTTAGAAAGGCAGGACAATAATAAACCGAGCGATGTCGCGCTTGCGCCAAGCAGAAAGACTCCCAAATATTCGCAGAAAATTGTTCCCGAATCAAAACTTCCAAGACTTAAAAGGCTTAAAGGAAGCGGAAGAGTCAGTAAAAGAATCATGGTCAACATTCCAAGAGCGGAGAAAAACTTTCCAAGCACAAGGTCCCATTCCGAGAAAGGCATTGTAAGCAAAAGTTCCACAGTGCCTGTTTTTCTTTCTTCCGCCCAGCTTTTCATGGTAATCACGGGAATGACAAAGATGTATACTATCGGAAACGCCGCGAAGTATGGGCGCAAGCTCGCCTGATCAATCGAGAAATAACGCTGAAAGTAAAACAGCCACACCGATGTAAAAAGAAGGAAAAAAACCGCAGCTCCGTAAAAAGCAGGAGCGTTTAAATACTGGTACAATTCTTTACGCGCGAGAATAAGCGCGCGGTATGGAATAAATTTTTTCATTTTACGCGCTCCTCGCTTGTAAGTTTAACAAAGATATCTTCTATGCTGATTTTTTTTCTGTTCATACCGAGTATTTTCATGTTTTGCGCGACAGCCCAATCGAATATGCGCTCGCCTGAGTTTGAATCTTCAGATTCAGAAGGCACAAAGAAGCATGCTTTTATAATGCCGTCCTGCGCCGATTCCACCGCCGTGTTGGAAATATTCCCAAGCATGGCAAGTTTATCAGTTACGGCATTCAAAGCGTTATCGCCTGAGCATTTTAATTCAAGTTCCCAAGTGTCGCCGCCTTTCATGGAACCCGCTATTTCTTCGGGACTTCCCTGCGCCGCGATTTTTCCGTCGTGAATAATCAGCACTTGTGAGCAAATCGCTTCAACTTCCTGCAGAATATGAGTGGAAAGAATAACTGTCTTTCGTTTGCCGAGTTCTTTTATAAGAGAGCGAATTTCTATGATCTGGTTTGGATCGAGACCTGTAGTCGGTTCGTCAAGAATCAGGATGGGCGGATCATGTAAAATAGCCTGAGCTAATCCTGCGCGCTGACGGTATCCTTTGGAAAGAGTTTCTATCCTTCTGCCCCTGTAAGCCGTAAGACCGCAGGCTTCAAGACTCGCGTTTATTGCGCTATTGCGTTCGCTCTTTGGAATAAAACGCGCATCCGCGGCGAATGCAAGGTATTCATCAACCGTAAGGTCTCCGTAAAGCGGCACATTTTCAGGCAGATAGCCAATCCTCTTTTTTATTTCCAGAGGATATTCATCCACGGGAATACCGTCTACAAGCGCTTTTCCGCCTGATTGAAAATGAAAACCGGTAAGGATTTTCATTACGGTTGTTTTACCTGCGCCGTTAGGTCCCAGAAAACCCAAAACCTCTCTGTCACCCACAGAGAAGGAGACATCTGCGACCGCCTGCACATTCCCGTATTGTTTAGACAGGTTCTTAACCTCTATTTTAGTCTGTGTGTTCATGTTTTTATTTTATCAATTTCAATTTAAAAATTCAATCGGAAAAACCATGCGATCTTTTGTTAAAACAGTATCAGGGAAAATCGCCTGCGCCTCTTTTAACAATTGTTTTAATTCAAAATCCGTGTAACGCGGACTGTAGTGTATAAGCGCTAGTTTTCTTACTCCCTGTGAAGATGCCGCAAGAGAGGCGGCTTCCGCTGCCGTCATGTGCTTTTTGCCGTGAGCGTCGTCAGCCAAATCCTGTGAAAACATTCCTTCGCAGATAAAAAGATCGGAGCCTAAAACATGGGTTGAAATTTCGGGAAGAGCGAGGGAATCCGTTACAAAGGAAAATTTCCGCCCGTGCCGGGAAGAGCCCATAACATCTTCCGGGCGCACTTCCCTGCCGTCTTCGTTTTTAACAGTTTCACCCTTCTGCAGTTTTCCCCATAATTTTCCCATGGGTATGTTCAACTCTTTCGCTTTCTGCGGATGAAATTCACCCGGACGCATATCTTCTTCCAGCGTGTAGCCGTAACAGGGTTTGGTATGAGAGAGGGGAAAACATCTTACATGAAATCCGTCTCCCTTGTACACAATCCCGGGAGACGTTATTTCCTGAACTATGATTTCATAATTAATATACATATCAAGAACGCGCCTGCTCGATTCTATATATTCGCTTATTTTAGGAGGTCCTATTATGTAAAGAGGATCGTCTCTATCAACCTGCGAAGAAAGCATTAAAAGCCCGGGGATTCCTGTTACATGATCCGCGTGCATGTGACTTATAAAAATAACCGATATTTTTTTCCAGCGCAGATTCAGCCGCCTGAGAGACACTTGAGTCCCTTCTCCGCAATCGAAAAGGAAAAGTTCCCCTTCGCGCCGCAAAAGCGCCGATGTTAAATGCCTGTTAGGAAGCGGCATCATTCCGCCGCAACCGAGTATAAAAGCTTCCAGACTCATTATTCGATTCTTAAGATTGTTCCTTGATTAACGTACAGGAGTTAGGTGTAATCTTATATTCCTTGATTTCATCTCCGCAGACTACAGCGCAGTTTCTGCCTGAGCCCTTGGCTGTATACAGCGCCTTATCCGCCATATCATAAAGTGCTTTTGTATCCGAATAAGCGCCGCACTTGGAAACATAAACGCCGATACTCATTGTAACATTTTCGTTTACCTTCGATTTTTCATGCGGGATGGCGAGATTTTTTATGGCTTCCGCCCAGTGCGTAACAACATTGTCTACATGAGCTATATCTTTTTCAAACCAGAGAGCCGCAAATTCTTCGCCGCCGACCCTTGCCGTATAAACGCCGAGATCGTCTTTCAAATTGTTTAACACAGCTCCAATGGAACGCAGACATTCATCGCCTTTCGGATGTCCGTAATGGTCATTGTAAAATTTAAAGAAGTCTATGTCCGCGATCGCGATGCACAAATAATCATCCGACGAGCGGTAATTTGACAGATAACGCTGAAAGGTATTCATAAAATCGCGTCTGTTTCTAAGCTGGGTTAATTCGTCCGTAATGCTCTGATCTACATATTTGTTTCTTTCTTCTTCAAGCTGATTCGCGCTTAATTCAAGCCCGAGTCTCAGTTTCGCTATATGCCATGAAAAAAATAAACCTAAAGCGCCTGCGACAACCGTATAGACAACATCAAAAATCCAGATGCTGAAATCCTTGCTGAGAATTGACGAAGAGATAAGAATCGCCATCGCGCTTAATGTAAGAATCAAATTAAACTGCGGCGGATTTATAAACAGCAAAAGGGCGCATATAAAAAAGCAGAAAACCAAAGACGCCGGCTGATCGGGATGATCCCATGTGGAAAGATATGTGGCGGAAAGCATAAGGTTCGCGTAAAACAATGTAATCAGTAAATAGATAGTTTTGTTTGAAACATTAATCTGCTGCATAACATAATTGGAGGAGATGGAAATCAATATGGCGAACACAGCAACTCCCAAAAAGATTCCGGCTTTTAAAAAGTTGTAATCCTCAGCAAATATTGGGATAATTGCGCAAACAACGGCAAAAATGGCTACAAGGGTATTTCCCTGCCGCAAGCTGGGCAGATTGTTAATAAACGCATTGTTGATACACTCTTGATACTGCTCCCTGCCAAACGAGTAAAAACGCCACCAGTATAAAAATTTCCGCATAGTTCTCCTTTAATATGCATATACTATACTAAAACGCTATAAAAAGAAAGTAGAAAAGACAGTTTTTATGCAAAAAAATGCAAGAAAAACAAGGTAAATTTCAATAAAAAACATCAAATTATCGACGCATTTTACTTCTTTCGGCAAAACCGGTCAGATTGTGGAATTCTATCACAATTCCGTCGTCCAACTGGACTTTTCCGGAGAAAGAGCCGCATACCTGACGGCGGGTGGAACTGTACAGGAACAGATTACGCCTGTCCGTCCTCTCCTGATGGGGCGTAAAGGTCATTTCCAGCCTGTTGTCATTACTGGTGAAATTCCAAGGAGTTAGCCAGTTTGAAAGCGGGATATGAAAAGTTACCTGATCTAACTTAAATATTTTACCGTCTATAAAAAAGGCGTTTTCCGTCCCGTAAGATGAATCAGTCCAGCTATAACCGACGCAAAAACTCAACTGGCTTCCGTGGCTGTTTCCGCAGGCGGCAGCCCAGTAACGGATATCGGCTTTCGGGCGGGAGCTTCTGTTCCAGTCGAGGATTCCCCACGCGTTCCCGCGCGTAAAAATTATTTCCGAGCTGCCCAATTGAATAACACCCTCGGCAAAAAACCACGGAGCGCAGCATGAATACCTGAACGCGCTTTTTTCATTTCTGAACGGCTGATGCGTTACAAGAAATTCGGATTCCTTGAATGAGGTTAAAACAAGAGCTCCGCGCAGACTGCGATGATGCCCGAATTTGGGAATATCCGTTTTAATTATTCTGGCTCCGCTTTCCATGCAAACAAAATCCAAATGCATTTTTTTCTGTTTCCATCTGATGTTTCCCATCGCGCTTGTATTCGGCATTTCAAAGGAACTTAATGGCAGCCATTTCTTGAAAGCCTGAGTTGAACGCTTTCTATCCCTCAGCGAAATGACGGAAATCCCCATGTGCCCAAGCCAGCCGTCATTGCGGATTTCAAATACAATCATGTGAGTAGGAGAATAAATAATATATCGATCCGCCTGGGAAAATCTGAATCTCGACGCGTTAATTAAAGCGGGCTCATAAAAATGAAAGGTATTCTTTGACCAGCCGAAATTGTGCGGCTGCCCATGATCGTCTAAGAGTGAGAGAGGTCCTTGAATATCATTCTGAGGCATATTTCACCTGTTTACACGAATAGACTTGCATGGTATCTATTAACATAACATGATTTACTCAGGAAAAAAAGCGTTGATAATGGGGCTCGGTTTACACGGCGGCGGTCTTCAATCCGCAGGTTTTTTGCTTAAACGCGGCGCGGAAATAACTGTAACAGATCTCAGGGATGAAACGACTCTCGCGCCTTCGATTGAACAGCTCGATAAAATCTGCCGTGATTTTGAAAAACCTCCTGTGCGTTATGTTCTCGGAAAACATGAAATCGATGATTTTAAAAACGCCGATATAGTGATAAAAAATCCCGGAGTAAAACCAGATTCTCCCTTTTTGCAAGCCTCGAAACAAACAGAAACCGACATATCGCTTTTTTTGAATGAATCCAAAGCAAGGCTCTTTGCTGTAACAGGGTCCAAAGGAAAATCAGGGACTGCCAGCTCTCTTCATTGGATTCTTTCAAAAGACAGAAAAAAAGGAAAAGCCTACCTTGGCGGAAATATTACCGTCTCTCCATTAACATTTCTTGACGAACTTAACGAAAACGACGATGTAGTATTGGAACTTTCAAGTTTTCAATTGGGTGATATCAAAAACCGTTTAAATGACAACGGGAACGCTCTTTTAAAACCTGCCGCCGCCCTTCTTACCGCCATAATGCCCGATCACCTCGACCGTTATGCGTCAATGGATGAATACATCGATGATAAAAGAAATATATACAGGGGGCAGGACAAAACCTGCATTACAGTCGCAGGCGATGATGAATGGGGAAAAAGTTTTTGCGCGCAAACCAATGCGAGAGCTCTTGTCTGGTCGCAAAGCCGGCTAAAAGAAGGACAAAGCGGCGGCTGGATAGATTCAAACGGCGCGGGGGTCTCCCTTCTTTATAACTTTGAAAGAATCCCTGAAAAAATCACAGAGCTCGTTCCGCAAAAAATTCTAGTACCTGGCTCTCATCAAAAGTTAAACATGCTTTGCGCGGCTCTTTCAGTTTTCGCGCTTGGCGCGCAAGAGCAGACGATCCGCGGCGCACTGTCGGAATTCCGTGGTATTGAGCACCGCATAGAATTTTTCCATGAAGCAAAGGGCGTTAAATTTTACAACGACAGCGCCGCTACTATCCCTCAGGCTGCCTGCGCCTGCATAGAAGCGCTTACGGAAAATGATAAAAAGCTCGTTATTGTTACAGGCGGCACGGATAAAAACCTCGATTATACCGCGCTTGCAAAAACGGCGGCAAAAGCCAAGTCTGTTATCCTTCTTGCAGGCACAGGCAGCGATAAACTTTCACGCCTGCTTGAAAAAGAAGGCATTCCCTTTTTGGGACCTTTTGACATCCTGGAAAAAGCTGTAAGCTGCGCGATTGAAAAAGCGCAAAGCCAAAAAGAAGGCGAAAACGATTGCTGTGTCGCGCTTTCTCCCGGCTGCGCAAGTTTTGGAATGTTTTTAAACGAATTCGACCGCGGCAGAAAATGGAAAGAAGCCGTTATAAAACTTGCATAGAATAACTGCCGCTCATAAAGCCGGAGGAATACATGGATTTGGCAATGCTGGAAAGAAGAGCGTCAATTATAAAACAGATTCGCTCTTTTTTTGATGAAAAAAAATATCTTGAACTTGACACTCCCCTGCTTTCACCTGATTTGATTCCTGAATCATGCCTTGAAGTTTTTAAAACCGAAAGGCTCTTTCCGCCTGCAAGCAGAAAAGAAAACCGTTCTATGTATTTGATTCCGTCGCCCGAGATTTGGATGAAAAAAATAATCGCGCAGCACAAAGTAAATATCTATCAGATTTGCAAATGTTTCCGCAACGGAGAATCGGAAGGGAAATATCATAACAGCGAGTTTACCATGCTGGAATATTACACGATGGAAGCGGATTATTCAGACTCTCTTGCCTTAACGCAGGAACTCTTTAATATTTTTAATCAATTGACATTTGAGAAAATTACTGTTGCAGACGCGTTTCTAAAATACGCCGAATTTGATTTATTTAAAACGGCGGCGCAGGGAGCGCAAGCAATGGAGCGGCAGGCGCGAGAACTCGGGCTTGAACCCATGACGGGGATGTCTACGCCGCAGCTGTATGATTTAATTTTTATTCATGCCGTTGAACCGCGGTTAAAAGGAGACAAGCCTGTCGCATTACTTGATTACCCCGCCTTTGTTCCCTGCCTTGCGAAAAAAGCGGCAGATGGTCTTACCGTTGAAAGATGGGAATTGTACTGGAAAGGCATTGAGCTGGCAAATTGTTTTTCGGAAGAAACAAACCCGCAGAAAGTAGAAGAATTTTTCCTAAGTGAAGAAGCTGAAAAAGAGAAAAACGCCATCGTGCGCCATAATGTAGATCACAATTACCGGAAAATATTTGAAAACTTCCCGCGCTGTTCAGGCACAGCGATAGGGCTCGACAGATTGATTATGGCGCTGACAGGCAAGGCGAGTATTGACGGAGTGATAACAGTTTAAAAAACTTAATGCCTATTCTATTTTGGTTTTACATCCGAAAAACCGGAACAGTCAAAATCAACATTAAAGGCATTGACTTTAGGAAGGTTTGGTTTTACTTCAGCGTTTCCTTTGAATCTGTAGTTTACGCGGCGTCTGTTTATAACATCATCTAAAAGAGCTCTGTTCATATTGATAAAATTCATTTCGAATTTAAATTTCGTCTCGCCGCTAGAGCTTGCGGGAATTTGTAAAATGCCTTTAACAACTCCGTCCGCCCAAAAACGTCCGTTCCCGTGCAGCTCATATTTTAAAGATGAAAGTTCCATGTCAAAAACATTGGGATTATCAATTCTTATTACAGCTTCAAATTCGGTAACTACTAAATCCGCCTGAACTATATATATCGACGTTACTTCAAAAACCGGGTCTTTAATCTCAAATGTGATTTCCGGTTCGGTTTCCGGCGCGGGCGGTTTTGTTTTACAGCTTACAAAAGTTAAAACAGTTAAAAAAATTAATAAAAATCTGCGCATATTATAATATCGGCTTTATAACGGCGGCTATTTACGCAGTAAAATGAAATGATGGAATATTTATTTAAATATATGAAAATTCGCTGTAAAAGACCGTGCTGTTTTCCGTACTGACGGCGCTGATTAAATCGTCGGCAATAGAACAGGTATGGGTTTTATCAAGGAGACCGCTTTCAAAAAGACCCGCGACAAGTGCGCCGCCGCAAGCGTTTATGCTGCCGTCCAGAATTGCGTTGGCAAGTGCGGAGGCGTTCTTTTCGGAAAAAAGACGCATACATTCCTGCGCGAGACTGCGAGCCGTCTGTTGATCGGTATCGTAGGATAAATTACATGAAATAATAACAAGAGTTTCGTCAAGAATGGGCGAAATCACAGTCCTTAGCGCGTCCGCAAGGTCGTAAATATACTGGGCTTTGGGTTGTCCCATTAGAATGGGAACAATAGACGCGTCAGGGAAGCAATATTTGACAAAAGGAAGCAGAATCTCTATGGAATGTTCGCTGAGATGAGGGATATCGTTTATCTCAAAGAAACTGCCCCTGATCTCCAGCTCTTCCGATATGGCTCGATCCACGAGGATATTACCTAAAGGGGTGTGAAAACAATGAGAATTCGATAAAAACAGCCCTTTTTCCCTTTTATCGTGAATAGGACCGAGTATTACTACCCTTTTTATGTTTGCGCTTCTGCCCATAGCCGAAGAAAACGCCTGGGCAACGAGCGAGCCTGAATAACTCCATGCTCCATGAGGAGCGATAATCGCCTGTGCATTGCCGCCAATACCCTCTTCAAAGCCAAAAGACCTCAAATAATCGAGCATTTCTTTCTTGTCTTCGGGATAGAATATACCGGCGCCTACAGGGCTCCGTACCCGTCTTTTCTGGGCAAGCATAGCTTCCATATAATTTAACTCTAGTGTTTGGCAGAGCTATATGCAAGGAAAAATTGGAAAAATCCAAAAAAAACAGACAATCGGAGCATGAAAGAACTTCGGTCTTTAACGCAGTTTAAAGTTGCCGTTTATCAGGGTTATTAAAGAATTTAACTTTTTATCGAATTTATCTGGAATTGAAGCTGAATAAAGTATGTCGTTTCGCTCGCGGGAAAGCCAGTTGTACAGCCTTCCTCTTATATCCAAATCCGATTCGCCGCTTAAAACGATTTTTACCATGGTATTGATTTCACCTTTAGTGAAGGCGATCCACTCGCTGCCGAATAAAATATGATAACCTGAACCTGAGTCTGACATTTCAATGTCTGTGAATCTTCCGGTATTCGCGGTCTTTTTAGGTTTATCCTCTTTTTCGCTTCTTCGCCGCTCATCCCTAATGGTATTTTTATTAAGCGCGTCCACCTGCATATTGTAAAGATGAACATGCGCTTGTTTTACAAGGAAAACCAAACCCTCTTCGTCGAGTTTGGGAATGAGGGACCTCAACTCTTTTGCCAAGCTGTCTTTATCGGTAATTTTTTTGGCGGGTTTTTTAACAGCTTTTGCTTTAGCGGCTCCGGCTTTTGCCATAATTAATTATACCGTTAAATTTTACATTTTTCAAGTTCGCGAAGCCGTTTGTCTTCGATTTTAACATGCAGATTTTTTTCTTGTGTCGGAATAACAAGCCCCTTTGGCGCGTTTTTCGCGCGGCGCAGATATTTCGCCTGCGTGTAAAATAAATCGCCTTCGCCGTTATTTCTTCCTTTTGAATAAAAAATCGCAAGGTTTCCCGCGTCCAATAAAATATCAAGAGGAACGGATTTTCCGGCTCTCTGTTTTACAAACACATAGGAGCCGTGATAATCCCTCGCGTGCAGCCAAAGATCATTTCCCTTTACATGACGGCGTAAAAGTTCGTCGTTTTCTTTAGCGTCCCTTCCCACAATAATAAGCCAATCGCCGCGCTTGAATGAAAGCCCCGGGCGCGCTCGCGGTTTTTTATGCGTCTCTTTATTTTGATTTGATGAAGAGCGCGCAGCTCCTCCTGATTTTAACAATTTCGCGAGAATGAGCGGATTTGTTTCGTTTAACAACCGCTCAAGTTTTTCCGTTATTTCATTTTTTTCCTCTTCGCTGTCCGCTATTTCCTTTTGAATTTCCAAAAGCCCGTTTTTTGCCTTTCTGTACTGTTCGTAGTATTTCTGCGCCGTCACCGAAGGAGCCGCGCGTTCTTCCAGCTCGATTCTTATTTTCTCTTGGTTTAAATCTTCCGTTTCAAGCCATTTATCATCCGGTTTTATAAGAGCTAGATTGGATAGAATCAAATCGCCGTAAATTTTGAAACGCTCCGCGTTTTCATAGGATTTTTCCTTCTCTTTCAATTTTTCAATCGCGGCATTTATTCTTCCCAGACTGCCTTCACAATGCCGCCTCGCCTGCTCTCTTAGCGCTTCCAGCGAAAGCGTTCCGCCCTGCGAGGTATATAACTCTTCGATTTTTTTATTAAACGATCCTTCGCCGGGAAGCTCACGTATTACAAACTCACGCTTTGGTTTTTGCTTATAATCTTCTTCTTTAATATCTTCAGGCGCGTAATGTCCGCCTGTAATTTCGCCGCGTTTTGGCTGGCGGCGCATCGCGTCAAGAATTACGCCATTCTCATCCGTTACGATAAAATTCGCCGCGTTTGACCAAAGGCGGATGTAAAGATTAAAAACAACGGTTTCATTTTCAGAACCCACGGCGGCGCCTGAACGTTTAACGGAAATTTTAATAATGCGATTATCGCCTAACTGGCGTATCTGTGTAACCCAGCCGTTCACAATTTTGGAAGATAAAAATTGCGCAAAACGAAGAGGCTTTTCGCTTTTTGGAACAGCGCGGAATGTTTCGTGCAAACGGCAAGCGCCTGAGCTTAAGGAAACAAGTATCTGTTTTGTTTCTCCTTTCCTGTGAAATCGTAAAATTAAAATATCGTAGGCGCTTTGCACCGCGCTTTGAATCTGCGCGCCTTCAAGGTCTAACTCTTCGAGGATTAAATTAATTTCCTTCCAGTTTAAGGACATGGGATAATTATAACATAAATATCATGCGTTTTTTATATCATCGGAAGTAATCGTTAATTTTCCGTCTTCTTTTCGCGTGGCGATTTTTCTGAAATATTCAAAATATTGTTTATCCATAAAAGCGATATGAGATAAAACCCAGTCTTTCAAAAATCTTGTGAAAGTTGAAAGGGTATACCTGTTTCCCGATTCATATTCTTTTATATTTTCTACAATGGTGCGGATAAAATTTTCGTGTTCTTTTTTATGCTCCGCGTAACCTGCAAATTTTGTGGCAATTAAAATTTTTTCTTCTGTGGCAAAGTGCGTTTTTACATATTTCACAGCTTCCTGAATTACCCTGTTAAAATAATCGTGTTCCTGAACATAATTGCCGCTTACATGATCAAACATCTCGTTTACAAGGTTCACAAGACCTTTATGCTGATCGTCAATTACTTTAATTCCACATGCTAATTTATCAGTCCATTCTACAAAGTCTTTTTCGTTTTTTACCATACAAGCCCTCCAATATTTTAAAATAAGATAATTTCATGTTGACCAATCCTTATTATTTGGATAATTTTAACATATAAACAAGTCTAAAAGGAATAAATATGTCGGCAGATGATAAAAAAATAATTTACTCCATGTACAAGGTTTCCAAGAAACATGGAACTAAGCAGGTATTAAAAGATATCAGTATTTCGTACTTTTACGGCGCTAAAATAGGCGTAATCGGTCTTAACGGCTCGGGAAAATCTAGTCTTTTGAAGATTCTCTCAGGCGTTGATACCGAATTCGCAGGTGAAACTTCCATAAGCCCCGGGTTTTCAATTGGGTTTCTTGAACAGGAACCCCATCTTGAACCGGGAAAAACCGTCAAGGAAATAGTGTCTGAAGGAGCCGCAGAGCTGGTTGCCCTCCTTGCGGAGTTTGACAAGGTAAGCGAAGCGTTTGGGGATCCTGACGCGGACTACGATAAACTTGGAGCAAAGCAGGCGGAACTTCAGGAAAAAATTGAAGCCGCCGACGGCTGGAATCTCGACAGCCGCCTTGAGCTTGCGATGGAAGCTCTGCGCTGCCCGGCAGGCGATGAACCGGTAGATCATCTTTCAGGAGGAGAAAGGCGGCGCGTAGCACTTTGCCGCCTCCTTCTTCAAAAACCCGACATTCTTTTACTCGACGAGCCGACAAACCACCTTGACGCGGAAACAGTCGCCTGGCTTGAACGCCACTTGCGCGATTACTCCGGCACTGTAATCGCCGTAACCCACGACCGTTACTTTTTGGATAATGTCGCAGGCTGGATACTTGAACTTGACCGCGGCGAAGGGATTCCGTGGAAAGGCAATTACACAGGCTGGCTTGAACAGAAAGAAAAACGTCTTGAACTGGAAGAGAAAGGCGAAAGCGACAGACGAAAAACATTACAGCGCGAACTTGAATGGATACGCATGAGTCCGAAAGGCAGGCACGCGAAAAGTAAAGCCCGTATTTCCAATTATGAAAAATTATATCAGGACGATGAACGCGAACGCTCCAAAAACGCGGCGCAAAATAATAAAATTACAATACCGGCAGGACCTCACCTTGGAAAACTTGTAATAGAAGCCGAAGGACTTTCAAAATCTTTCGGCGAGCGTCTGTTATTCGACAACATGAGTTTCACGGTGCCGCCGGGAGCGTGCGTAGGCATTATAGGTCCGAACGGAGCGGGTAAAACAACTTTATTCAAATTAATAACAGGCGGCGAAAAGCCTGATGCGGGCTCATTAAGGCTCGGAGACAGCGTTAAAATCGGTTATGCAGATCAGATGCGCGATAAATTAGACGGCGAAAAAAGCGTCTGGGAACAGTTATCCGACGGGCTGGATTTGATTAAAATCGGAAGCGGCGCAGGAGCGAGAGAGGTAAACTCCCGAGCATACTGCGCGTGGTACAATTTTTCAGGCGCGGATCAGTCTAAAAAAGTAGGAGTGCTGTCAGGCGGAGAGCGCAACAGATTGAACCTCGCTATGATGCTCAAAGAAGGCGCAAACGTTCTGTTACTCGACGAGCCGACAAACGATCTCGACGTAAACACCCTGCGCGCTCTTGAAGACGCTCTTGACACCTTCGCGGGAGTCAGCCTTGTAATCAGCCACGACAGATGGTTCTTAGACAGGATAGTCACTCATATACTTTCTTTCGAAGACGGCGAAGTTGTCTGGTATGACGGCAACTGGTCGGAATACTCGGAATGGCGCCGCGAAAAACTTGGAAGCGCAGCGGACAGCCCTCACAGGTATGTTTACAGAAAACTTGAAAGATAAGCGATAAAAACGGCAAACAGGAGCCCATTTTTTTAAGTTCGGACTCCTGTTTAATTTTGCCGGCGCAACAAAAATATTCTATTTAAAAACCTTACTTGCCGCGTTTATACTTGAAGAACGCATTGTAATTTTTTTGATAGGCATTTTATCTTTAAGAAGCGCATGAAAGAGCTCGCAGAGGTTCTCGCAGGTAGAAACCTTTTTTGTAACAATTATTCGGTATTCAGGATATGACCATGCAAGAGGATTGTCTATCTTTTTTAAAGGAACGCAATTATCAGGGTCATTATTAATTCCTTCTTTTTTGTAAACGGCTAGAACCGCGTCAAGAAGCGGGTCTCCTTCCTGAAATAATGTCGCATGATGAAAATGATCAACAATTTCCCACGCTTTTTTAAAACCTTCTTTGCAGGCATGCGCATAACCTGTAACAGGGTCTACCTTGTCCTCCAGTTCAATTTCCAAAAGACCGGAATGCCCGTGAAGATGTTTGGCTTCTCTGGGCCAGTTCATAAACCGATGCGCGTATTGAAAATCGAGCCTCACGATTGAAGTATATAAATCATCCATAATTGTCTCCTTTCCTGTAAGATTATTGAGATAAATTCTCAATAAAACATTATACCTCAAAAAACATACATGTAAAGAAAAATAAATTATTTAAATTTCATAATTTTATCCATATATTTGATATATTCTTTTATATTATCCCGCTTATTAATTATTAATAAATTAATTCTATTTAAATTGAGATCATGTATAAGCTGAATACATTTACTATTTTAAAATATATATTTTATTAATTGCGTAAAATAATATTCTTAATATAATTGCGCATGATAAAAAAGATAAATAATATTCATAACTGAATTTTAATAATTCAAGAAATGAATATTCAAATCTTGTACAAATTGATGACATAAATAAACTTAATAAAATTATTAATATTAATTCAACTGCGTTTTTAATAATCCTGTTTTTAATTAATAAATGCAAAGTTAAAAATATCGTCAAATACGGTAATGTTATGCATAAACATCTGAATATATCATCAATAATTAATAAAAAATGCATATTAAATAATTGATATTCTATTGAATATAAAAATCTCTCCAATGAAAAACCGCGAAGCAATATATCATAAATAAAAAAACTTAAATATCCTGAAATTATTAAACTGAATATATAAAATATGCATTTTATTACATCGTTTTTTATTTTTTAATTTTTTATTATTATGAATAATATATACTTTTAATTGTTCTAAATAATTAGTTCCATGTATTTTTTCTATTACTTTAAATATTTTATTTTTTATCGTTTTATCATTACAATTTTCAAGATATTCAATTAATTCAAATATATTAGCTCCTGATATTTTATTTTCAAGAGTTTTTTCATTTGATTTAATTAATTCGCTGAATTCATTCATTTAATAAATTATTTTAAAGATTTTTTAATACTAATTCACCTAACGCAGCGATTATACGGCGTTTTATCGCCAAACCCGATAAGCGCGAAGCGTCCCGGCAGCCGAAAAAATAAGGCTTCATAAAACCCCTCCATCAAATGGAAATTGCCATGCTGAGGTTTTACGAAGCCCGAACCGCTATCAGACAGCTCAATTATGAGCCTGATTTGCCGAAAACTCCAACTCTATCCTGTTCTTCCAATATTCCTTTTTCAACCTCATTTATCTTGGCGTTATAGCTCGCTTCTTCTTTTTTAAAGTTATCCTCAATTTCATTTATCATTCCCTCGCGTTTAGCTTCTTCAGATCTTTCCATCTCGATTATTTCATTCATCTCTTTTACTCTTTCTTTTTCTTTCATAATAATCCTTCCTTTCGATTTATTTATATAATAGGGAAATTCCCTTTATATACTTACAAATTTTGGCGATTTTAAGGCGTTTTTGCTATGTTTAGCGATTTTTTCCCAAACTTACCGCCAATTGCAATATTGTATCATATATTGGCGAATTTTACAAGACTTTTTTTAACGGTAAAAAAAACCGAAAAATCCTTAAAAACAGTATTTTAAATAGAAAGAAATTATAAACCGTAAAGCGGATAATTTTACAAAAACGTATTCATAGCTATCGTTTTCCTGCTTATATTAACGCATTATTAATTATACATAAATGCAAAATTAATAGTCATCTATAAGTTTTATTTTATGAAAGATGAAAAGCAAATATTAAATAAAATCATAGAGGGCGGGTTTATTTCACCGGTTTATCAGCCTGTCATTTCATTAACAGAGGGACATATTTTCGGCTATGAGGCTGTAAGTAAAATTACCGTAAAAGAATTAAAAATGGAGATCGGTCAAATTTTTAGGCAAGCCGACAAACTTGGGAAAGCATGGGAACTTGAAGTGATATGCAGAACTAAAGCCTTGAAAAATTTTACTCCAATTAATCGAGAGAAAAAACTTTTTTTAAAAGTTAATCCTAATGTTATTAATGATGATGAATTTAAGGAAGGGTTTACAAGAGAGCGTTTAAGTGAATATGGACTTGATTTTAATAATATAATATTTGAAATAACAGAACGCACCGCTATTTATGACAAAAATATTTTTTTTGATTCTATTCTCCATTACAGAAAACAAAAATATGAAATCGCTATAGATGATGTTGGAGCAGGCTATTCAGGATTAAATACAATAGCGGCTATTCGTCCTAATTATGTTAAATTAGATAAAAATCTTATTAAAGATATTGATAAAGATGAGACAAAGCAATTTCTATGTAAAGCGATGGTTGATTTTTGCAAGAATTCAAATATCATTGTGCTTGCGAAAGGAATAGAGACAGTAGAAGAATTAAAAACACTTATTAAATTAAATGTAGACCTTGGGCAAGGTTATTTTTTTGGCATTCCCCAGGAATTTTTAATAGATATAGAACCGGAAAAATCAGAAATGATTAAATTGTTTCACACTAAAAAATATATCGAAAAAACAAGAGGCACTACATATCCAATAATCGGATATTTATCAAAAAAGGGGATTTGTTTTCATCCTGATGAAAAAATAAATAATATTTTTGATAATGTTAAAGCTAACCCAATTATTACAGATTTTACAATTGTTGAAGATGATATTGCCGTTGGATTTATGTCAAGAGCGGAATTAAATGAATTGCTTGGCGGGCAATACGGCTACAGCCTTCACACAGGAAGAGAAATGCGTCAATTTATAAAAGATGATTTTCTTAGAGTTAATTATAATATGCCGGTTGATCAGGTTTCGAGACTTGCAATGCAAAGAAATTTTAAATTTCTTTATAACCCTGTTGTAGTCGAAAAAGACGGAAAATATTCAGGTATTGTAACTGTAAAGGATTTACTTGATTCATGCACTAAAGTTGATATTGAAATAGCAATACATTCAAATCCTTTAACAGGATTACCGGGTAACCTGCTTATTGAAAAAGAAATATCCAGCCGTATTTTCGGCGAACAGCCGTATTGTATTTTATATTTTGATCTTGACAATTTCAAAGCGTATAATGACGCATATGGTTTTCAAAACGGAGATAAACTTCTCGGCTTTACTGCAAAAACAATGAAAAAACACGCTGTAAAGAATGAATTTATCGGACATATAGGCGGTGATGATTTTATCACCGTTTGCGATTATCACGATTGTGAAGATTTCTGTAAAGCCATAATAGCAGAGTTTTCATTAAGCATCAATTCATTTTACCGTGAAGAAGATGTAAAAAACGGCTATTTCATTTCCAGAAATCGTCACGGCGTAAAAGACAATTTCCCGCTTGCGAGTATTTCTATAGCAGGAATATCAAATAAGTCAAAGATATATCAGAATATAGATGAATTTTCCAACGACATAGCAAAACTTAAAAAGAAATGTAAAAAACATCAAGGCAGTTATTATGAAATAATATAAAGATTCGGGATCAATAAAAAAGCGCATTTTTGTAACACTATTATTCTATGATTTTCATTCGGAACAATGCTCCTTACAGAATCGCTCAAATATTAAATGCAATCTTTTTCATAATACCGTCATTTATTAATTAAAGCTCTGCGATTGGAAATATTCTTTAATTGTAGGCACTTCCTGTATATATATTGCTTTGAATAAACCTTCTTCTTTAAATTTATTAGCGCTAAAAACAGAGGTGTTTAATCGTGTTGTTTTAAAATTCAACTTTTCAACACTTCCATCTGTTAAAATAAGAAGCGTAGAACCGGGTTTGCAAATTTCGCCATTAATTGTAGTAGTATAAGCACTATGACCGTCAACTTTATATTGCCATAATTTATATGTTTTCCCCGCTTCCAGCGAAGGGCATTCAAAAACCCCTCTTCTTCGGTTTCCTTTTTTATCCCATGAATCAATTATATAGATTCTTAAATCCAGAGGTCTTCCTGCCGGTAAAATTGCCCGTTCAAAATATTCAGTACCTTTTAGTTCACGGGAAAACGCCAATTTTCCTTCTAATTCAACCAACCTTGTAAAATAAAATGTATTACCACTTTTACCCTGATGTATAGGTAAAATAATGGTCGCTGATTCTTTTTTATTCATTTCTTCTACAAATGAAACTGCTAAACGTGTGGTGCATCCTGAAATGCAGAATGATGATAATATAAAAACAAGCAATAAGTATTTTTTACTTTTCATATTTCTTCCTTAAAAAGTATCAACTTCATCATAAGAAGCGACATCGCCGTCACCTGCATAATTAATTCCCATATCAACTCCCGTGCCAACGAGTGTCGCAACACCCATAATAGCCGCTCCGGCAAGCTGCACGGTGCCTACTACTGCTGCCGTTATTATCGTACAGCTTGTGTTTCCAAAGACAAGCATTACCAGAACCAAAATTAAGGCGATTTTCTTTATTTCCTTTTTCATAATATGCCCCCTTTTTAATACACTTTGTTATATTGTCGTAGGATTTTTAGAAAAAGACAAGGTAAGAAAAAGTATACTTTTAACTGTAAAAGGAAATATTATAAAATATCCATTTCATCTTCTATTATATTTTATTATAAAAATTGATCCTATACATAATGCTATAAATTCCATAAGTCCGACAACATAATAAGAAAATAAAGCGGTTTGAAACGCTATACCCTGTATTATGCCGGCGACAGCCAAAAGTATTAACCATTTAAATTTACGCCTTTTAATTATATCCAACACTATACCGACATAAATTAATACTGATGCAATATAATTATGTATGAATACATATTCAATAAAATAATTATTAAATGCGGCAAGCGCTAAAAATCCGATCCCAACAAACCATTTATTATAAAGAAGCCAGCAGCCTAAAATTAATAAAAAGAAAGTATAGAAATAAACTCTATTTATATCCAATCCCATTATTGACGAATATGATCTTTGACCTTGCGTAATGGCATCAAGGAATCCCAAAACAGTAAAAGAAAACAGTAAAACGCCGGTTATTATTCTTTTTCTCAGTGTATATGCACTTAACATTATATTTCCGTAAAATTCCTTTAATTTTATAAACCCTAAAAGGACATGGTATTACCTGCGAATGAAATTATTAAACCTGCCCCGAAAGAAAAGCGGTATCGCTTGAATCAATTTGTCTGCCGTATAAATGCTCAAACAGGAAGCGGGTATCTTCTGGTGGTATATTAATAAAACGGCAGCCGAAGTAGCCTGCGTTTTTATCTTTAAAACGCCTGACAATTTTCGCAATTACATTTATCGTTCTGTTAGGAGCTTCTATTGTTACCGTCAGTTCAGCGTCAACCATAAGCGTTGTAAGAAGGCTGGAACCGAGAGGACAGGCGAAAAGCAGCCCGGAAGCCGATATATCCAGAACTTTGCCTGAAAAAGACTCATTCTCCACTTTACCGTGTTCAAAATAACCGTTTTCTTTCAGAGAGAAAGCCAGCACCTGCGCGTACTGGTAAACATTATCAAGCACGGAAAAATCAAAAGGAAGCCGCCCCTGTTTATCTACCCAAATATGAATATAGCCTATAACATACTCATGAAATAAAATCGGAACCCATGCGTCAGAGAAAATACCTTCTTCAAATTTACTTTTCAGAAAACGCGCGCAGTGATCATCCTGAAAAGTTGCGCCGACTCCGGTTGTTTCAAGATACCTTTTAAATAAATCTTCCGTAATGATACGCTTCTTAGGATAAGGATCAGTTTTCGGCAGAAAGCCGGCTGTTGATGGAATAAAAAGAGTTTTTCCGGTTTCGGAAACAATTCTCTCTTCCATGGATTCAGGCATTTTATCTTTAAAATTTACGATACGGTAACCGTCAGAAAAATTGCTCAGCATCTGCGTAACTTGTTTTATCAAACCTGAAAGATTATGAGGATCAAGGTTTCTGATTAAATTTTCGGATGTAATATTTTCATAATCATTGGTTTTTGGAAACGCCAGATTGTAACGATCTCCGCGAAACGTAAATAGAATTTTCATATCTTCGGGGGTGTCTATTCTTAAATAATTTCTGTCAAGATTTTTATAAAGGGTATCGGGCGTTTTACAGTAAATTACATCATCTTTTTGCGCGAGTATTTCCGCGGTAAAATCTATCACCTGTCCGCGGTAATTAAAAAGCAGAGGCAGTTTAAAATGATTCTTAAACTTTCCCGGGGACTTGGAAGGACGAAGCACAATTTCTTCGCTTGCTTTCTGGTCCAGTTTAAAAATATATTCTGTTCTATCCTTAATATATACAATGGGAATTTTTTCTTCGAATAACGCTTTAAAAAGAAATTCTTTTTCTATCCGCCCGACAGGAGTTGCCATATATCAATAAAACCTCTCATAAGGATAAAAATCATATCTGTATATCGATTCCTGCAGTTCAACATCGCGGCTCTTCGCTTCTTCAAGAAGCAGATCGTCAAAAGCCCAGCTGCTTACAGACGACATTTCACCGTCTTCTCTCTCAACCTGTCTTGTGATATGCCTGATGTACAATTCGCCTGTAATTCCAAGATCCCTTCCGATGAACCTGACTAAAAATGAAAACGCGCCGTCTGCTTCTTCTCTTCCTCCGCCTATTCTGTAACTTAGGGGTTTTACGGTATCAATCATGGAAATAAGATTTTCTCTTAAGCTTGAATTAACGGAAGCAATCGCGCGGTGTTCCGCGAGCCCCGAAAAAAAACCTTCGCAGAGACTGTTCGCGAAATTGAAAGCCGCAGGGGATACATTGCCCTGCCCCATTTCGCCTATCACAATATCAATGGGATATCTGGGAGCTTCGTTTCTGACAGGGCGCAGTAGCTCTTCCGGGATGGAACCGCGCAGAACACGGTCTTCCTGCGCCTGAGCTGACGCGAAAAACGGGGAAAATATCAGTAATCCGAGCGCAAAAAAGCGCAAAAAGTAAAAGTAACGCACTACTTTATATTCTAGTAAAAAAAAAGAAATATATCTATAATATTCGTACAATGAAAAGCACTATTGAAGCATCTTTGACAGAAGATTACACGCATCCTATAAGGGATGTTCTTTGGGGTCATATATACATGACCGAAAAATTGGCGCTTTTGGCGGAATCGGCTCCATTCATGCGCCTTACAAGAATAATGCAGTTAGGTCCTGTTTACCTTGTGTATCCGGGCGCGACTCATACAAGAGCCAGCCATTCAATCGGCGTTTATCATCTTGGCAAAAGACTGATTCAGAACCTTGCCGAAAGAGGAGCTTCGGCATGGCTTACGATAGAAGGAGTAAAATCCTTCCTTGCTGCCTGCCTTCTCCATGATTTGGGTCATTTCCCCTACACCCACTCTTTAAAGGAATTATCCCTTACTTCCCACGAGGCTTTGACAGGCGGGATCATCCTAAAAGAACCTATGAAAAGCTTAGTGGGAGCGACAGGAGCGATTCCTTCATTTACGGCGGCAATTATAGACAAGGAAATGGACGCAAAAGACGGCGAACTTCTCTTCTACCGTAAACTGCTTTCAGGAGCTCTCGACCCCGATAAACTGGATTATTTAAACCGAGACGCGCGTTATTGCGGTGTCCCTTACGGAGCCCAGGATGTCGATTTTATCCTTTCAAGACTGTATCCAAGCAAGGAAAGAGGCGTAGATATAGATTCCCGCATGATTCCTAACGTAGAAGCCATACTTTTTTCGAAATATTTAATGTACAGAACCGTATATTGGCACAAACAGGTGCGCGCAGCTACCGCAATGATTAAAAAATCATTGATAAACAGCTTTGATTCCGGAAAATTATCAGGTGAAAACTTATATAACCTTGACGATATGGGTCTTTTTACGCTTTTGGCGCAGAATTCCATGGTAGAATCTGTCCGCGAAGGCAGAATTTATACCATGGCGGCGGAATTTTCACAGGATAAAATTGATTTAACGGCGCTCAGGGAGGTGGGAGGAAGAGTAAAATACGAAGAAAAACTTGCACAGGAATTAAGGCGCAATGGCTTGGAAATTTCGGGAAAAGACATTATAATCGATATACCTGAACCTGTTTCTTTTGAAACAGGACTTTATGTACTGGACGAGGCTTGTTGCTTTGAGGACAGTTCAAGCGCTTTTAAACCGGAAATGGTCAATTCACTAATTCAATCGCTTTATACGATAAGGGTATTTTTTAATCAAAAATATCGCGAAAACATGAAGACATTTGTTGATGCATGTAGTATATTATTTAAGAAGGAAGTAATGGAGGCGTAGATGGATATTCATAATACGAACGAAGATCAAGTATTCGGACAGGTTCAGGAAATTTTTGACGGAATCCAGAACAACGGCAATCCAGAAAAATTTTGCCTGTGTTATCAATGCCGGATTGACACGATCTGTTACACACTCAATCGTATTGAACCCAATTACATCGTTTCAAACAGGGGTTTTACCAGAATCGAACAGTCAGGCGTAAAACACCAGCAAATTGAAGCCGACATAACTACGCTCATTTATAAAGGCTTGCGTGTTGTAAATCACAATATGCGCCCGACAGCTCCTCACGACGGAACGCCCGCCAGTGTTCATAAAGTTAATAATCCGGTGTTTGATATTCCGACAATCGCGGGACGCATTTTTGACGGCATAAGTTTTGAACCTATTACAGGCGTTGATATAACTCTTTACCATGAAGGGCAGGTAGTTGCGATGAGAAACAACAACTGGCAGAATCCCTTCTCTATGGTCGAAAGCACTCCGGGCGCTTTCAGTTTCTGGCCTCTTCCGATTAATGCCGATACCCCGGACAAAACTATAGATTTTAAATTTTCAGTCAGGATAGATTCGCCGAATTATGAACCTTTATGCCACTTCTTCAATATTAACGCGACAAGCAGGTTTCACAATCCGCAGTCATACGCGCTGAATAAAACATATAAGCTGCCGGATTTGTATCTTTTCCCGCCGGGCGAAGCGGAACAAAACGGTTGACATTTTATTCGCGATTAAGTACCTTTTTAGCATACTGATTCTTAGGAGAAGAATATGGCACAGGCAAGTAAAAACAGCCGTACCGCGAGCGCGACACAAAGATTTATGTGTTCATGCGGCGGAGAAATAAAAATGAAAACCCTTTTTGAAAGCGGTAAAGTAAAAAACATGGCGGAATGTGAAAAATGCAAACGCAAAGAAAGACGTCCGTCCGATTTTAATTAATCCGCTAACAAGATATTATTTGGAGGTCATCCTTTGGCAAAGAAAAGCAATTCAGCAGAAAAGCGGCACCGCAAGAGTGAAGAACGCCGCATGAGAAACAAGTCGGCAAAAAGCGCAGTCAGAACAAGCGTAAAGAAGTTCGTAATCTTAACGCAGAAAAAAGATCCGGGCGCGGAAGCGGCGTTAAAAGAAATGATTAAAAAAATTGATACGGCAGCGGGAAAGAAAATTATTACAAAGAACGCGGCGGCGCGTAAAAAATCCAGAATGCAGCGTTATTACAATTCGATGAAAGCGGCGCAGTAATATGGCTTTGAAGAAGTTTACAAAAGCCGACATTGTAGACGCGTTGTACGAAAAAACAGAGATGAACCGCTCTGTTATTCGCGGCGCGGTCGATCTTCTAATCGAAGAAATGAAAGAAGCTTTAATGCGCCGTCAGGTGATAGAGCTTCGCGGCTTTGGAACTTTCTCTGTAAAAGTAAGAAAAGCGCGTCCAAATGCGCGCAACCCAAGAACAGGCGAAACAATTACAATCAAATCACACGGCGCTGTAGCTTTCCGTCCCGGTAAGGAACTGAAGGAAGCCGTTTGGGCGATTAGTGACGATAATGTCAAATCCAAGAAAAAATCATAATATTTTTTAACAGGATAATATGAAGAACGACAAAAGGATTAAACGAATTTTAATCCACTTAGGTCTTGTTATCCTTGCGTCTCTCCTTTTCGCGCTGTCATTTCCGAATCCTGTTATTAAAAACGGCGTTTCGTTTTTGGCATGGTTCGCACTCCTTCCAATCCTTATTGTTATAAATAAAAATAATATTTTAATATGCGCAGGCTGGGGAGCCGTATACGGATTAACGGCATACGCTCTTTTTAACTACTGGCTTGGCGCTTTTCATCCGTTAGCAGGAACCATCACCTACACTCTTTATCTTATCTACATGTTAATCGTTTTCGTATTTTTAAAACTTGCCATTATGTTTTTTCCGAAACACGGATATCTTGTTCAATGGCTGATCTGGCTTGCCTACGAATACCTGCGCACAACAGGTTTCCTAGGTTATTCCTACGGAATAATAGGTTATTCACAGTGGCGCATGATACCGCTTATTCAAATCGCAGGCATCACAGGCGTATGGGGAGTTTCAGCTCTTGTAACATTTCCTTCATTTTGGCTGGCAAAATTTATTAGTGCTGAGGGGTTTAATACCCAAGAGCTCGCTTCGCGAGATCACTTTAGAGCAAGATTGTTGATTTCAAATTTTTCTCTATCAAAACTTAAAAATAAAATCCCGCTTATAATTTGGCTTGGCTTTTTAATTTTCACTCTGGTCTTCGGACTTATAGGCATGAAGGATTTTTCTTCTTACCCGAAAGCGAATATCGCGCTTGTTCAACACAACACGGATCCGTGGGAACCGTCAAGAGCTCCTTCGAGCTATCTGATCGCTGAACTGTACCGCAGAGATCTTTCAAATCTGATCAAATTATCGGATGAAGCGCTTGCGCGCGAACCAAAACCTCAAATGGTTGTCTGGTCGGAAACCGCGTTTGTACCGCGTATTTACTGGCATACAACATACAGGGATGATCAAATTTCATGGCTTATTGTAAAAGAACTTTTGGAATATCTTTCAAAACAAGATGTCCCTTTTTTAATCGGCAATGACGACGCGCGCAGAGACAGCGCGAAAAACCCGAACGCGGCGGAAAAACACAGGGTGGATTATAACGCCGCTATGCTTTTTGAAAAGGGTATAAACACGGCTACTTACCGGAAACATCATCTGGTTCCTTTCACTGAGCACTTTCCGTATCAAAAGCAATTCCCCAGATTTTACAAGTGGCTTAAAGAAGCGGACACTCATTTTTGGGAAAAAGGCACGGAAAAAACCGTTTTCAGCCTGCCTGAGTTCACCTTTTGCGCGCCAATTTGCTTTGAAGATACATTCGGCTATATTTCAAGAGACTTTGTTAAAAGAGGAGCCGATATTTTAATCAATCTTTCCAATGACGCTTGGTCAAACAGCGTTACGGCGCAGTATCAGCACCTTACAATGGCAGTTTTCAGAGCTGTGGAGAATAATCGATCCATGGTTCGTTCCACAACATCAGGAGAAACATGCGCTATAGACCCAAACGGCAGGATAATAGCCCACGCTCCGCCTTACAGGGAAACCGGTATAAACGTATCTGTGCCTGTTATTAAAGACATTTCCATATACACTAAATATGGCGATTATTTGGCGATTTTCTTCGTATTTATGGCGGCAATCATGTTGCTTTTCGGCGCATTATGGTGTACAATGAGAAAACTTAGGAGCAGGGGAACTCAATGAACACCCAGAAAAAAATACTTATCGCCGATGACGAAACAATAAATCTGGATTTTTTCGAAGTAATGCTGTCTAAGCTCGGTTTTGTGGTTGAAAAATGCGACAACGGACCGGATGTTCTGGAAAAAGTAAAAAAATTCCTTCCCGATTTAATTATTCTTGACATTATTATTCCGGGAATGACAGGAATCGAAATAACAAAACAAATAAAAAGCGATCCGAATTATAAAGATATTTCCGTAATAATGCTTTCAGCTTTGGATGACGTTAAAAATAAAGTCGCCGGTTTTGAAGCCGGAGCGGATGATTATATTACAAAACCGTTTAATTTTACCGAAGTGCTTGCGCGTATAAACGCGGTTTTACGCAACAGAGCTTTATTCGAACAGATTAAAGTGCGCGAAACGCGCCTTGCCTTGGCGGAAGAATTAAACATGGATTTAAAAAATAATCTTTCAGCTTTCGTGGGAAGCATAGACGAACTTGATAAGGCAATTTCCATGATAAGCGCAAACGCGGCGGCGGATAACGCTAATTTCAGCCAGGAAACGCTTATCGGTCTTGTAACGCCTGTGAGCGAGCAGATACTTTCAGTGCGCAAACATATTGCCGCTCTCGACGCGAGAATCGAAAAAACAACCAACGAATGGGATAATCTTAAAAAAGACGAAATAGGACTTTCCGTTCTGGAAAGCCAAATACGAAAATTCCTCCATCAGGAGCAACAGTAATTTAAAATCGTTTAATAATATCGATTACTTACAGAATGAGGTTTAGATGCCAAAGAAAGAAGGCAAAAGAAAAGAAAAAACAGAAACAGTAGTTCTCGGCAAAACTACAAGTTTTACCGGCATATTAAAATTTGCGACCACCCTTCGCATACAGGGAAATTTCAAAGGCACTATTGACGCGTCCGGGGATCTTATCGTTGACAGAGAAGCCATAGTGGACGCAGATCACATAACAGTAAATTCACTTACAGTATTCGGTCATATTCTGGGAACAGTGCACGCGCATGAAAAAGTTGACATGATGAGCGGAGCAAAAGTACAGGGCGATATAAGCGCCGCGAAACTGCGCATAGCGGACGGCGTTTTATTCGAAGGTAAATGTAAAATGACTAACGTAGAAAAAGATGTGGAAATCTTTCACCGCCCGACAGAAGAAATAAAAGCCGATTTACAGCGCAGTAATGTCAGAACATAACATAGATGCAAAGTCGCCTGTCTCTGAACTTATAGTCCGCGCCGAAAAAGCGGCAAGGAATGTTATAGAAATGTTCAAGAACAGGTCTTTAACTCTTGCTTTAGCTGAATCGTGCACTGCGGGATTAATTTCCAATATGCTTGCGGAAATTCCAGGAGCGTCGGGCGTGTTGTGGGGTTCTTTTGTATGTTACACAAGACAGGCAAAGATACTTATGCTTGGATTGAATGAAAAGGAGCTTGACGCTTACGGGCTTGTAAGCAGAGAGACAGCCTGTTCAATGGCGAAGGGAGCTTTGCACAAAAGCGGCGCGAATTTCGGCGTATCCGTAACAGGAATCGCCGGTCCTGACGGAGACGGAAGCTGCGTACCTGTAGGCACTGTATGGACGGCGTTTTCGCAAAACAACTCTAAGGAGCTGTACAGTTCATTGGAATCGTACGACTCAGTAAAGTCGTACGACTTAATAACGTCGCAAATGTTTTTATTTAACGGTTCCAGAAATGCCGTCCGCGTCTGCGCTGCAATAGCGGCGCTTGAATCCATTTTAAAGATACAGGCTTGACAAAAAATAAAAAAAATATTAGAGTGAGGTTATCTTTTCAAAAATCAATTTTTTGTTTGTAAAAAAAAGCACAGCAAATCTTGCCGGCAACGGCACAATCCATAGGTGGTAAAAATGGCGGTATTAAAAAGAGGCAGAAAGCCTTTAGACGCGCAAGCTGAATCCGAAATTAACGAGGAAGAAGCGGGAGCAGAATCCGAAAACGGAGACAAACCGGAAGGTACCGGCAAAGTAAATGTCCGGGTAAAAAGAACTCATTTCGATTCGAACGGCTCATCAGCGGAAAACGGAAACGAGCAGGATGAAACTTCAGATCAGCAAAAAGGGGATGTATTACCCGCCTTCCCGAAATTGCCTTCCATGCCGGATTTATACGGCAAACCGATTCCGCGTCAGGATCAGGATAACGGCAAACCCCGTCTTACAATAAACGAACTTATCAGGCTCAACATGAAAGACCTTCGCGAACTTGCAGCCTGTTACAATATCACGCACGACGACATGGTCGTCCTTAAAAAACAAGAAATAGTTTTCGCACTTCTAAAAGCACATACGGAAAGAGGCGGAATCATCTACGCCTACGGCTCGCTGGAAATACTGCCCGACAGCTATGGTTTCCTTAGAAGCCCTCAGAATTCATACCTTCCCGGACCTGACGATATTTACATAAGCCCAAGTCAAATCCGCCTCTTTGCTTTAAAAACAGGCGATACTGTTTACGGTCAGATTCGCAGTCCGAAAGAAGGTGAAAGATTCTTTGCAATGCTGCGCGTTGAAACCGTAAACTACGACGACCCAACTGTCGCGCAAAACCGCATTCCCTTCGACAACCTTACGGCTCTGTATCCTAATAAAAAACTGGATTTGGAAACATCTACAGAGGGTGTAAGCGAAAGGGTTATAAATCTTTTCTGCCCCATCGGCAAAGGTCAGCGCTCGTTAATTGTAGCTCCTCCAAGAACAGGTAAAACAATCATGATGCAGAAAATCGCGAACGCAATAACCAAAAATCACCCCGAAGTTTATTTAATCGTTCTTTTAATTGACGAGCGCCCCGAAGAAGTCACCGACATGGAACGCACGGTGCGCGCCGAAGTTATTTCCTCAACCTTTGACGAACAGGCAAGCCGCCACGTTCAGGTAACGGAAATGGTGCTGGAAAAGGCAAAACGCCTTGTGGAACATCGCAGGGATGTTGTAATTTTATTGGATTCCATCACGCGCCTTGCGCGCGCCTATAACCAGACAGTTCCCACATCGGGAAAAATCCTGTCGGGCGGCGTTGATTCTAACGCGCTACACAAACCCAAGCGCTTTTTCGGAGCGGCTCGTAATATAGAAGAAGGCGGAAGCCTTACGATTATTTCTACAGCGCTTGTAGAGACAGGCAGCCGCATGGACGAAGTTATATTTGAAGAATTTAAAGGCACAGGCAATATGGAAATCAACCTTGACAGACGCATTTCCGACCGCCGCCTTTTCCCGGCTATCAATATCAAGAAATCGGGCACACGCAAAGAAGAACTTCTGCTTTCAGACGAAGAAATCCAAAAAATCTGGATTTTGCGCAAGGTAATAAACCCCATGGACGATATCGAAATTATCGAGCTGCTAGTTGACAGAATGAAGAAAAGTAAGAATAATGAAGCATTCCTGAGATCCATGAACACCGGTTCGGGTGGAATGGATTAAGCCCTTAAACCCCTTAAAATAAGGGAGGTTGGGCAATTTTTGGAGGATTAAATGAGAGACGGAATACACCCAAAGTACGAAATGACCAAAATAACCTGCGCCTGCGGCAACGTAATCGAAACACGTTCCACAATCAAGGACATAAAGGTTGAAATTTGCTCATCCTGCCATCCCTTCTTCACCGGCAAGCAGAAACTTGTAGATACAGCCGGACGCATTGAAAGGTTCAGAAAGAAATACAATATTAAGGAATAGTATGCGGGCGCTAACGGCGCCCTACATTCAACCTTCGGCGAAACGTCGCAAACTGTCACGAGGTTTTTAAACAATTATTTAATTATCTTCGCCAATCCTCTTGAAATAAGGTATCCGCCGAATATTACAATAAACCTGTCTACGATATTTATGGGTAGTCTTGAAAGAATATTTACGGCAAGAACCGGCATATTGCTCATAAAAAGACCTTGTTTAAAAAGATCATCTACGCTGTAATAATTTCTTTCTACAAACAGATGCGTAATATAATCCACAACTCCGCCTACAACGCTGATTGCCGCTGCGCACAATATATATAATAAAAAAAGTTTGGAGACAAGAGCGGTTAAAGACGCGGCAATTTTTTCTTTTGAAGCATAAAACGAAGTATCAGGCGCGGATGGTTTAAAAGCGCAAATAATCAATA
>Ga0209755_10000875_pt1 | contig 51531 bp, 60 predicted proteins | sample TergutCo191P1_FD_187301 | JGI IMG/M metagenome (GOLD analysis project Ga0209755, IMG submission 187301) | Cornitermes sp. P1 segment gut microbial communities from Petit-Saut dam, French Guiana - Co191P1 (SPAdes) (version 2) | ecosystem: Host-associated > Arthropoda: Insects > Digestive system...
CCCAACAGCACCCAGCACAAAAAGAGGCCCGGCATTATTCACAAAACTAATAAGCCGCTGACCCTCGCCCCGGCTAATTTCGCCGCGCCCGCGTATTTCGCAAACCACTTTCGCGCCAATGGGATAGCCGGAAATCGCGCCAATGGCCAGAGCAAAGCCCCCAACCCCGGGCAAGCGAAAAACACGCCCCATAACAGGCGCGAGCATAATCCCCGCAAAAGTCACGCCGCCCAAGGCCGCCAGCAAATTCGCGCCAATAACAAAGGGCAGAATCGCGGGCAAAACCCGATTGGCCCAAAGCAAAAGCCCCGCGCGCGCCGCCGCCAGCCCCTCCTGCGGAAAGCCCACCAAAACCAGGCATAACGCCGCCACCAGCAGGGGCAGCCCTAAAAGCCGCGCCCTTCGCAAAATTCCCATGCCATCACCTCGTCCAATTAAGGATATTCGAGGTGGGATGGAATTATCCCTATTCTTCGCGTTCGACCACAATCCAGCCGCGGCGCGGGCCATTTGCCAGTCTGCGCCGTTCTTGAGTTAGTCTTTGCTGATATTCTATCAATCTCATCCGCAAAAGATGAATTTCGCGGTCGGGTTTATCAGTTTTGCAAATAAGGTTAGTTTTTTCACAACATTCATCATTATTATTTTTGTCCATTTCTAGCTCGCGAATTAGCCGCTCTGTGCGGATTATGGAGCGATTTAGCCGCTCTGTGCGGCGCGATGTGGTGGGTCGATAAATAAAGCTGCCGGTCTGAAAACCCCGCCTGCGCCGCTGGTCGCGCGGAATAACAAAAACCTGCACCTCATCCCGGTCGTTCAGCCCAAAAGCGCGCCGAGTCCGCTCCACCAGCGGCCTATCGGATTCCAAAAAAATCCCAGGCGTATTTGAAATCGCGGGCATTGGCGGCTGATTCATCATCATTTGCAAAAGCATATTTTCATGGGACACATCCTGCGGAATAAACTGCGCAAAAGCCGCCGCCTGCCCAGATTTCCCGCTGGCCTTCATCCCCGGCCGCCCATCTCGATAATTGCCAAAAAACAAACTATTCCCAGCATAAACAGCAGCAACACTCACCAAACCACCCCCTCCAAAAATATCCATTCCTACATTTCAATTATATGACAAAACCGCCCATTTGTCAAGCAGTTTTATTCATATCTTTCGAGAATTGACCATCTTCTTGCGTCGATGATTGTTGGGTCTGTTTGCAGCACTGCTCGGCCGGCTCTTATTGTGACTATGTCGCCGACGGAGGGGCTTATGTCGTTAATTTCGTTTATGTTGAAGGAGGCTCTTGCGCCGAAATTTGAGATGGCTCTGTCTTGGATTGGCTCGACAATGACAAAGCCGTCTTCGGCGATTTGCAGGATTCTCGCGCTGAATGAGGGGGTGTTGATGTTTACGAATGCCGTTATGGCGAGGGTTATTGCGGCTAGAGCCGCTATTGCTATGATTATTTTTTTCATGGAGAATCCCTCCCTATTTTTTGCGGGATTTCACTAGATATGAGGCCACCGCTTGGCCTTTTGTGCCGCGGCCAAAGCCCTGGTTTGCGCCGTGGGTTTGGGCGGTTTCGGGGGTGATTTGTGTGCCGCCGGCGATAAAGATAATTTTTTCACGAATGCCCATTTCTATAGCCAGATTGTGAATTTTGTTGATATTTTTGTAATGAATATCATCATGGCTAATAATTAACGAAGCCAACATGGCGTCGGCGTTTGTTTCTATGGCAGAATTTACCAGTTTGTCGGCGGGGACGCTCGTGCCTAGATAATGCACCTTTATACCGTATTTTTCAATGCCGCCATGCTTTATGTCTATTATTTCACGCAGACCCACGCTATGCTCATCCTCGCCAATAGTGCCGCAAACGACAGTCATGGGGGCGGCGGCAATGGCCGCGAAAATCTCATCCTCGCTCAAAATATCCGGCTCGGGCGGCAAAACTAGCGAATCGACGTCTATATCAATTTGCAATTTGCCTTTGATTTCGATTCGTGTGCCCTCGGAATTGTGCAAAATTTCACGGGTGATTATTTCCGGGTCGGTTAGGTTCATGGCGGCGGCGGCCTGCAATGCCGCCGCCTCGGCGATTTTTAGGGCGGCGGGAAACATCATGGTCACCAAAACCGTGCCATCCGCCATCCATTCCATTTCCGGGCGGAGCTTTTCGCCGGATTGATATGATTTTAACGGAGCAAGGCGGGTGTTGACATTATCTTCCATATCCAGCTCATCAATGTATACGATTAAATCGGGGTTTTCAAAGGTACAGCCCCCAATTAGTGCGGCGGGATTATCAATCGCGGCCGGGTCGTATTGCGCCACATTATTATAACCAAAATGGGCGGTGACAGGGGCGAAATAATCAGCCTCGCGCCGAATTACGGTATTCGCGCCAACCCCCCCATCGGTGCGGCGGGGGATTCCATCCCCATGCCGCTCGGGATAGCGGCCGCTATCCACAAAAAAACCCGCCTCCACAGCGGCAAAATAGCCGCCCATTTCCGCCATTTCCTCCAAAAAAAGCACGGCGCGTTCCTGAATTTCCCGCGCGCGTTCGCGTAGCTCGCCCTCGCCTTTTAGCTCCACCATATCCATCAGCCCATCCAGCCCCACCAGAGCCTGTTTAGCCGTATCAATAGCCTCGATATTGTAAATATGCCATGGCACATTTCGTCCCTCGTCCGGGGTGATGGTGGATTGGATATCCGCGCTTGTTAATTTTGAGATAAGCATATTCAAGACATGGGTGACGGTGGCATCGCGGGTGCTGCTTTGGATATATTTGGTATGCTGTTGGGCGCGGATGCGGTATTCGTCAAAAAATTCACGCAGTGCGACTGCATAGGGCAAATCCATGGCCAGCGCGGGCGCGGGGGTGGCGGTGGGGGGTACGGAGGACAGGCAAATATTGCCCTTTGCAATTCCCACCATATGGGAAAACAGGGAATTTATGGCATGCTGCACCATTAGCTCGGGCATTACCTTCCAGGCCTCGCGCGCGGTGGCATTGGCATTATGCGCCCCATCGATTTGCGCCTGCCCCGCCCATGCGATAATTTTTTTGCTTTCGCAGGCATCAACAAACGAACGAACCATATTGATATTGCGATAAATCACATTATATTGGGGGTCTTGGTGGACGCCATTGACCCCTTCCTCGGCAAACATAACGGCGATATCGGGCCCCGCCACGCCGCTAACATAGGAATGGAAATTTATGGGTCGGCCGACCTCATCCTCGATAAAATCCAGAGCTTTGCGGGTCGCCCGAACCTGTTTGCGAGTGACAGGCACACCGCCCACACCTTGGGGCGTACCCTCGATTAGCCCATCAAAATGGCTTTGCCCGGCGGTACGGATGACCATGATATGATCCGCGCCATGATGAGCCGCCATGCGCATCCGCCGCAAATCATCCTCGAAACGCCCGCTGGCGATTTCGGTGGTAATATTTGGCAGGGGTTGGGGGTCGATATTGCCAAAAGCCCCGGCGGTAATCAGCGGCACCCCGGCCTTTAGCGGCTCGGCCGCATCGCGATAAATAAATCCGCCCATTTCCAAATCCGGCGCAGGAATGCGCCATGCCCAGCCCCGCCGCCGCGGCCGATAATCCTCCAGCCCATGAAAAATCGCGGCCACATCCATTCTCCCATTATTTTCCATTTTGAAATCGCTCCTTTGCTTTGAAAACTTAGGCAGCCCTGGTTTTGCTGGGCATCAAGATAACCGCTCCGACAGCGGCGATAGAGGTAGCCACAGCGGAGATACCAAAAACAATCGAGGGATTGCGCACCCACAAAATGCCGATAACAATTGGTAGCCCAATTTGCACGGCATAGCTAATGCTAGATAGCATCCCCAAAGCCGCGCGCGCCTCTTCCTCATTCGCAAAGCAATCAAAGAAAAAAGCATGGCAAACAGGCCACAGCGCGCCTTTGAGATTGATAAAAATATATGCAACCACAAAAACGATTGGGTTCGCAAAAGCAATAAAGGTCGCGGCGGGCAGTGCATCCCCTGCCAATTCTGCTATATATACGGCTTTGCGGCTGGCGAGGTCGCGCTCATCAAAAATCTTGCCGACCACAAGACCACCCACGGCATTAATCACCGTAAGCACCCCTATCAGCACCAGCATTTCGGATACATCGAAGCCCAGCGCAAGACCAAAAAGCGGCAAAAAGCTCATTGCTATCAGCCACCATGAAGAAAGGGCATTAACCATAGCAAAGCCCCAAAAAGCGCGATTTTTAAACACTTTTTTCATAAGCCCTTTATTACTTTTCTTTGCATCAGCCACATTCGAATTTACATTTTTTAACATTTTTGAAATAGCAAAAATTGCGGCGGCGGCTAACAGGAAAAACATGGAATAAGCCATATATACCACGGAAATGCCAAGCCTAGCAGCAACCAAGCCGCCCGCAAACATGCCCAAAGATATCGCCCCATAATTAAACAGACCTTTTAGGGCAAAATATTTGCTGCGCCTATCCTCTGGGATATTCGCATCAATTTTGTTTTCAACGGAATAGCTGAAAGCATCATTGGATAACTGGAGCAAAAATGCTAATGGAAAAATTATCCATGTCGACGCAATCCCCAACCCCACCGCCGCAACAAATCCGATTGCGCACCCCATTATGCCAATGCCTGTCGCCCCAAGCCGAACAGACAAAAACGCCATTGTGGGCGGCACGAGCATCGACCCCAGCGCGACCGCAGACAAAAACAAACCAAAGACTTCTTCGCCAAAGCCATGATGGGCAAAAAGCAGGGGCAGCGGTCCGCGCAGCGAAAGGGCCAGTGATATAAAAAAGAACAATAGGAAGTATGATTTGTATTGTTTGTTGTTAAATATTTTGTATGAGTTTAGCATTTTATCTCCTCATCCCCAAAAAGCACAGCGGCTTCATTCCATAAATTTCCAGCGGCTAATTCTAGGCCGGCCTGACGGATGGGGATATTGCGGCTATTTGCCAGTTTGTATACAATATTGCCCGCGCCATGCCCCAGCAGATTTCGCTCCATAGCCCCCGCCACTATCGGCGCGACCTCCAGCGAGCTAAAGCCCATGCGCAAAAGGACGCTGCGCTCTATTGCAGGGCTGGTATTTTCATAGCCCAGCTTTAGCAGGGGGTCGACAATCTCTTGGGTTAGCTTCCAAAATTTGGCTTTTAGCTCGTCATTGGATAAATTTGCCAAATGCTCCCGCCTTTTTTCAAAATCATCGGCTCGTTTCATATTCGCCCTCCCAGATTACTGATTTATACGATTCAATAGAGTTTTAATATGCTCGGCGGCGGCCTCATATTCGCCGATGGTACGATTATATGTAATAGCATCGATTGTTTTGCCAAAATCCGGATTTGCGGCGAAATCGACCAGCGCATCACAGCCGATTTTTATGGCGGACATATTGTAATTTTCAAATGCATCGCAAAGCTCGGTCAAAATGCTGGCCAGCTTTTTCATATCGCCGCTATTTCCGGCCGGGTGATTTTTCGCGATAACCTCGCTCACCCCCGCCAGCACCACGCGAAAATCCGCCAGCATAGGCGGTAGCCATGCATCAATGGTGGCCATATCCCGGATATTGCAGGCCTCCTCGAGTTTATAGCAGGCCGCCGAAAGCTCCTCCGCCCCGATATTTGCCGCCGCGCTCTTTGCCCCATGTACAAAAATAGTCAAAAGCCCGATATCCCCGTCATTATAGCTTTTCTCGATAGAGGCGATTTTCTCGCTCCCCTCCTGATGAAAAGCCCCCAAAATTTTTAAATAGCTGGCCATGCGGCCGCCCAGCTGCGCCAGCCCCTTTTCCACATTTACCCCGGGAATAATTATTTTGTCATCCATTATTTTCCTCCATATATTATTTTAACCGGAAAAACCCTACTTTTTCCCGCAACATATCGGCCATCGCGCTTAGTTCCTGCGAAGCGGCGGCGGATTGGGCAGCGGTTTTAGATGTTTCTGTAACAACGCCTGTTATTTCATTAACACTCACATTTATGCTGGAAATCGAATCCAGTTGCTCTACGGAGCTATTTGTGATTTGGGCGATTAGACTGCCTATTTCGCCAATGGTGGCCGCGATTGTATCAAAACTGGTGACAACCTGCGCGGCGGCCGCCACGCCCTCTTCCACATTTTGGTTATTTTCAAAAATAATGGCGGTGGTGTCCGTTGCGGATTTTTGGCTGCGGCCGGCCAAGGTGCGCACCTCGTCCGCCACCACGCTAAAACCGCGGCCATGCTCCCCCGCCCTCGCCGATTCCACGCTGGCATTTAGCGCGAGCAGATTCGTTTGAAAAGCAATGCTGGTGATAACATCAATGATTTTGGAAATGGCCTCATTTGAGCCCATCACCTGATTCATTTTATCCGACATAGCCCGCACCGCCTCGCCCCCCGCCGCGGCAAAATCCTGCGAATCCCGCGAGCTTTGGCTAGCGGCGGCGGCATTCGCGCTGGCCTGTGTAGCTTTTTCATGGATGGTGGCCAAAGAGCCGCTCAATTCCTCAACGGCGGCTGTCTGGCGCGAAACTCCCTCGGCCAGCTGTGCTGCATTATCCGAAATCATCTCCGAGCCGCTAGCCACCTGCTCCACAGTGGCATGAATATCGCTCATAGTCCGGTTTAGGGATTCAATTATGGTGGTCAGCGCGGTTTTTATCGGCGCATATGAGCCATAATAATCCCGCGCCACAGAAACGGTCAAATCCCCCGCCGCCACGCTAGACAAAATATCGGCAATCTCGCTAATATATGCCAAAGTCTTTTCATTTGTACTATTGCAGGCGTTTTTCAAAATATCAAAATGCCCTTTAAAATCCCCCTCCAGCTTTTCAAATTTACCCTCGCTCATTTGCAAAACATTATGCTCAATAGCATTTAGCGGATTTCTAACGGCCACCATCAAATTATTCATAGTACGCATCAAATCCGCCCAATCCCCATTAAATTTGGATGGGTCGATAATAATATCAAATTCGCCGCTGGCGGCATTTTCGGCCAGCATGGTGGCGGATTCATAAATCCCGCGCAAATTCGCCGCCAAAGTACGCACCATCTGCCGCAAAATATTTTTCTTGCCGGGCTTATCCTCTATCAAAACATTAAAATCCCCATTGGCCAGCTGGCTAATCAGCCCCATCATGGCCAGGCGGTCGGTATGGGTAACGGCCAGCAAATCATTAACCGCATCCACCACATCCCGAAAGGAATTTTGGTATTTGGACGAATCAGCCCGATATTCAATATCCCCCAAAGTATTAAATTCATAATTACAATTTTTCAAATCGCCAATAATATTATCCAAAACATCCGCGATGGCGTGTATATCAATTGCCAAAGAATTGATTAATTTATTTGGCAGCTTTTCATTTCGCAAAACCTTGCGCGCCCCGTCCAAATCTCCCTCGGCGATACAATCGGCGCTCTCTTTAATTTTTGCGATAGATTTAACAACCCTCCGATTGGTAATAAACCAAACAATAATCCCTGTAACAAAAATGCTAATGATCCAGAGTATAAAAATATAGTTAGGCACTATGCTATCCTCCTATAGATATTTACATAAAAATGCTTCGATTACGGAATTGTAACCGAAGCTCCGCGTTATTTAGTCTACAGTAATTCTGCTGCTAATATTCGCAAAAGTTACAGGGCCTATGCCGCTGACATTTTGGATTTCCTCGATAGCGAAAAAGCCGCCGCGCGCCTCTCTATGGCTAATAATATTCCCGGCGGTAACAGGCCCTATGCCGGGCAGGGTTTGCAATTGGGTGGTATCGGCAGTGTTAATATTTACCATAGCTGGCTCGGCGGGGTTTTGATTTGGCTGGGTGGGATTTGGGCGGATATTATCATCAACATGGAAAACCACTATATGCTGGGCATCCGCCAGCCGCGCCGCGAGATTTATGGCATTTGGGTCGGCATAATCGGTAAAGCCCCCGGCCGCCTCAACGGCATCAACAATCCGCGCCCCGGGCGCAAATTCAAAAACCCCGGGATTATGCACTTGCCCGCTAATATACACAATCAAATTTTGCACAGGCGGGGCGATATTCAGCACCATAGGCTCGGTTTGGGGAACATAAGCCCCAGCCTCTGCCCCAACCACAACCATAGCCCGCCCTCGCTCGCGCTCAACAACAAAATAACCCACTAGCAAAACCGCAACCAGCCCAACAACCAAGCCGCGCCGCCCGCCTTTGCCAATGCCCCGAATCCTCTCCAAAATCCTATCCATAATCGCCACACCCCCAAACTCCAGCATGACAACAGTATACCATAATCTCGCCCAAAAATCAACACAAAATTACAAATTTTTTACACAACCACAATAATTAAATTATCGCTTGCTAATATCGGGCGGCCAATGGCCGCCCCTACGTGGTCGTGGTCATCCATAAGCCCAACCGTGCACAATCCGGTCTTGAAGGTTTTATCCGTGCTTATCTGTGTTTATCCGTGGTTGAACAAATTTAAGCAAAGGTGGCATGAATCGCCGACAATAGCGAATCCTTGCCCGCGCCGGTTTTTGCCGACATTTCTATGATTTTATCGGCGATGGGGTCTTGGGGCAGGGGTCGCTCGTGGGGTTTGTCGATTTTGTTAAAAATTGTGATAACGGGTTTTTCCAATACGCCCAAATCCCGCAAAGTTGCATAAACCACCTGCATTTGGCGCGCCGCTATGGGCGAGGCCGCATCTATTATATGCAGCAAAATATCCGCATGATGCAGCTCCTCCAATGTGGCGCGAAATGCCTTTATCAGATGATGGGGCAGCTTTTCGATAAAACCCACCGTGTCTGTCATCAAAACCTGCGGGCCATCCGGAATATGGATTTTGCGCGTGGTGGGGTCGAGGGTGGCAAATAGCTTGTTTTCCGCCAAAACCCCCGCATCCGATAGCAAATTTAAAATCGTGGATTTGCCCGCATTTGTGTATCCCACCAAAGATGCCGTCGTCAAACCGCCCCGCGCCCGGGCTTTGCGCTGGGTATCCCGCACCTGTGAAATCTTTTTCAAATCATGATTCAAATTGTTTATTTTTTCGCGAATATGCCGTCGATCGCTCTCCAGCTTGGTTTCGCCGGGCCCCCGCGTGCCTATTCCGCCGCCCAGCCGCGACAATAGCTTTCCCATGCCGCCCAAATGGCTCGCCCTATGGCGCAATTGCGCCATTTCCACCTGCATTTTCCCCTCGGCAGTTTGCGCCCGATTGGCAAAAATATCCAAAATCAGCAAAGTCCGGTCAATCACCGCAGGGGCGAGCTGTTTCGATAAATTCCGCATTTGCGCCGGGGTCAGCTCATCATTAAAAATCACCAAATCCGGGTCATGCATATCAACCAACCGAACAAGCTCCTCAACCTTGCCTTTCCCGATATACGTCGCCCCGCTGGCCTTATCCCGTGGCTGGGTCAGCCGCGAAACCACCTCCACCCCAGCAGTCGCCGCCAGCTCGCCCAGCTCATCGAGCGATAGCTCAATATCCACCGCATCCCGGCTGCCATAAATCCCAACCAAAATCGCTTTATCCTTCACCTTGCCTGTATCATACATATCCATCACTTCCTTGAAATTTATTTAACGATATTTTGGTAAAAAATCACCATGGGCGGCAATCATTTCGTCGCAGAGGGCGGTGATGTGGTCTAGGCTTAGTTCGGCGGCGGTGTGGGGGTCGGTCATGGCGGCGTGATATATATGCTCGCGCTTGCCTGTAATATGGGCGGCAATGGTCAGCAGCTGCACATTGATATTTGTGCGGTTTAGCGCGGCCAGCTGCTCGGGCAAATTGCCGATATATGTCCCCTGCACCCCAAAAGCATCCACCAAACAAGGCAGCTCCACAACCGCCTCGCCCGGCAGATTCGGTATCAGGCCGGTATTTAGCACATTCCCGCCGATATTTATGGGCATATTATTTTCCATGGCCTCCATGATATAGCTGGCATATTCGTTTGTGCGCACATGGGTCAAAACCGGATTATGCACCAGCTCATCCCGCATTTGCTCCCAATCCGCGCCCTGTTTTTCATATCGGCGAATAATCTCATCCAAAGGAATTTTATATTCATCGATTAAATCAGGATAATTGGATTTGATAAAATATGGCAAATATTCCGCATTATGCTCGCTAGACTCGGTGACATAATACCCAAAACGGCGCAGCATCTCAACCCGCACCCAATCCCAGGGCAAATCCGCCCCCTCGGCGGCGCGGCGGCGTATTTCGGGATATAAATCCTCGCGCCCCCGGCGAATTTCCAAAAGCCATGCCATATGATTTATCCCGGCGATTTTATAGCGGATATCATCCCGCGGCATATCCAAAACCCGCAAAATAGTATCGGCGCAAACCTGATAAGAATGGCAAAGCCCCACAGTTTTCACATTCGTATAGCGCAGCATCGCCCCGGTAATAATCGCCATGGGATTTACATAATTTAACAGCCACGCCCCGGGGCAAAGCTCCTCCATATCGCGAGCGATATCAAAAAACACTGGCAAAGTCCGCAAACCGCGAAAAATGCCGCCTATCCCCAAAGTATCGCCAATAGTCTGCCGCAGGCCAAATTTCTTGGGAACCTCAATATCAATCACCGTGGCGGGCTTATACCCCCCAACCTGTATGGCGCAAGCCACATAAGTAGCATCCCGCAAAGCCTCGCGCCTATCCTCAAAACTAACAATCCTCGCCCGATTTTCATTGCAATTCTTATTGATATTTTTCAGCATGGCCTCGGATTCGTCCAGCCGAACAGGGTCGATATCATGCAGCGCGATTTCGGCGCGACACAAAGCAGGAGTCAGCATAACATCACCCAAAACATTCCGGGCAAAAACCGTACTCCCCGCGCCAATAAATGCAATTTTTGGCATATATTTCCTCCTAAGTTAAGTCATGTGGCGATCGAATTCGAGGAGTTCGTCATTTTTACCCGATAATTTTGAGCATTCGTTAAAAATACATCAAGAGAATCATTTGCGAAAATGCCATCTCTCCATTGGGTATAATCGAATGGCTCGCGACGCATCAAAACAATAAACCGTTCTGCCTCAACAAGTCCAAGCTGCTCAACCAGCACTCGCATTCCTTTATCTTTCAAAACAGTGCTATTGTGCATCTAAATACCTCCTAACGAAATCAATTGGATTCATGACAGAAATTTCAGCTATCTGCTTATTCAGAACCTTCTTATCTGTAGTAAGAAAAAAACTGCATCGAGGGCGATAGCACACGCAATATGCGAAGCATCCATTTGACGAAGCCCGAGCGACATCAATTCAGCAGCCTTTATAGCTATCGCATCCGTCAATTCACAATCGTAATGAGCCGATGTTTTCCATTGCGCAATCCTATTGCGAACCTCATAAAATGGATTAGCGGCATTTTCGTAATCCATTACAAAAGACCAGCAAAGCGTCAAATCGCCCTGACTAACCAATTCTTGCACATGTAGTTTCGCTTCAGTTTCCAAATATACAATCAATGATGATTGGTCATCAAAAGGTCTGTTGAAACAGCAAATATCTAAATAAACTTTCATCAATTATCCCTTTCTGATTGCTTTTAAATCGATTTCACTTGGTAGCCGCGATAAAACCCGACCTCCTGAAAGCCAACCGCCCTTGCGGCGGCGTATTCCGCCTCATTATCCCGGTCGACCATATATTGCACATAATCCCGCCCGGCTTCATAGGCGCAATTTATTGCGGCGGTTAGCAATTCCGCCCGGGCGGGTTGATTGTCGGCGTGAACGCAAAAAATCTCGCTTTGGTTGATATTTCGCAAATCCAGCATGGTATATCCCGCCATTTCGGGCATGACAAAAATCCGCCAAATATCCCATTTATCCAAAATACGGCGGCTGTTCCAATAAAAATCAGGGTCGTGGGTTTTGTCGTGGATTGCCGAAAATTTGGCAAAGTCGGCTTTGGCCAGCAGGGCGGCGGTGGAATTTGTCGGCAAAAATTCGTCCGGCTTTACCACCATTTTTAGGCAATCATCCAAAATCGCCGCGCCCATCTCTGCCAGCAAATCCGCCGGCTCGTCCATATCCCGAAAACACAAATCCAATTCAAAACCGGGATAGCGGGTTTGCAAAACAGGCCAAACCGCTTTTAAATCAGCCTCGCCAATATCATTTATTTGCAAATGCCGCTCTGCTTCCTCGATAAAAACCGTAATGCCATTTATTTCAATTTTTTCCATTTTATGCCTTTCCAGCCGAGCCAAATAATTCGATTTTCTCCCGGACGGTTTGCTGGATGGCGGCCACGCCGTCTGCCAGCAGTTTGCGGGGGTCAAAACCTTTATCCTGCCTGTCTTTGCCCGCCTCGATATATTTGCGAATTCCGTTTGCAAAAACAATTTGGCACTCAGTGTTTACATTGATTTTGGAAACGCCCAGGCCAATCGCGCGTTTAATCTGTTCATCGGGGATGCCTGTGCCGCCGTGCAAAACTAGGGGAATCCCGCCTGTGGCCTCGTTTATCGCCGCCAGCGCATCAAAATTCAGCCCCTGCCAATTTTCGGGATAAACCCCATGGATATTCCCAATTCCCGCCGCCAAAAAATCCACGCCCAAAGCTGCAATAGCGGCGCATTCGGCCGCATCGGCTATTTCGCCCGTGCCAATAACACCATCCTCCTCGCCGCCAATACTGCCGACCTCCGCTTCAATGCTAATGCCGCGCCCATGGGCAATCTCCACCAGCTCGCGGGTTTTGGCGATATTTTCGCCAAAAGGAAAATGGCTGCCATCAAACATAATGCTAGAAAATCCCGCATCTATGCAGGCCAGGCATCCCGATTCCGAGCCATGGTCCAAATGCAGAGCAACAGGCACAGTAATCCCCAGCCCTTTCACCATCGCCGCCGACATCGCCGTAACAGTACCAAAGCCGGTCATATATTTGCCCGCCCCCTCGGAAACCCCCAAAATCACCGGGCTTTTCATCTCCTGCGCCGTCAGCAAAATCGCTTTTGTCCATTCCAAATTATTGATATTAAACTGCCCAACGGCATACCCGCCCGCGCGGGCCTTCTTTAGCATTTCAGTCGCATTTACTAGCATCTCATTTCCTCCTAATATAAAATTAACGCACCCGTCAGTTGATTGACCAGCACGCTATAATCACCATCATCAACAACACTAAAAATCTCGCTTCCTGCGCGCAAAATTTGGCTGACACCTCTCGATTGCACATAAGCGATAAAAGCATCCGCATCAGCGATTACACCGGCATTGCGCAAATGGATTGCTATTTCGGCCGCGCTCCAGCCATATGGGATATATACCGAAATCCGATTGCCGCCCAAATGGGCGAAAGTCCCGGTCGGCGGCGGTGTAGGGGGCGGAGGCGGGGGTTCAGTTGGCGCGGGGGTGGTTGGGGGCGGTGTTGGGGTTGGCGTGGGCATTGGGGTTGTCGGTGGCGATGGGGGCGGCGTGGTTGGTGGCGGATTTTGTGGGGTTTGGGCTATATCCTGCGGCTCGGGCAAATCAGCCGCCCGCGCCAGCTCTGATTCCAATTGTGAATAAAGCTCCTCGATTCGCTGCTGATACGTATAAATGGTGCGGCGATAATATTCCAGCGATTCCTGATATTGCTCGGAAATATTCCCCCGGGCGACCGCATAGGCAACGAGCGCGACTAGCGCCATAGCCAAAATCCCCATGCCCAGACCCAGGGTAAAGGATTTTTTATGCACCAACGCCACCCCCCAAATTCAAAATCAGCATAACCTCGCCTTTGCCCATATTCAGCTGCTGGGCGATTTTATCCGCATCCATCCCCTGCCCCGCCAGCTCTAAAACATGGGCATATTTGGGATTTATCGGCGATTTCGGATTGGCCGCCCGCTTTGCCAAATCATCTACAATATAATCGGGCTTTATGGCCGCTTTCGGAACATCAGAAACCGCACCCACGCCAGCAGGTGCTGATTTTATATCGCCTAGCTCCTGCTTTTTTTCCTCAATAAGATTATACAAAAAAAGCAATTCCTGATATTTTGAATCAAATTCTTTGAAAACAGTATTAGAAACCTGGTTTAGCTCGCTAATGGCCTCGCCCGCCTCGGAAACGGAGCTTTGGTATGCTGTTAAATTTTGCGCAAGCCGCTCCTCAACCGCAATCGCATAATCGGCCGGAGCATCATCCTGTTTGCCGCGAAAATTAAACACAGAAAACAAGACCAAAATCCCGCCTATGGCCAAAGCGATAATCATTAGCAATTGAAAAAAATCCATCAAAACCTCCAAGCCCGCCTAAATGCGGTAATCCACCACACCCCGCGCGGTATTCGCCTTTGCCGTCTGGGTTTGCGCATCATTTTTATCATCTGCGCCATTTCGCCGTTTGCGGCGGTTTTGCTGATATTTATCCCCGCTGCGGCCGTCTTTTTCCACATCCGCCTCGTGGGTTTGGGGGGCAGAAACAACCTGCTTGCCCTCTTGATTCACGGTTTTTTGCAATTGATGGGCAAATTGATTATTTAGATTTTCGGCCTGCCCCCGCTGCTCCTGGGCAATACGCCCAACCTCGCCCATCCGCGGCAGCATAACCTGCATATCAATCGGTCGAATAGCCATTTGCTCGCCCTCCCCTCGTTAATTATCTAATAAACAATCGCTCGCACTCTCACCTGTCCATCTTCATTGATAAAATTAGAAACGGTAACATCATCATTTAAAATCAAAGTGGCATTGCCAACAGAAACCGTCACCCCATAATGGCAAACTTTTTCAGCGGTCACTTTGCCCCCGGTGCGTTTCATAACGGTGGCCAGCTGTTTTAGCTCTGATTCGTATTCTACAAGCTGCTCGCGCAAAGTGGCTCGATTATTTATCAGCTTATGTAGCATGGCCTTGCGCCGGTCGTCAAAAGTATCGACATTCCCGGTTTTCATAATGCTTTCATAGGCCTCGGTCAGCTGATTATAGCTTTTGCGCCCATCCTCATAAAGGCTGCGCAGCTCCTCAAAGCGGGACATCATATCCGGCGAATTTCCGGCTTTTATGGTAGTTTTTGTGGCCATTGGCGAGCCGATGGTTCTAGCGCGGATTTCATCGGCGGCATAAACCGAACCGCCAACAATATTGCAATTATCCCCCTCCAGCAAAACCGAGCCGCCGCATGTAACCTCGCAATGCATCAGCGAATTTGAAACAACATTGCCCTTTGAATTTATTTTGGCATTTTGGGCAAATTTGGTAAAAACATCGCCGCCGCTGATTTCGGCTTTATCGCCGCCCTGCACCCCGCCAAAAAGATTTACAGCACCAATGGCGGTAATGGTGGCGGCCTCAACAACTCCGCGAACCTCAATATTCCCCGCGGCCTTTACAGAAAACCCGCTAACAACATTGCCTTTTATCATCACAGACCCATCAAAATCAATATTCCCGGTTTCATAATCCACATTGCCTTTTATATCCAGCGTATTAGAAACACTAATGTTGCCATTAGAATATACTAATTGGCCGGAGGTTTCGGCGGATAGGGTTTTTTCGTCATCAGAAATAGTAGTGCCTTTGCCCCGATTAAATCGCGGAGCCAATTTGCCCGGCCTAAAGCTAAGAGGGCGGCCAAAAATGGTCGTTCCAGCAGAGCCGGTATCGGGGTCGGTTCGCGTAGCCAAAACCTGCCCCTTTGCCACAGATTGAAAATAATCCACCTGTTTATAGTCCACAGTGCCGTCTTTTAGGATTTTCGGGGTGGTCTGCTCGCCGCTGGCATCAAAATTATAAACCAGTTTGCCATCAATACCATTTTTTGATGGCGCGCCCTGGGCTATTAAAATCCTATCGCTATAGTCCTTTTCCCCTTTGGCGTCGGCTAATTTGCGCACCTCGGCCTCGTTTATTCCAAAAGTAATCCCATAATTGCGAATTAGGGTCATGATTTCATCGAATGTCAAATGTTTGCCGCCAAATTCCGGCGCGGCAAATTTAACAAAACCATTCATCCGGTCTTTGTCGGCATCTATGCTGCAAAGCTCGGCCCGGGCATTGCTCACAACAATTTCAGAGATTTTCTTTTCGATGAGGGGCTCATCCGATTTAAAAATTGCATTCACAGCCTCAAAATCAATCCCTGTCACCCTATGCTTCTCGATAGCCTCTAGCAGGTCTTTTCGAGTAATTTTAGGCTCAAGAGAATTATCGGCGGAATTGTCGATAATAGCATAAACGCCATCTTCTTTGGCTTCGATTTTTAGCCTAGTATTTGCCATAAAATAGCCCCCTTTTTTATTTTGCCGCGCCCAGCCTAGCCCGCAGGCGCATTACCGCTCTTGAGTGTATTTGCGAAATGCGAGATTCCGTAACCCCCAAGATTTTTGAAATTTCTTTTAGTGTCAATTCCTCGAAATAATATAGCGTAACAACCAGCCGCTCGTTATCTTTTAGATTTTCAATAGCATCGACCAGCATTTCTTTCATTTGCTTTCTATCCAAAGCACCCTCGGGGTTTTGTTCCTCATTCATATCGGCCAAAGCCGAATCATTATTGATTTCCAAATATTCATTTAGCGAAACCACGCTCATCAAAGCCGACCTCTGCATTAGTTCGCGCACATCATCGGGGGATATCCCCAGTTTTTCGGCCAGCTCATCCTCGGTAGGGTCGCGGGATAAATCCGCCTCTAATTCAAGATATGCCGTTTCCAGCATTTTGCTTCGCTGGCGATAGGAGCGGGGCACCCAATCCATCGCCCGCAAAGAATCGATAATAGCCCCGCGAATCCGCAAACTGGCATAGGTTTCAAATTTAACTCCTTTATCCGGGTCAAATTTATCAATGGCATCTATTAGCCCAAAAATGCCATAGCTAATTAAATCCTCATGGTCGGCATGCGAGCCGATGTGGATTTTTAGCCGCCCAACAATGTATTTTATCATGGGCGCATAATGGGTTATCAGCAAATCCTTTGCCTCAATACAGCGGGTTTTGGCAAAATCTTGCCAAGCCTTTGCTATAGCCGCGCCAGTATCCATAACAATCACGCCCTAAACACTAGTCATTCATCCCCGGCTCGCATTGTACGTAAAGCCTGCGCAAATTCCTCGTCATCCAAATCCATATCCATGCCTTCGTCGTCAAAATCATCCAAATACTCTGCATCCTCGGCAAATTCGCCTTCTTCGCGATTGCCGTCAGCGTCGCCCTCTTCTGATTCGGCCAATAATGCTCTGGCCTCGGCTTCGGCGATTTCTTCGTCAGTTAAAAAAATATATGGCTCTTCTTTTTGCGGCGGGAAAACCCTTGCCAGCAAATATGCGCGAATGCATGCCCCCAAAATATAAAACACAACAAAGGTGATAATCAGCCGCAGCAGCACCCCCTGGGGCTCGGCTCGCAAAAATAGCCCAATAGCGAGGTCAATCAGCCCAGCGGAAAAACTCAAAAAAATCGGAAATTTTTTGAGAAACATAGCCATATCTCCCCAATCAAATAGTTTTTAGCCCGCGCCCAATGGTTTTAATAACAACCCGCCCATCGTCTGTATATAGCTCGATAGTTCGGCCATAATCCTCGCCCGTATCGCGCCCAATCAGGGGGATGCCCATTTCGCGCAGACGCCGCAAAGCCGCCTCCACATTCCTATCCCCAATGCGCATAGATTCGTTTGTGGAATTAAAAGCAAACATTTGCGCGCCACCTGCCAATTTGGCCTTTATTTTATTTTTATTTGCCCCGGCGCGCACCATATCATTTATCAGCCGAATCAGCGCGGAATCAACAAATTTCGCCACATTTGTATTATTGGCAATCGATGCAGAATCGGGCAGCATACAATGCGCCATCCCAGATACCTTTGATGATGGATCCCATAGGCAAATGCCAACACAGCTACCTAAACCTAGGGTTGTTAATTTTCCGGGGTCTTTCACCACATTTAAATCGGCCATGCCGACCAGAATTGCATTTATGCTCATCTCACATTACTCCCAACGCGCCAAGGATTACCCCAAAGGATTCAAAATCGGGTACTAGCAGAAAATAACCCGAGGCCAATCCGCAATCCGTTTCAAATTTAGTGTCAATAAATAATACGCCATCAGACATTTTGCCAAACTCTATGGCGGGCACGGATAAAATCGCGGTCGCCATATCCATAGCCAAAATCGGAGGGGCAGGAATAACGGTTTTGCCGATGAAGGTAGATAGGGATGTTAAATAAGAGGTGCATAAAATATTCCCTATTTCTTCCATCGCGCTTAATTCCATTTCGCTAAAGTTATCCCCCTCGCTCGCCTCATCAACCATGCTTTTTACAAGCACCCGCGCCGATTCCGGTTTTAGCAAAAACATCATTATCCCATTAACATCCCCGGAAATTCCAACCAAAATTCCAAAAATAACTACCTCATCGCCACCCAAAATCGAGCCGATTTCATTAAATGGCAATAATTTAACTTGGGGCACAGTCATCCCCACTCGCTCGCCCATGATTTGCTCCAATGCGCCTATGGCATTGCCCACGCCAATATTGCCTATTTCCCGCAAAACCTCATAATGCAAATTATTGAGAGAACTCATATTAGGCAACATGCTATCACCTCCATCTTCCTATGAATACGGCGTTTCGCCCGCACCCTGGCCGGCAAAATCCACCTTGCGTTGTTTGCGCTGCTCTTTAAACACAAAATTCACAATTTCTTCCTGTTCGCTGGGGGTCACATCGATAAATTCCGCCCGATATTGATATTTAAAATTAAATTTCGGCGAATAATGCTTTGCTAAAATTCTGCCATTTATCATCATCCATTTATTATCCAGCATTATTATGCAATAAATATTGCTGGTTTCGTCTATTTCCTCATTTGAAATAAACCGCAGGCCGCCTCCGCCTATATCGCGGATTATCCCATCATGCAAATCGGAATATTCCATTTTTGGCAATTCGCCTTTTAAATCCACCTCGGCATCCAAAACGGAAAATTTCATCGCCATAAATGTAGAAAAGCGGAAAAACTCGCGCCGCTGCACCTTTTCAAAGGATTCCTCTAAATCCAGCGCAATAAAATACATATCCCCCTCTTTCATATATCCGGTCAAATTTGCATTAAATTTAAACATGCCGCGAGGGGTGTATACAATCAGCGAATAGTCCTTTGCTTCATCCAGCTTTACAATGCGCCCGCGCAAAATCGGAACATATGCCAATAGAGCCCTTTGCTCATAATCCAAGATATCGGCCACTTGGGTTATGTATGTTCTCCCGGCCTTTCCGGCGCGCAGAATTGTAATGTCGATGCGGTCGCCTATTCCAATGTTTTCAAATGCCATAATACACTCTCCTCTATTCTATTTACCCAAATCTTTTTATCCAATTACCCCTATCCGAAAATCCCGGCTAATTTTTTCATAAATCCAAACATCCCGGCGTTTTTTGCGGGGGGCGGGGGGCGATCCATAAGCTTTGCGCCAATAGCGGTGATTTCCCGGGAAAAATTGGTATCGGGAAAGCTTAAAATGGCGGGCTTTTGCTGTTTTACGGCGCGGACTAGGTTTTGGTCATAGGGAATGCACCCCAGATAATCCAGCTCCATCCCCAAAAAACTGCCGGCCACCCTATGCAAATTTCTAAAAATCCCTTCGCCCTCTTTATTATCCTCGGCGCGGTTTATCACGATTTTAAATCGGGGCAACTCGATTGCGCTGGCCACGGATTCATGGGATGTTTTAACAAGAGCATAGGCATCGGTAACACTGGTAGGCTCGGGATTGCAAATAATAATGGTTTCGCGGCTGGCCTTTACAAAATTGATAACAGCCTCGCTAATTCCAGCACCAGTATCTACCAAAATAACATCGGCCATAGTATCCAAAACCGATAGGGATTCCATCAAATGGCGCAGTTGCTGGCCGCTAATATTTGCCAGCTCTGATAAACCATTGCCGCCGGAAATAAATTGCACACCGCAGGGGGCTTCGGAAATAACCTCGCTAATTCGGCGATTGCCTTTCAAAACATCAATCAGGCTATATCGGGGCGAGCATCCCAGCAAAATCTCGATATTTGCCAAACCAAAATCCGCATCTATCACAATCACATCCACACCAATGGTTTTCAAATAGATTGCCAAATTTGCGGCAAAGTTAGTTTTGCCTACCCCGCCTTTTCCGCTGGTGATGGTAATAACCCGGGAATTTAGTTTCGGTGGCGTTATGCGCCGCCGCGAATCAAATAGCGAGCGCAAATTATTCGCCTGGTCAAAATTCATGCTCACCTTATCACCTCGGTATGTTTAGTCGCTTAATCCCAAAAGCCGCATAGCTACCTCGTTTGGTTCTACTTTCATAATATCATCCGGCACATTTTGCCCAAAGGTGATATAGCTTAATTTTTTGCCGGTTTTATAGCAAATATTTAACACAGAGCCGATTTGCCGGGTTTCGTCCAGCTTTGTGAAAATAATAGCAAAATCGCAAATCGAGGAAAATGTTTCAACAATATCAAGCATGTCCTCATATTTTGTGGTTAGGCTCAAAACCAAATATTTTTCCAAATCGGGCACGCTGGCCAAAAGGTCGGATAGCTCAGCTAGATGCTGTTCGTTTTTATGGGAACGCCCCGCCGTATCGATTAAAATAACATCCCTATCCGCCATCATTTTCAGGTGCATATGCAAATCATCCGCGCGATAAACCACAAAAACATCGATTCCAAAAATATCGCCATAGGTGCGGAGCTGATCAATAGCGGCGATTCGGTAGGTATCGGCAGTTATCAGCCCAACCTCCAGATTATCCCGCAAATTAAATTCGGCGGTCAGTTTGGCGATGGTGGTGGTTTTGCCCACCCCCGTCGGGCCGATAAATGCAATGCGCCGCGGAAACTCGGCATTTTCCGCCGGCAGGCTTCCGCCAATAATATTGATAATACTATTATACACTATTTTTACTAAAAAGTTAATATCTAATTTTGATTCATTATCAATATTGTCTAAATCGCCCAAAATTTCTTCAACAATTTCGGGCAAAACACCATTTGTAACCAAAGTGTCATAGAAAATTTGCACAAGATTATTTGAATATTTGCGTGTATTTTCGTGACTTTTATGCCGCGCTACGGATAATTGCTCTTGGGCGCGGGAAAGCATATCGCTGGTAGAATATAGCATATCCTGCAGCATGCGAATTTTTTCATCCTGAGCCGCTATTTTCACGTCTTTGGTTGCGGCCTGAAATTTTTCAACATCCACCTTCTGAGAATCGGCGATTTTTTCGGAATTTACCATTTTTGCGGGGGCGGCGGCATCCACCAAAGCCGTGTGCTGTCCGGGTGCAGCAGCGCTATCCCCATATGCGGCAGTCACCTCCACCACAGGTTTGCGAAAAAAGGCGAAAAAGCCCGTGGGCTGGGTTTTCTTGATATTTATCACCAAGGCATCCATCCCCAATTCATTTTTCACCATCTCAATGGCCTCAATCTCAGTCCTCGCACTAAATTTCTTGATTTTCACGGCAGAATTCCCTTCTTTTGTTTTTTTACGCTATATCCCGAAAAACACTAATTTCGCCGCATTTATAGCGCGGCTTTTGGCTAATAAACTCGCCCCGCACTCCGGCAAAAATCTCCTCGCTCCCAAAATCCATCCCAAAGGAAAAATTTTCCAAAATATTCATCCCCAAAACCTCGGTAACATTTATCCCATCATCATGCGGCGTCGCCACCAAAACATCATTTATCCTAAACCCACAAAACACCATAGTCGGAATCAAGCGCAAATCGCAAACCATACCCCTTTCGCTAAATCCGGATATAAGGCATCCGCGCATATCCACAACCCGCAAACCAAGCCTTTCGGCGGTTTCTTTCCTAATCACGGTGATAAATGCGCCAGTATCAATCACTAGCTCTAGCGGCTTTGCCGGGATTCGAGAATGGTCGATAATCATAATCGATATGCTGGGAACATTATCACAATAGGTTATTTTGCTTTTGTTTGTATATGTTTTATCAATTTGCATTCCGAGCCACCTCAAAAAAACCGCTAACGCGCCCCTCAACCGGGCGCACCGTCCAATCGTAGGTTCGGCTACCATATTTTTCCTTTAAATCATCATAAATCCCGGTTTCCTCGCCCTCAAATGGGCTATCCGCAATAACCGCCGGCTGCGCAGTATAAAAAAATCCATATTCGGTTTCATCAGGCTCTACCAAAAAAACCCATTTCCCCTCAAATTCTTTTGCAATCTCAATATATGTCATCCGCCGATGCGATTCCAAAATCTGAATCATTTCTGAACACCCCCTAGGCAATATTTACCATGCCCACCGATTGGATTTCCGCCGCCGCCTCTAGCTCGTTATAGCTCAAAACCGCCAAATCCGGGGCAATTGGCTCTACCAGTCGCTTGAAATAGGCGCGCACTATTGGGCTAGTCAAAATAATAGGCTGCCGCCCCATGCTGGTTAATTTGGTAATCTCGGTATTTAGCCGCTCGAAAATCTTTTGCGTAATCTGCGGGTCTAAAGCCAAAAAGCTGCCCTGCTCATTTTGCACAACACTGCTCATAATCTGCTGCTCCAATTGCGGGTCGAGGGTTATCACCATATTAACGCCCTGATTGAAATATTTTTTGCTAATAGCGCGCTTTAGAGCCACCCGCACATATTCCGTCAGCATATCCGCATCTCGGGTCATTTGTGAATAATCCGCCAAAGTTTCCAAAATTGTCACCAAATCGCGGATAGAAATCCCCTCGCGTAGCAGGTTTGAAAGGACTTTTTGCACATCCCCCACATTCATTAGTTTTGGCACCAATTCATCCAATAATACAGTATTTTGCTCGCGAATATTACCAATCAGGCTTTGCACATCCTGCCGCGTCAGCAGCTCATGCAAATGATTTTTAACCACCTCGGTCAGGTGGGTAGCGATAATCGCCGGCGGGTCAACCACCGTATAGCCCAGAGCCTCCGCCCGCTCCCGCTGCGCCTCGGAAATCCAAAGAGCCGGCAGCCCCAAATATGGCTCTACCGTTTCGATTCCGTCAATTTCCTCCTCCACATATCCCGGATTCATCGCCATATAATGGTCAAACATTATATCGCCCCCAGCCACATCCACGCCCTTTATCGCAATCCGATATTCGCTCGGTGCTAGCTTAAAATCATCCCGCAGGCGGATATATGGCACAACCGCGCCCAGCTCCAGCGCGATTTGGCGGCGAATCATAACCACGCGATCCAAAAGGTCGCCGCCTTGCTCGCTTTGCACCAAAGGCACAATTCCATAGCCAAAATACAACACAATCGGGTCAACACTCAGCAAAGAAACCACATTTTCAGGCTTGCGAATCTCGTCCGCCTCCGCATCGCCAACCTGGCCGCCCCCATGCATATCCATCATTAGCTCGTTTTCAATCCCCGCCAGCGCAACTCTTCGCGAAACGCGAGTACCAAAATATGCCAAAACCAGCCCGCTCGGAACAAAAAACCAAGGCAGATTTCCAAAAAATCCCAAAAATACCAAAGCGCCCCCCGCAATATAAAGGACAATATGCTGACTAAACAGCTGCTTGCCCAGCAGAGAGCCAACCCCCTCATCGGCGGCGGTTTTTGTAACAATAATACCAGTAGCAAAAGAAATCATCAGCGCGGGAATCTGCCCCACCAAGCCATCACCAATCGCCATCAGGGAAAAAACCTGAAAAGCATCGGCCGCCCCCATAGTTTCGCCGGTGGCCAGCCCGGTCATCCCCATAACAGTTCCGCCAATAAGGTTTATCAGGGTAATCAATATGGCCGCTACCGCATTATTTTTAACAAACTTCGCCGCACCATCCATCGCCCCATTAAAACTAGCCTCATCCGTGATTTTTTTCCGGCGGTCTTTGGCCTCATCATCAGTAATCGCGCCCGCATTCAAATCCGCATCTACAGCCATTTGTTTACCGGGCATAGCATCCAAAGTAAATCGCGCCGAAACCTCGGCCGTACGCTCAGAACCCTTGGTAATAACCAAAAAGTTTACAATAACAATTATCGCAAATATAATAATACCTAATACCAAATTACCCCCGGCCACAAATTCGCCAAAAGTAGCAATAACATTCCCCGCAAAGCCCTGCCCCAAAATCAGCCGCACCGTCGAAATATTCAAAATCAAATTCATCATGGTGGCCAAAAGCAAAATCGTGGGAAAACTCGACATTTCCATAGGCTCGCGCACATAAATCGCATTTAGCAAAATAATGGCAGCAAAGGCAATATTTATCATCAATAAAACGTCAATCAATTGATGGGGCGCAGGAACTAGCAGAAAAATAATCCCGGCAACTATCCCAATCCCCAAAAACGATTCTTTTGCTACTTTCATAGGTTCACTCCCCGTCAAAAATATTAGTAATTATTATGCCGGTACTAGATTCTTTAATTTATACACATAAGCCAAAACTTCGGCAACGGCCTGAAAAAGCTCCGGCGGAATTTCCTGCCCAACATCCACCGTGGCATAAAGCGTACGCGCCAGCGGCTTATCCTCAACAATAACCACATCGGCCTCCTCCGCGATTTCGCGAATCCGCCGCGCCAAATGGTCCGCGCCCTTTGCAATCACCCTTGGCGCGCTCCCGGAATCCCGGTCGTATTGCAAAGCCACCGCGAAATGGGTGGGGTTTGTAATAATCACATCCGCCGAGGGCACATCCCCCATCATGCGCCGCATACTAACCTCGCGCATTTTTTGGCGAATCTTTCCTTTGATGAGCGGGTCGCCCTCCATCTGTTTATATTCCTCTTTAACCTCGTGTTTGGTCATTTTTAAATCTTTTTCGTGTTTGCGCCGATTGAAAACATAATCGATAGCCGCAATAAAAATATACATCACACCCACGGTTATCGCCATATTCACATAGAGATTGCCGAAAAATAGCAATATCGACGAAAATTCCATATAGGGCAAAGACGCAATCATATCAATTTGCCCAATCACCACAATATAAACCACCGCAATAATCACGGCAAATTTCCCCAAAGCCTTAAAAAGCTCCAAAAACATTTTTAATGAAACAACTTTCTTCATCCCTTTTATGGGGTTCAATTTGGAAAATTTTGGTTTTAGGGGCTTGGCGGTAGGATTCCAGCCCACCTGCACAACATTTATAAATAGCCCAATAGCCATTGTCACCAAAGCTATCGGCAGTATTGTCAAAAGAATCTGACCAAACAAATTGCCAATATATCCCGCAATAAAAACGGTATTTATATATGCCGGAGTCATGTTCAGGTTAATAAAATGCATGCTTATCATATCCAGCACCCGCCCAAAAATCCATGGGGCAAATGTGCGAATGGCAATAAATGATGAAATCAAAATCAAAGCCGTACCGATTTCTTTGGATTGAGCCACCTGCCCCTCATCCCGGGCTTTTTGCCGCTTTTTCGGGGTGGCCTTTTCGGTTTTTTCCCCGCCGCTATTGTTAAAAAATGCCAAATTCATGGGGATTGGAATATGATTTTTTCTAATAATCACGATGGCACCATCCCCCGAATCATTTCCATAATAAACCCGACCACATGATTGAAAACATTAGCGAAAATCGGCTGTAGCATAGGCAATGTCAGATATAGCAATATCGAGCCCAAAAATACTTTTAGCGGCAATCCCACAACAAATACATTCATCTGCGGAACGGCCTTTACAAGAATACCTAATATTATATCAACCGCCAGCAAAGTGCCGGTAATAGGCACAGCTATCCGCACACCCAAATGGAAATAAATAACAATTATATTTAATGTTTGAGCAATCAAATCAGCATTACCGACAACCTCGGCGGTGCCGATATCGATAACGCCGAAACTCTCAAAAAGGATGAAAATAATATGGTTCATGGCGCCGGTAACAATAAAGAAAATCGTCACAATGAAAAAATACAAATTACCGGAAACCGGTGCTTGTTGCTGGCCTAGCGGGTCATGCACACTAACCATCGCAAAGCCCATTTGGTGGTCAACCAGCTGCCCCACAAATTGAAATAGTGAAAATAACATCATAACCACAAATCCGATTATCATGCCCACCATAAATTCCGATACCAGCAAAGCGGCAAAGCCCCATATGCTGAAATGATAGGGCGGCAAATTCACGGATTGGCTGGTCATGGCCAAAAGGGCGAGCCCCAGCGCCAAAGAGATTCGCGCGGGTGCAGGAATATTTTGCCCGCTAAATACCGGAAGTATCACAAAAATTCCGATTATGCGCACAAAGACCGCCAAAAAAACATCAACATTGTTAAATAATTCTAAAAATAATAGCGCGCCGTCATAATCCATGGGCTAACTCAAATGAACCGGGATGCTTTGCACCAGCGTTAAAAAAAATTGCTGTAAATTATTTAGCATCCATGGGCCAAAAAATACCAATGATAAAAAAACCGCAATAATTTTGGGTACAAAAGCCAGCGTTGCCTCTTGGATAGATGTGACGGTTTGGAAAAGGCTCATTAAAACCCCGGAGGTCAGCCCCAAAATCAAAGGGGGGGCGGCGGTCAAAATCACTGTCCAAATCGCGCTTTGCATTACCGTTAAAACGCTTTCTTGGCTCACACCCTCACCACCTTTCCAAAATATGGAAATCTAAAAAATCAAAAATCCCCTGTTAAAAAATCGTCAGAATCGCCATGTCGTTACCAGCGTTTCGATTAGCAGCGTCCAGCCATCCACCAAAACAAATAGCATGATTTTAAATGGCAGCGATATCATCGCCGGCGGCAACATCATCATACCCATTGCCATCAAAATCGACGCTACCACCATATCGATTACAATAAATGGCAAAAATATAAACATGCCGAAAATAAATGCGCGTTGCAATTCCGTTAGCAAAAATGCCGGCATTAAAACCTGGGTGGGTATTTGGTTTAAATCCGCAAAAACATCATCCAGCGGCTCGCCGCCCAATCTGGCAAAAAATGCCAAATTATCTTGGTCGACGTTCAATAGCATAAATGTCCGCAAAGGCCCTAAAGCCTCGCCAACAGCCTCGGTTTGGGTGATATATCCCGCCGATAATGGCGTCCATGCCACATCAATAATTTCGGTAATCACTGGGTTCATCAAAAACAATGTCAGCATCAATGCCAGCCCAACTAAAACCTGGTTTGGCGGCATTTGCTGAGTACCCAGCGCGCTTCGCATAAACGAAAACACAATTATGGTTCGCACAAAAGTGGTGGTTACCATCAATATTGATGGTATTAGGGCAATCAATACGCTTAAAAATAAAATTTGTAGCCCGACCGATTGGGGGGTTGCTTCGCCATCCATCACTATGTTTATTTCCGGCAATAAAGCGGCATATGCATTTACCCCGGCCATCGTCACAAAAAAGACAAACAAAAGCAGGCAGGCCAAAACTTTTTTTATCAGCATAGCTCGCCCGGGTTTATTCGTCCGACTTTTTTTCATGATAATTGCCATCGCCATCATTCCCCGCATCAGCGTTTTTCTTAAAGATTTTGCTTAGGTAGCCCTCAAAAGGTATTCCCTGGGAAATAGCCGCCCCCTCGGTAATGGTGGCGGGGTCTATTTCGCCAAGCATAGTAACCCTGCCTCGCGAAACCCCCAAAAGAAAATACTGCTCCCCAGCGCGAACCAGCGCAATGTTATTTTGATAACCAACGCCGGTCGCTTCAATAACGCTGATATTTCCTGATTTGCGTATATTTCTGGCTCCGCCTATAAACCGCAAAACAAAATATGCCAAAAACATCACAAAAATCGTGGCGGCAACAAGGGCGAAAATATTTCCGGCTGTATTCAGGCCGCTTGGCACCCCCGCAGGGGAACCCAAAATCCCCGCCGAATCAGGCTCAGTCATAAGCAAAACTAATAAGCCCGGCATAGGCTAACCAATAACTTTGGAAACTGCATCCAAAACACGGTCATGCTGGAAGGGCTTGACAATAAAATCACGCGCCCCCGCCTGAATCGATTCAATAACCATGCTTTGCTGCCCCATAGCGGAACACATAACAACAAGGGCGGAATCATCAACACCCTTTATGCCTTTTGTAGCCTCTATCCCATTCATTTCGGGCATAGTAATATCCATTATTACCAGGCTAGGCTTGAGCTCTTTATATTTCTCTATGGCTTTAACGCCGTTTTCTGCCTCGCCCACAACTTCATATCCATTTTTTGTCAGGATATCTTTTAGCATCATGCGCATGATGGCCGCGTCGTCCACCAATAAAATGGTCTTTGCCATTGTTTTCTCTCCTTTGCTATTAGCCTATATTCTGAATTCTGCATTGATGATATTAGTAACTCTTATTCCAAAGTTTTCATCAATAACAACAACCTCGCCCTTTGCAACAAATTTGCCATTCACCAAAATATCGATAGGTTCGCCGGCCAATTTATCCAGCTCTATTATAGAGCCGGGGGCAAATTCCAAAATTTCTTTGATGCGCCGGCTGGTTCGACCCAGCTCCACCGTCACCTCTAGCGGAACATCCATTATTATCTCGATGTTTTCCTTTTGTTGCGCCACATCAGCCGGGTTTAGATGGCTAAATTGCACCGGCGATGCATTTACAGGCGGCGGCGCAAATTGCTGCTGGGCATATGGCGGCTGCGGATATTGGGGCGCGTATTGCGGCGGATGCGGATATGGCTGCTGCGGATATGGCTGGGCATAGGCATTTGGGTCGTATCCCGGGGGATATCCCGGAGCCTGCGCGTCTGCCATGGGTGGCGGTGCGTATTGCGGCGGCGCTTGAGGCGCCGGTGTTTGTTCGATTGCTGGCGTATCCATTTTAGCACCCCCTGAAATCTCAGATGCCGTAGGTTGAGAGCTTGGCGACATCAAATCATTCTTCATGGTTTCAACCATCTCGACTGCGAAAGGTATTGGCAATAATTGCATTATTTCCGAATCTATCAGCGTGCCGATTTCCATCCGGAATGCCGTGCAAACCACATGCTCGTCTTCAAAGCCTAAATCATCCAAAAATCCCGCGCTATTAAAGTCTATCACACATGGTCTAGGAGTATCAATATCGATTTTTTTCTTTATTAGCGAGCTGAGTGATGTGCTGGCCGAGCCTATCATTTGGTTCATGGCCTCGCCTATTGCTGATAAATCCAGCTCTGTTATCCCTTCGTTTTCGTCGATTTCCCCGGTGCCGCCCATCATCAGGCTTGTTATTATTTTAACATCCCGCTCGCGCAATAGCAAAACATTGCTTCCCTGCACCCCCTCAACATAATTCACACGAATAGCAATACAGGGTCGGTCATAATTTGCGGCTACCGCCTCCCAGCGAATTACAGTAACACGGGGCGTGGTAATCAAAACCTTTTGCCCTAGCAGGGCGTGCAGCGTTGTGGCGGAGGTACCCATGCTAATATTTCCAATTTCCCCCAAGGCATCAATCTGATCCGACGATATAGAAGGCGGTAGGCTACTATCACTATCATTATCATCATCAGAGCCGACTACATCGTCAAAACTAACAAAATCGTCGCCTTCATCAGATTCAATGCCGGTGCCCAAAAGGGCATTGATTTCCTCTTGCGAAAGCAAGTCGCCCATTGGCTATTCCTCCCTCTTTATCATAGATGTTATTTGTATGGCATTTTTACCACGGGATATGCCGGGCTTGGCATAAAATTTCTTTAATGTTCCTACATGTATTTCCAAATCTTGGTTTACATACGAATCCAGGGTAATAACATCCCCCACACTTAGGTTTACAAATTCCGAAACCATTATGCGCGTCCTACCCACAACCGCCGACACATCCACGCTGGCAAATTCAATCCGCTTTTCCAAATCTTCGATATAATTATCATCGAGAGATTCGGTAACATGAGAAAACCAAAAGCGGGTATTTAGTCTGTCAATCAGCGGGTCAATAACGCTAATCGGCAAACAGAAATTCATAAAACCCTCAACACTGCCGATTTTTATGGATATGGTAACAAGTGCTGTCATATCGCTAGGCGCTATAATTTGAGCAAACTGGTAATTGGTTTCAACTTTTTCAAGCCTAGGCGAAATTATTTCCACCTGTTTCCAGGCCTCGGGCAAATGGTTTAGCATATGCACCGCCACCCGCTCTAGCAAAATCTTTTCAATTTCGGAAAAATCGCGCATTTTAGATATTCCGGTGCCGGGCCCGCCCAAAATCCTATCAATAATGGCGTATCCTATATTGGGCGAAACCTCTAATATAACCGACCCCTTTAATGGCGAAAACTCACAAATGGATAGAATACAAGGATTATTTAGCGAATTGGTAAATTCGCTAAAAGTTACCTGTTCGGCGGAAATAACATTTACAAAAACCTGTGTGCGCAAATAGCCCGATAAAAACGATGCTAAATTTCGGCAATAGGAATCATACATTATCTCCAATGTGCGAGTTTGGTCCTTGTTGATTTTTTGCGGTCTGGCAAAATCATAATGCGCGGCGGATTTTTCCTGTAGCGCGGATGCATTTGTGTCAACATCCCCCGCGGCCATCCCTCGCAAAAGCTCATCTATCTCTGCTTGTGATAAAACATCGCCCATCAAATCACCCCTTTCGTATGATTATTCTCATCTAAAAAGCTAAAAAACATACAAAACTAAATAAACTGCCACAATCATATTTGTACCAAAGGCGCGTTGCAGGGCTATTAAAATATCGTCCCTTAGCAGAGTTGATGCGTCTATTCGCGAGGCTTCTTCGTTTGTGGTGCGGCGTAAAATTTCTGTCACAATATCGCGAATTACAATTTCTTTATCGCGCAAATCGGCCATAAAATCAGTTGCGGCCGATGGGTCGGTATCATCTATCCCCAAACCCAGCTCTAGCCGGGCGATACGCTCAGGGCCGCCGGGACTTCTTAGCAGATTGGTAATAATATATCGCTCTAGGGTAAATACGCGGATATCAGCCTCGCCTAAAGGCGGCGGCGGGGTGGGTTCGGGCTGATACTCAATTGCGGGCGGGTCATCATTCCCCATATTCGAGATAAGAAAAATCCCCCCGGCAACCATTGCGCCTACAATAACAAGCAACAGCACAATTATAATTACCATCATTCCCTTATTTTTATCCATTATCCACACTCACTCTCCTTAATCAATCTGCATATTAGTTTGTCTGGTAGGGTCATTAATTAACTGAATTTCAACACGGCGATTTAGCGCGCGCCCCTCTGCCGTGGCATTATCCGCAACAGGGGAATATTCGCCGCGGCCAGTAGCAGTAACCCGCCCGGGGTCGATATCCTGGGTATAAATCAGATATCGCAAAACCGCATTGGCTCGCGCGCTGGACAAATCCCAGTTATCCGCAAATTGCGCTGTGCGTATAGGCACATTATCGGTATGCCCAATCACATTCACCGTCAAATCGGGATTGTCATGGATTTGCTGGGCAATAACCGCCAGCACCTCAAAAGTTTCCGGGCGAATATCGGCGCGGCCGGAATCAAATAGCATCCCATCCCCAAAGGTGATAATTATGGTTTGGCCAACAACCGCCAAAGTCACACCCTCGCCAATATCGATATTATCAAACATCCCAGCCCCTACTCCCGGAAATCCAGCCAAAACATCTTGTTGCTGCTGGCCGGGCGGCAAATCCGCCGGGGGAGTTTCTATCCCAAAATAAGTTTGCAAATTATGCAAAGTCCGCGCAAACTCGATATCTGTCGGGTCGCCAGCGGGGGGATGATGCACCATTCCCGTCCCGGGGCCGCGTCCCATATCAAAAAAACTTAAATTGACATCAGGTAAGTTAATCATGCCATTGCCCATGGTATCAGATACTCCGCGTCCCGCAGCACCCCATTCTACAGGGCTGGGCTGTGGTCTACGCGCCGCAGCCTGAGCAAATTCGGCAAATAGGTTTTCATCAATATCCGATAGCGCGAACAATATAACGAAAAAGGCAAACATGGCTGTCATAAAATCCGCATAGGTGGTGAGCCATGTGGCGGCCTGTTTTTCGGGCTTTTTCTTAGCTCTCGCCATATTTTATCACCCCTCTCTGCCAGCAGCGGGCTCATCAGGAGTGCGCAAAGACGGCGCGATAAAGGCTTTCAGCTTTTCTTCGATAATTCTGGGGTTTTCCCCGGCCTGTATCGAGAGCATCCCCTCAATCAAAACCTCTTTTTGCAGCATCTCCTCGGCATTTATTGCCCTCAATTTATTTGCGACAGGCGTTGCCAAAAAGTTCGACAAAATCCCGCCATAAAATGTAGTAATCAAAACTATAGACATATTTGCAACCAGCGCATCCATATCCTGGATATCGCCTAGCAGCAGCACCATCCCAATCATCGTCCCAATCATACCCCATGCAGGCGCATAGGCGGAAATGGAATCCCAAACGGCCGCAATGCTATTATGTCGATTTTCCACATATGTCATTTCCGTTTCCAAAACCGAACGAACCAACTCCGGGTCGCCGCCGTCAACAACCAGCATTATCCCCTTTTTCAAAAACGGGTCATCCATATTTTGTGCAGTTTCCTCCAAAGCCAAAACGCCCTCGCGCCGCGCTAAATTGGATAGGGTAATAATCCGCGCTATGGCCTCGCCATGATTAAATTTTGGCGGCGAAAATACCAGTTTTATCGCCTTTAGTGCCTTTAGGAATGAATCCATAGGATAGGCAATCAGGGTTGAGGCGAAAGTGCCGCCAATTACAATCATCACCGATGCCGCATCGCCAAAATCAACAATCGCCGCAACATCTGCACCAAAAATAATAGCCAAAATTGTAAAAATTATCCCGGCTAAAAGACCAATTAACGAAGCTATATCCACGCCTATCCCCCCTTAGATATTTGAGTGTATGTATTTTTTATATTCTTTTGTTTTTGCAATTATATCCTCAACGGATTCTTTCACAATCAGCTTCAGCCCTGTGGTTGTGGTGATTGTTGTATCCGGGTTTGCCTCAATCGATAAAATCAATTCGCAATTTACTACCATTTCTTTGTCATTTAATCTAGTGACAGTAATCATCGGTTTCCTCCCGCCTGAATTCTTATCGGTTGGGAAGTAGTAAATTCATTACTTTTAGTAATGAATTTACTACCTGGTAGTATAAAAAATTATACTACCATCCCTCATTATATCAAAAAATTGTCCAAAAAGCAATGTTTTTTTGCGTTAAGTTTATAACGATTCTGAAATGCTATTATCTACGCAAATTTACTAGCTCTTGCAGCATTTCATCGGTGGTGGTAATGATTCTGCTATTCGCCTGGAAACCGCGCTGGGTGGTAATCATTTCGGTAAATTCAAATCCTAAATCCACATTACTCATCTCCAGCGTGCCGCCTAGTAGATTCGCCCCAATCGCGCCCGGCTCAAAACCGATTCCATCAAATGTGCCGGAATTCCGGGTTTGAGCAAATAGGCTATTGCCCATGCGCATCAATCCCGCCGGATTTGAAAATCTCGCCATTGCGATTTGCCATAGCTCGCGCGATTCCCCATTGGAATATGTACCCGACACAATACCATCTTGGCCAATAGATATGCCAATCAGCGTGCCGGCCTCGCGGCCATTTACATCAGTAAATGTAACATTGTTGCGACCCTCGTGCTGCAACATCGCCCTAAAGCACATGCGGATAGCGCGGATAAAATCTTCTGCATCATCTGCCTGGCCGGGCATGGTGGAATGTATTTGGCCAAAAACGCTATACATGCCGCCTAGCCCTGCATCTGGTGGCGGGTCTGTTGGTGTACCGGGAGGTACCTCAAACATCGGCCCATCAAAGCGCATATAAAGCGCGGTAACGCGCGGCGCATCATCATCATAGCCATCCGGAACATCGCCCCGGTCGGCCAAAACCCCAGAGGCGATTCTGCCATAATCATCAATATCGCCAGCCGCCAAAGCGGTATTATCAATATGAATCATATTTCCATGGTCATCAAAAAACATTCTGCCCATATGAACCAACTCGCGCGGCACTTCCGGACGAACGGCATCCCGCGGGCCGCCCTGCAAAACCAGCGGGCCGGCAATGCGAATATCCCATGCGCCATATACGCGCTCGCCAGTGGCCGAGGCCGAGCCATCAATATTAGCTGGCGGCTCTGTGGCAGGAATCAATTCCAGATGAATTTGCCAATTATTACCCAAAGAATCGCGGAAATTCATGGGTAGGAGCGCGCGAGGGGTGGTGGGGTCGAGATTTCCGGAAAAGCGGACATCGCCTGTAGCAGATGGCGGCAAATTGCGCTGCTCAGGGCGAATTTGAATCCCCTGAACAGGCCCGCGCAAAATCTCGGGCGGAATAGCATCCGTCGCTGGCCAGCCCTGCAAAACCATACCATTTGGCGCAACTATCCATCCATCATAGTCCTCAATAAAATGCCCGGCGCGGGTAAAGAAATTGCCCTGCACATTGTCCCCGACAATGAAAAACCCATCGCCCTCAATCATCAAATCCAGCGGGGCATCGGTACGCTGCGCGCCACCGGGGGTAAATACGGTAGAAATCGCGGCCACATTAGCACCCAGGCCGATTTGCATTGGGTTTAGACCCCCGCGACCCAAATCGGGATTTGGGGCAGACGCCCCGCGCAGGGTTTGGCTAAAAGCATCGGCAAAAGTCACGCGCTGCGACTTAAAACCGGCAGTATTAACATTTGCGATATTATTTCCAATTACATCCATCCTAGTCTGGTGAATCCTAAGACCGGAAACACCCGAAAACATGGAACGCATCATAATAAATTCCTCCTCATAATTGCGATGGCGTCCTTTTCATCTGTCAGTCAGAAAAGGCAAACCCCCAATCAAGTTGGCCGGGCTAAACTATTACTGCACCATCGATATTGGTAAATACATGCTCATTGCCTTGATTTAGCGCAGTTACCACCAATTTATTTTTGATATTCACAACCAACGCCACATCATCCACCAAAACCAGCGAATCGCGGATTCCCTTTGCTCTGGCCGCCGCCACGCCGTCTTCGATTCGGGCGATTTGGCTTTCATCCAGCCGGATATTTCGGGTATCCAGCCGCATATTTGCATGTTTTGAAAACTGGATGCTTTGGGCTTTATCCAATGCCTCGCGGAAATCCGCGCCCTGAGCGGGTTGCATCGGGTGGCGTATCTGCCCTTTTTCTATGCCGCCTACCACCATGTTTCTATTGATGATTTGCATGTTTTGTCACCGTCCTTGGCGAAAATTAATTGTTGTCGTCATTAGCATAATCATCCGCATAATCATAATCATCATCCGGGTCAGCAGGTGCAGCAGGCGGCGCGGGGGTGGTGTGTACATCATCCCGCTGATTGCGCCGGGCAAAATCCTCAAAACGCATTGTGAAAAAGCGATTTGCTTCCTCAACGCCTGTGCCGCGGTCAATGGTAATCCAAGTTTCCTGCTCGCGAATAAAAGCATCAACCACAGGCCCACGAATAGAACCATGAACCAGCTCAATCACCGGATTAGAATCCCGCAAACGAATTGCCTCATTGATATAATTGATGCGGTCAATCGCGTGCATGCGCCCATCGATTATCAAATACACATCCTCGGCATTGCGAATACGCACTTCTTGCACAATCCCGCTAATCCGGTCGCCATCAGCTGGATAAACGCAGAAACTACGACCAATCAGCAATGACCCATCAGAAACAGACACAACCTGATCCGGGAAAACCCGATGCGCGCCCACTTTCATAGATGGCGGATTGCTGGCAAAATCGATATAATCCACCCTGCCCTCAACAAACACCAGCTCGCCTCCGGCCATAGGCACTAATGCCTGAACATGGCGGCCAGCAAGAGTTTGGATATTTTGGGCAAATGTATTATGGGAAATGCTATTCAAAACATCACGATTCCAGAAATCCTCAAATACATACTCGACCTCGGTCAGGCGAATCATGGGGGCATTAGCATCTGTGCCTAAAATCAGCCATGGCTCGCTACCAATCATCCGCACAGATTCCACCCGCCCATAAACCGGCGTAAACTGCCCAGTCACAGGGTTTCGGCTCAATCCCGCCACAGTCTGGCCAATCATGGAAAATGTGGAAGACTGGGTCAATGTGGTATTTAGTTGTTGCATTTGCTCCAAAGAGCTAAATTGCGCCATTTGTGCGATAAAATCCCGGTCGTCCATAGGATTCAGGGGGTCTTGGTGGCGCAGCTGGGTCACAAGCAGATTCAAAAATGCATTGCGATCCAAATCGCTCTGGGGCTGGCGTGGCTGGCGATTCGGCGGTACCCATTCAGTGCCGGATGGTGCCATCAGCCTGCCGCTATCAGTTACATTAGACAAACTACCACTCCTCTCATTAAGCCTTAATGTTTACAAGCGAAGGAATTTCCGCGCCTTCTTCATCAAACTGTGGCTCGGGATTTTCCGCAAATTGCTCCATCAAATCCATAACTCTCGCGCCCGATATATTTTTGCCAAACTCCGCATCTTCCCGCGCGCTATCCCCATTAGATACAGATACCTCGATTTCGGCAACCTGCAATCCCTGGGCATTTAGAGCATCCCGCAAAGCATTAAACTGGGATTCGATAATTTCTTTGATGCGCTGGCTCTCCGCCAAAAACATAGCGGTAACAGTGCCATTGATAGTCGCGATGCGCATGGTCAAATCGCCCAAATGCTCGGGTTTCAGGGTAATTCGGATTTCCGCCTCTGGCCCACGAGTTTCAAAACGCATATTTTCCACAATTTGGTCAATCACGTTTTGCGGGTTAATAGGCGATTGGAATTGAGCCTCGGCGGTAATGGCCGCCTCTACTGCGCTGGTAAAATTATCCAGCCCCTGCATTGGGTTAAAATCCGGGGAAATCGCGCTATTATCAGCCACAATATTTTGCTCCGCCGCATTTTCAACAATCGGCCTAACAACCTCGGCCAAATCATCCTCAACTGCAACCTCCGCAACCTCAGCAGTTTCGACATTTTTCGCCACAAATTCAGAAATCGTTTCACCCTCCAAAACCTCGGCAAAACCAGCCTGCACCTCAACCGGGATTTCGGTGGTATCAGTGATTTCCATGGCCGCCTGCTCTTTGGGGACATATATCTCCGTTGGTTTTTGCGCTATGTATTTGTCAATGATTTCACCAACGGCCTCCAAAATAGGCAGGGCGTTTTCAACAGCCAGCAAACCCGCGCCCTCATCAGCTCCATAGGCTTTGGCAATATATTCCAATTTGATTTGCGGGTCGGCCAAATCCTCGGGATAAATCTCCATATCCGCCATTATCGCCGCCGCCATCTCCGCAGGAATATCCAAAATCTCGGCGATTTCATCCTCGATAATAATCGCGTATTCCGGGGAATCATCAGCGATTTCCGCAGCCTCGTAAACCTCTTGCGCTTCATCCCCATTTTGGGCTACACCGTATGTTTCCGGGGGCGCATCCGCATCAGGGCGGGGCTGATTATTAGTCGCCGCAGGTTGCTCGGTTTGGATTGGTTGCCGCTCGGGTTGCTCGTGTTGACGCTCCGGTGTGGCATTGGCCTGCGCAAAAATCGCATCAAAATCGCCGCCGCCAGCCGGCCGGGCAGTCCGCCTAAACTGCGCATTATCCGCCCCAATAACAGGCGGCATCATGCCGCTTAATTGCTTCATAATTTTCACCTCCTTTTAATGTAGTTATATATAACAAGCCCTAAGGCGTGCTACCATCAGGAATATGGCGAACAATAATCGCCGCGTATTCATCATCCAAAGCCTGAATAATCCGTGTTCTGCTTCTTTCATCCAAAGAATACAAAATATCTATTATCCTATCAAAATCAATATTGAAATTTAGTTGGATATACCGCGCCGCATTGGATGGGGTAAATGCCTGCCACATAGAAACATGATTGCGCCATGTGGTGGTGCGGTGGTTTATCCCCAAAATATCGGCATAAATTTCGGCGGCGTGTTCGGGATTGATTGTTTCAAAAAAATGCGCAAAGGCTTGGGGGTCGTTTTCCGCGAGCATCCGCTCATGGGCTTCCACATTGGCATTATGGGTCAATTGCTGCTGCTCAATAGTCCGCAGGCGGGTGATTTCGCGGGTGTTATCCTCATTTCGGGCATTTGACGCCGCCAGCTCGTTTGCTATATGGGTATTTTGCCGCTCCAGCCGCTCTATCCGCTCTTGCAAATAATAATACATAGCCACATAATCGGTGGGCTCGTAATAATAATCCACATATCCTTCGGGAATCCATGTTTGCACCAAAGGCACATTGCGCAATGCGGGAAACATAATATCCTCGCGAAATCCAAAGACATCAAAAACCATCGCCGCCACAAATGCGCCAATAATTACCAAAGCAACAATCAAAGCCACCACTCGGCCATTACCCCGCCTACGTGCAGCGGCGCGTTTTGCGGCCTGCCGCTCTGCCCGCGCAATGCTTTTATCAACAACAGCCGAATTCGCCATGCCCTCTCCTCCAATTATCCGGTTCGATATTTGTAGCTAACCAAATCATCCAAAATTTTCTGCTCGTTTTTCTTTTCTTCATCTAAATATGCTTCGTATTCTTTTTCCTTTAGCGTATCCAAAATTTTCCTATCTTTCATTGCCTCGATTAGCTCCGCCCGCTTGGCTTTCATCAGAGCCTCCGCCCTAGCCAATTGCGCCATTTGGAGCTTTATCCGCTCTTTTATTTTCTCGATATACAAATTATATCGATTCAAATTATATGGTTCAATCGAATTTTCGACCTTATGCCGAAAATCCGCAATGCATTCATCTTTTTCCTGATGCAAATCCGCCAGCCGCTGTTTTTCGATTTCCACCTGAGCGACAGCCTTTCCAAATTCATTTCGTTTTTGGTCTTCAATTTTGGTCTTTAGGCTCAAATAGCTTTGCAGACGAAAGGAAAATTTTGCCATATGTCTGCCTCCTTTTAGCGACCTCGATTAACCAATAATCCCGCGAATTTGCCCGATTGCATCATCCAGTGTAAATTTATCTTCAACCGACTGTATTAAAAATTTGTCAATCTCGCTATGTTTGTTAATGGCATCATCTATATCCGCGCTGCTGCCGCGGACATACGCGCCAATATTTATCAAATCCTCGCTATCCGCATAAACCGCCATCGAGCGTTTTATCATGTTTGCATCATCTTTATGCTCGCGGCTGACAATATCTGACATTACCCGCGAAACGCTGGCCAGCACATCAATTGCAGGATAGTGGTTTTTGTTAGCAATTTTGCGCGATAGCACAATATGGCCATCCAAAATCCCCCGCGCCGTATCAGTAACAGGCTCGGTCAAATCATCGCCATCCACCAGCACCGTATAAAGCCCGGTAATAGAGCCGGTATCGCTATTTCCCGCCCGCTCGAGCAGCCTGGGCAAAGTGGCATAAACCGATGGGGTATATCCCCGGGTAACAGGCGGCTCGCCCGCCGCCAGCCCCACTTCCCGCTGCGCCATAGCATATCGCGTGAGCGAATCCATCAAAAGCAGTACATCCCGCCCCTGCGCCCGAAAATATTCGGCAATACTGGTGGCAACCTCGGCGGCCTTTAGCCGCACCAGCGCGGGCTGGTCGCTAGTCGCAACCACAAGACATGACCGCGCAAGCCCATCCGCCCCCAAATCCTTTTCGATAAACTCGCGAACCTCACGACCCCGCTCGCCCACCAGCGCAATCACGTTTACATCAGCATTAGTATTTCTGGCAATCATTCCCATCAGGGTCGATTTCCCAACGCCAGAGCCGGCAAAAATCCCAACCCGCTGGCCGCGCCCAATTGTTAAAAGTCCATCAATCGCCTTAACCCCCATAGAAAGTGGTTGTTTAATCCGATTGCGCGATAGCGGCGGCGGCGGCGAATTTGTTATCGGAAAATTTATTCCATCTGTAATAGGGGGAAAATTATCCATAGGATTCCCCAGCCCATCCAGCACCCGCCCCAGCAGGCTATTTGAAACCTTGATACTCAACGGCCGCTCCAGCGCCTGAACGGTAGAGCCAGGGCCAATCCCCCCCAAATTCCCCAGGGGCATCAGCAAAACATGATTATCCCGAAAGCCCACAACCTCGGTAAAAACCGGGGTCGCATATTTATTAGCACGAATCAAACACGCCGAACCAACATTCACCTCAGGGCCAATAGATTCAATGGTCAGGCCAATAACCTGCGCCACACGCCCCATTTTCTTAATATAACTCTGGTGGGTAACAGCCTCATATTTTGACAAATCAACCTCAAACAAGCAATCACCCCGCCGGATTTCGCAATAAGTATGCCAAATTTTCTTTTACTTCCTCTAATTGCATATTCAAACTGGCATCAATAACGCCAAATTCGGTTTCTATTACGCAATCCCCCGCCGCCAAATTTAAATCGCGGATAATTTCTAGGGATGCGCCGCCTTCGATTATTTCCATTAAATCATCTTTATGCTCGGCCACATATTCATAATCATCCCGGCTCACCCGCAAAGACATATTGCCGGTAAAAGCCGATGCGGCCAGGCCTTCTCGCACCAGATGCAAAACCACCTGCGGATTTATCCGCGCCGCCGTCCCCAAAAGTTTTCCGGCGATTTTGCCCAAAAGCTCCACCATTTCCGGCTCTAGCGCGGCGATTGCATCCTCGCGGGCTTTTAGCGTTGACGCCAATTCGGCGCGGGCTTGGTCTTTGATTGCCTCCGCCTCGGCCACCCCTTTGGCATGGCCGGCGTCGTATCCTTCGGTCTGGGCGGCGGCCAGGGTTTGCTCTCGCTCTTTGGCCATTTCCGCCCGCGCCGCATCCCGAATACCCTCGGCCTCGCCATGGGCTTGGCTTAGGATACCCTCGGCGGCAGTACGAGCCCGCTCCATTATTCGCTCCGCCTGTTCCTCGGCGGATTTGCGGATTTCCTCTGGCGTTGGGCCTTTGGGGATGGGGGGCAGCTCGATTTCTAGCTCTCCCTCACCAAAATCCTCGTCTTCATAAAAATCCTCAGGCAATTCGTGGATGGGGGATTCCACCACAAAAGGCCGCTCGGCATCCAGTATTATAGAGGATGATTTTAAAATTTTAGACAACCAAATCATCCCCTCCGCCGCGGGCTACGATAATATCGCCGGAGTCTTGCAGGCGGCGGATAATAGCAACAATCTTTTGCTGGGCTTCCTCAACGTCGCTTTTACGCACAGGCCCCATAAATTCCATTTCTTCCTTTATCATTGCCACCAAACGCTGAGATTGATTGGCGAAAATAACCCGCCGCACTTCCTCAGAGCTGGATTTAAGCGCAATAGCCAAATCCCGATTGTCGATACCGGTACGCAGCACCTGCTGAATCGAGCGATTGTCCAAATTGACAATATCCTCGAAAACAAACATTTTGCGGCGAATTTCTTCTGACAATTCGGCATCTTCGCTTTCCAAAATTTCCAAAATACTTTTCTCGGTAGAGCGGTCGACGGAATTGAGGATTTCCACAACGGAATCCACGCCGCCAACGGTGGCATAATCTTCCATCATCAGGCTGGATAGTTTCTTCTCCAAAGCGCGCTCAACCTCCTTGATAACATCGGGGCTGGTTCTATCCATAATGGCGATTCTCCGCGCCACATCCGCCTGTTTATCCGGTGCTAAATCAACCAAAATCTGGCTGGCCTGCTGCGGCCGCAAATGCGACAGCACCAAAGCAATAACCTGCGGATGCTCGTTTTGGATAAATGTCAAAATCTGGGCAGGGTCTGTCTTTTTGATAAAATCGAAGGGGCGAGCCTTTAGGGCAACAGTCAGTTTGCTGATAATCTCGAATGCGCGGCTCTCGCCTAGTGCGCGCTCCAAAATCAGCTTGGCATGAGCAATACCGCCCTCGGTAATATATTGCTGGGCAATACAAATCTGATAAAACTCATGCAAAACCGCCTCTTTAACATCCGGCATTACCAAAGATGTATTGGCAATTTCCAAAGTCAGAGTTTCGATTTCTTCTTCCTTTAGATGCTTGAAAACCTGCGCCGCCTTTTCCGGCCCTAGGGCAATCAATAAAATTGCCGCCTTTTCCTTGCCTTTTAGCATGGAAATATCTGTAAATCGTTGTTCTTCTATAGGATAAATCTCCCTAGGCCTATCCGGCGACGGTATTATATCATCTAATTCCAAATCTACTGCCAAATTAGACATCCTGATATCCCCTTTCTGGTCGAGATACTATTCCCAATCCTCGTTAATCCAGTTACGCAGCAGCTGCGCAACAGCCTCGGGTTTTTCCTCGGTAAATTTGTCGATTTGGGATTTTACCTCGGAATCGCCAGACATGCGAATCTCCGCCAAACGCTCCATTTCCTCGACCTTTTCTTCTTCCAATTGACTCGAAACCAGCAAATCCTCGACAGAAAGCTCTGGCTCGACCTCGGTAACAACCTCCGGAATCGGGCGGCGAATAAGGAAAAACGCCAGCGCAATAACCATCAGCATAGCCAAGGCAAATAATAGCCAAATCCAAATATCAAAAGGCGGCGGCGGATCCATATCAATAAAAAACGGCCGCTCAATAGCAACAAAAATCAGATTTTCAACACCAGTAGCCGCAATTAGCAAATAGCGCATTTGCTCAATTTCCGGCCCATAAAGAAATCTATCAGCGGCGTTTTCGTGTTTAAAACGCTCCCATGTCATATCGTCATCAAAATATCCCAAATCCGTCATAACATCTTGGCGATAAACCTGTATCCGCCCGGCGGTAACGCCCATTCGAGAAGCCCCCAAAACAGGCTGGCCGGTATTGTCAATAACAGTTTCTGTAATAAATAAATTATGCAAAAAATCATGCTCAATAAAACTTTCCTCAATAGTCGCATCCCCTGGCCCGCCGCCAATCATAGCCCCTGGCACACCATCATTCGCGCCAAAGCCCACCTCACCCAAAGCAGCCGTGCCATCAGCAGTGCCCTCGCGGTGTTGCTCAATAATATGATTGAAAAGCCCGACAGATGTGCCCTCGCCCAAAGGGTTGCGGTGTTCGCGGGCAACTATTGATGTTTGCTCTCTATTAAAAACCAAGCTCGCCGTCGCATCAACAAAATCAAAAAGCTGCGCAATGCTTCTGCGTGCCCTCGATTCAACAATGGCGGTCGTTTGATTTTCAATGGCCATAATGGCCAAATGCTCCGCCGCCGGGTCGCTGCCATTTACCAAGCCCGAGCCCCAAAGCATATTCAAATTGCTATCAAAAACCTCAACATTTTCAGGGCTCATCCGGTCAACCGCATTGGCCACCATCCGCGCCGCCGCCTCGCCATCCGCGGGGGTCAACTCTCTATGGCCAGTCAGGGTGACAGTCGCAGTATTTGGCCGCGTCGCCTGCAAAAAGAAATTACTCTCATTTGCCACATTCAAAATAACACTAGCCCGCATAATATGGTCGGCCATGGTGATCATGCCTTCGATTCGCCCGGACAAAACCGCCACATTCATTTCATGCTGCACCGAATTAGTAACGCCCATCCCGGAAGCATCCAGCATATCCTGGAAAACAAACCGCCCCACGGCAAAATGGTCAAATCCCGCCAAAATCAAAAGGGCATTATCGGCATTCGCCGCATCCACATAAAGCGCGCCCGTGGCATTTCTAAACCGCGAGCGTATTTCGTTTTCCTCCAGCAAATCCTGCATAGGACGCACCTGCGACCTATCGGGAAAATCATCCATAATAGGCACCCAATTGGCGCGAAATGCGAAGAAAAGGGAAAGCCCCAATGCCAGCACAACAACGCCAGCAATAGCTCCAACCCTAATTTTTTGAAATTTAGTGAAATTTTTCCATTTTTCACCCAATATATTAAGCCACGTCAGCAGACGCTCTTTCACCAAACCACCTCTTTCCTATACACGCCGAGATTAGATTTGCATCCGCATAATTTCTTGATACGCGCCAACAATCCGCGATGTCACCTGCACCGTAAAAGACATAGAGGCAAAAGCCTGCTCCTGCGCCAAAATCACGGCGAGCATATCATCATGCCGCCCTATGGCGAAATCGAGCATGGTATTTTGATTGATAGCATCAAATTCAGCGGCGGTATTTACCATATTTGTCATTGCGTCTAGCATCATAGAAAAAACATTTCCCGAGCCGCGGGTTTCTTGCGTGGCTTGCGTGGCATCAATATTTTGCAAATGATTTATGGCGGCAAGGGTATTTACCGGATTTACACTTCCAACAACCATATGAATTTCCTCCAAAATTTAAAATTATCTACCGGATAGCTCTAAAGTGCGGTTAATCATGGCGCGGGTTACATTTATCGATGTCATGTTGGCTTCATAGGAACGAGATGCGGAAATCATATTTGTCATTTCTGCAACAATGTTTACATTCGGGCGGTTCACATAGCCATATTCATCCGCATCGGGGTGGGTCGGGTCAAAACTGCGCGGGCCCGGGGTCGGGTCGCTGATAATATTGCGGACGCGCACGCCCGAGGATGCCTCGAAAGGCACGCCGCCCATGGTTTGCACATTCCTGCCGCCAATAGGCGTCAGCCCCAATCGAATAGGCGGCCGCTCGCCCAGCGGGGTTTGGGTAATGCTAGGCGGTCTCAAAATCTCATTGAAAATTCCGCGAAAACCGCCAAATTCCGCGCCGCGCTCCTCAAAAATGACGGCCTGTCGCTGATAGGGGCCACCCGCCGCCGTGCGCGTAGTTTCAATATTTGCGATATTTTGCTGTATAACATCCATCCGCACCCCCTGAGCCGTCAGGCCCGATGCGGCAGTATTAAATGAATTAAAAAAACTCATAAATATCCCTCCCAAGTATTACATTTATATTGCAATTATATTTATCGACATTTACCTAGCTAAAACTGCGCCGTCAAAACCATATTTATTATGCGGTAATAATTCAAAATCCCGGCGGCCATTGTATCAAAGCGGACGCTATTTTGGTATAAATCCACCATTTCGGCCTCTATATCCACATTGTTTTCATCAAAGCGATAATAAAAATCAGAAAACTCCGCGACAATACGCGGCCGAATCCCGCTCAAATCAAGCACATTCGTCCGCCGGAAATTATCAACGGCATTTTCCAAATAAGATTCAAATCTTACCGCATTGCGCTTAAACCCCGGAGTTTCGGCATTTGCGATATTGTTAGAAATTACTGAATCCCGCAAAACTGCGGTCTGCATAGCTTTGCCCAAAATGTCGGTATAGTTAAACATCCCGGAAATAGCCATTTATTCGCCCCCTAACCTATCCTAGAAATTTACCTTAATCTATTGTACACTATATTTGATAAAAAGTAAATATAAGAGCCAAAATTTTTTTAAAATTTATATGGCAATTTTGTTACAAAATGGATTTTATGAGCCAATATCTTTTCGGAAAAATATGCCATCGCTGGTAATTTTTTCCATAGCCACATAGGCGCGATTTCGCGCCGCCGACAAATCGCTTCCCAGCGCAGATATGGCAAAAACCCGCCCGCCTTGGGCTATATGCCCGCCATCTTCCGGCCTTGTTCCGGCATGAAAAACAAGAGTTTCTTCATTATTATGTATTTCATCCAGCCCATCTATTCTCGCACCCCGCGCATATTCGCCGGGATAGCCCATGCTCGCCCCAACAACGCAACAAACCGCCTCATCCCGCCATTTCAGCGTGATTTTATCCAGCTCGCCATCGCAGGCCGCAATCAGGATTTCGGCAAAATCATTTTCCAGCCGGGGCAAAACAGCCTGGGTTTCCGGGTCACCAAAGCGGCAATTATATTCGATAACCTTATGTCCATTAGGTGTCAGCATTAGTTGCACAAATAAACAACCAACAAAAGGAGTTCCATCATTGATAAGGCCGGCCATAGTCGGCTCTAGCACCAGCTTTGCTGCGATTTGCGCATCCTCATCCGTATAAAAGGGGCTGGGGGAAATGACGCCCATGCCGCCGGTATTTGGGCCGCGATCGCCGTCATATGCCCGCTTATAGTCGGTGGCACTAGCCATTGGCAAAATATTTTTGCCATCGCAAAAACACAAAATGCTAACCTCGCGCCCCTCCAGAAATTCCTCGATAATAACCCGCTCGCCGGAAGCCCCAAAGCGGCGGCTCAAAAACACATCCTGCAAGGCAATCCGCGCATGGCGAACATCGCCGCAAACGCTAACGCCCTTGCCCAAAGCCAGCCCATCAACCTTTACAACCAAGGGATAACAAGCTTTTTCACAATATGCCATCGCCGATTCAAAATCATAATAAACCCCATATCCGGCGGTGGGAATTCCATATTTTTCCATAAATGCTTTGGCATGAGCCTTGCTGCCCTCCAGCCGCGCAGCCGCCGCGCTCGGGGCAAAAATCCGCAACCCCCGCGCCCGAAAAACATCGCCAATCCCGCCAACAACCGCATCATCCGGCCCGCAAACGGTCAGCCCGATTTGATTTTCGGTCGCATAATCGGCAAGCAGGGCATGCTCGCCGGCCTTTATATCAACAAGCCGCCCAAACCGCCCCATTGAGGGGTTTCCGGGGGCTATATGTATCTCGCTCACAATCGGGCTTTGCGCCAATTTCCAGCAAATGGCATCCTCACGCCCGCCGCTACCAACAACCAAAACCTTCATAGGAATCCTCCCGAAAATTATTCCCGAACAAATTCAACGTCCCCAAAAATCAGCACTCCATCAGCATAAACAAATTCAACACTCTCATAAAGCCCACAAAAATTCACAAACTCAATTTCCCCATTTTCAACACTAAATGTCCCGCGAAACGATAGCAAATGCAGGGAATTCAAGGCATCATAGCCCTGCATATGGGGCGGCCCCCATGGGCGAATCCCCTGATTGTGGGCAGAATTATTATACCGAAAAATCCCCAAACCCCAGCCCCGCGGCGCAACCCCCGGAGAAGCCACAGCCCAATAATTCGTAAGCACAAAGGCATATGTGCCGCCATCAAATTCCAGCCGCGTCGGATAATCCGCATATCGCGCCCGCAGCCCGCTATTTTGCACCCATTGCCCATCCAGCCAATGGATTGAACTATTCGCAAAATCATCCCTGCCACCACAAGCCATCAATGACAAAATCATAACAATCCCAAGAAGAACCGTGATTTTCCTAATAATATCACTCCCCCAAAAATATTTTTACAGCCTTTGGTAAAATCTGCCATTCAACCCCTAAAACCCGCTGTTGCAATGATTCCGGCGTGTCATCCGGCAAAACGTCCACGGCTTGTTGCAAAATAATTTCGCCGCCGTCGATTACCTCATTCACATAATGCGCCGTCGCGCCGGTTTGGTTTACCCCCGCCGCCAAAACCGCCTGATGCACAGCAATCCCATGCATCCCCCTGCCCCCAAAATCCGGCAAAAGCGAGGGGTGGATATTGATTATTCGTTTTTCATATATGCGTATTAGTTCTTCGCATAAAATCATTAGCGAACCACACATTACAATCAGCCCAATGCCGCGCCGCTGCAAATATTCCAGCAAAGCCTTGCCGCGAGCGGCTTCATCTGCAAAATTCTTTTTGGCAAAAACCGCAAAATCTATCCCATGCCTTTTTGCTCGCACCAAAGCAAAAGCGTGATTATTGCTGGATATAACCGTATCAATAACCGCGCCTTTAATATGCCCAGCCGCAATCGAATCAATCAAAGCCTGCAAATTAGTGCCGCCGCCCGAAACCAAAGCCGCTATTTTAAGCATATTCCGCTCCCCGCGACCGTCCGCCCAATCACATAGCCCACCTGCCCCAGCCGCGCCAGCTCGGCAATAACGCCATCCGCCGCATCCTCAGCCACACAGGCCACCATCCCACAGCCCATATTAAATGTAGCAAACATATCGGATTTATGGATATCGCCCAGGCGGCTGAAATAGTCAAACACAGGCGGAATCGGCCATGCGCCGAGATTTATCTCGCACCCGACCCCCTCGGGAATCATCCGCGGAATATTTTCAAAAAATCCGCCGCCGGTAATATTCGCAAAGCCCTTTATTTCGGCATTCTTAATCAATTGCAAAATAGAATCTACATATATAATAGTCGGGCGCAAAAGCTCCTCGCCCAAAGAGCATCCAAATTCCTCCATATGTTTGCCCAGATTTTTCAAATCCTCGCCCAAAATTTTGCGCACCAGCGAAAAACCATTTGAATGCAAACCAGACGAGCCTATGCCAATCAGCAAATCGCCCGCCTTTATATTTTTGCCATCGATAATTTTATCTTTATCAATAATCCCGCAGGAAAACCCTGCCAAATCATAATCATCATCGGGAATCATCCCGGGATGCTCGGCAGTTTCGCCGCCCACCAGAGCCGCGCCCGCCTGACGGCAGCCATCCGCCACACCTTTAACAATCTGCTCAATAATGGCAGGCTGAACCTTGCCGCATGCTATGTAATCCAGGAAAAACAGGGGCTGCGCGCCGGATGTAATCAAATCATTGACACACATAGCCACCAAATCAATCCCAACAGTATCATGAATCCCCATGATTTGGGCAATTTTCAGCTTTGTCCCCACCCCATCGGTGCTCGAAACCAAAACCGGATGCGCCATAGCACCCATCGCCGCCATGGAAAACATGCTGGCAAATCCACCAACCCCGGAAATTACCTCGGGGCGCATAGTAGTTTTGATATGTTTTTTCATTAGGGCGACCGCCTCATAACCCGCGTGAACATCAACTCCGGCGGCCTTATACGCTTCGCTCACAAACCAACCTCCCTAAATATCACTATTCCAATTTTATCATTTATCCCCCGAAATGTCAATAACCAAGCGGAGGAATTTTTCCACATTTCATAGCAGACTTTTTTCAAAAACCCACGTAAATATGGTTAGTACATATTTTAAAGGAGGATATTTATGCCAAAATATTCCATTATCGAGGAGCGCAACGTAGGCGTTTCAATCGTGCTATCCATTGTCACATGCGGGATTTACATGATTTATTGGTGGTATAAAGTATTGGATGATTTGTATAAATCTACCAATCGAAATGAAAGCGCGGGAATGAGTATAATTTTATCTATTATCACCTGCGGAATTTATGGTATTTACTTATATTACAAAAAAGGCCAAATGGAGGCCGAGATGCGAAAACTTTATGGACATCCACCAAGAGATGATAGCATTTTGTATTTAATTTTGGCTATTTTTAGCTTGCAAATTATTGCTCTGGCTATTGTGCAAAGCAATTTAAACAAAATGGTTCATGATGTGAATGATGCCTATAGTAATTATCACCAAAAACATGATTAAATCCAAGCCGGTTTTATCATTATATCTGAAATTGGCTATTTTTGGCGGGGTCGCTATAGCGGCCTCGCTTGTGTTGCCATTTAGTATTAGTATTTTTTATGTGGCCACGGGCGTCCCCTGCCCTGCATGCGGCATGAGCCGTGCATTTATGCGGTTTTTCCGGGGCGACCTATTTGGCGCATTATTTTATCATCCATTATTTTTTCTAATACCACTCATCCCCCTGCTCGCCTATTCGCGCATGCCAAAAAAGGCACGCAATATAGGCTGGCTCGCCATTGGGTGCCTATTTTTGGCGGTTTGGATAATCCGCCTAATCCTCTTTTTCCCCCACACAGCACCAATGATTTATAACGAAAACTCCTTATTCGAGCTGCTGCGCAGGGTTCTGCGGTAATCCGCCGTGGTCATTCCCTCGTATCGTTTGAAAATCCCGCGCAAATGGCGGCCATCGCTAAAGCCGACCCGCTCGGCGATATCCTCATCCCCCAGGCTCTCGCCGCCCATAATTGATTTTGCGTGGTTTATACGTATTTTCGCCATAAAATCGCCAATCGAGCTGCCCTGATGCTCCATAAAAATCCGCCCCAAATATTCGGGGATGCACCCCAGCGCATTGGCTATTTTTGTGGTGGTTATACGATTCATATAGTTTTCGCTGATATATTCCGCGGCACTTTTTGCCAAATCCGCCGCCGCCTCTCTGCGCAATCGGCGCATATGGGCGCAAAATGCCTTTAAAGAGGCCTGCATAAAGGCCTCGGCCTCATTTGTGGTGCTCAGAGCAAATACCTCGCTAAAATTGAAAAATTCGCGGAAAATCGAATCCAAATCCAGCCCCCGCTCGGCGGTTTTGCGGCTAATTGACATGCAAATGCCCATGATAATTTTCGCAATATAGCGCGGTGGCAAAATTTTCCAGCCACCTAGTGCGGCCATTAGCTCGGTCAGATTTTTTTCGGCCTGGTCGAAATCCCCATCCAGCGCAGATTTGATTAAATCGCGCTCCACCCGCGCCGGATAGGCAAAACTGAAATTGTCCGGCTCTATGCAATCTATAGGTATAAACGCCGCCCGGCCAACAATCCGCCCATGCCCCGCCGCCGCCACGGCCTCTTTGACACTAGCGCGAATCCCGCCAGCATGCGGATAAACCCGCCCAACGCCGATAAACGCGGTCATTTCGGCGGCCGCATCCAGCCGCGCGCGCAGCTCTGCCGCCAGCAAAAGCGCCTCATCATTATCACGAATCCCGCCAAATAGGCAATAAACCCGCTCGGGGCTATCCAAAAACACCAGCCCCCGCCCATCCGCCAATCCCTGCGCACAAGCCACAACCCGCCATGCCAGCAGATTCCGCCCATTATCCTCATCAGAATCATGCTGAATTTTCACCGCAATAGCCACATAATTCGCCGCGATTTTTATTCCATAATATTCCATTTGCCGCAAAATATCCGGCTCTGCCATATTGCTAACAAACAAATCCCTGATAAACAATTGGCGATATGCATCCCGATTTCGCTCATAATCCCGCAAAATCGCCGCTTCCCGCAATCGTTTTTTATTTATCTCGTCAAAAACTTTTATAATCCGCTCAATGCTTATTCGGAATTCTTTTACAGAAATCGGCCGGTATAAAAACTCTACCACCCCGAAATTAGCCACCTTTTCCATATATTCCGTATCATCATATGTGCCATAAATCATAAATTTCATATCAGGAAATGCTATATGAGTTTTTGTAATAACATTTATCCCATTAGCACCAAAAAACCTAATATCCATAATCAAAAGCTGGGGCTGATGCTGGCGTAAAAGCTTTGTAAAGCGGTCTAAATCAGCAACAACCATAGTCGCCGCAACCCGCATCCCCTTAAAATTTTCCCGAATCTGGTCCCGAAAACCATTAACCGCCTCTATCTCATGGTCTAAAATCAATGCCGTAATCATGCCGCCACCCCCCTTTTTTCTTATATTATTATATCGGCATTTTTGCCGGTGAACATTAGAAATTAAAATCCCCCGCGTAAATTAGTTTATGCGGGGGATTAGAATCAAGAGAATCTATCTGGGAATAATTTCCAATGGGAAGGGGCTGCAATCGTCGAGAATCCAAATCCGCACATTGTGGCGGCGTCCCCATTGGCGCGCCTCGGCCATGGTTTCTTTGAAAACATCGATTTTATTGCCGCGGATAGCCCCGCCGCGGTCGCCGGCGATAGCAAAGCCATAGCCCTCGATATACATCCGCGTATTGAATGGAATGACATTTGTGTCAAC
>Ga0209755_10000876_pt1 | contig 51523 bp, 49 predicted proteins | sample TergutCo191P1_FD_187301 | JGI IMG/M metagenome (GOLD analysis project Ga0209755, IMG submission 187301) | Cornitermes sp. P1 segment gut microbial communities from Petit-Saut dam, French Guiana - Co191P1 (SPAdes) (version 2) | ecosystem: Host-associated > Arthropoda: Insects > Digestive system...
TCTGTGTATCTGGAGTCGGTTAGAGCGAAGCTGTACCAGATTACTGGGGTGTAGTTTGGGGATATTTCGCCCCAGGGGGCTGATGAAATATATAGGTCTGGGGGGAGGAGGGTGTTGGGGATGTAGAGGATTTTTGGCGTTGCATTGAAAGGCACTGTCATTAGTGGAGAGGGATGGACGTTGAAAGTGCCCACAATTTCAAGCTCTAGGGTATGTATTGGCTCTGCGCCTGGCACGCTAAGGACACCCAATTCGTGAAAGGTGTCCACCAAAGACCCGTGCAATCTGAATTCCCAATAATATTCGTCTAAGACAACATGTTGTTGGTCGCTAATAGTTACTGTTACGGTGTCACCCACAGAAAGCCCTCGCCTGTCGGCAAAATCACGATGAACGACAACAACGGGGCGGGCCTCTAAATAGTCATCATGGTTAAGCAGACGACCATCAACAGATACAATTGCTCCATCAACCACCCTGTCCATGGTTGTCATGTCTTTGGTAGTGCGTATATGCATGGCTTGCTGGGCGTGATTAGCAAACTGAATCTTCTGGGGCAGGTGAGCAAGCTGTGGAGCTGAAAAATCTATAACGCCTCCGTTGGTTGGGGCGTACCATATGCTTTCACCGTACAAAGGTCTGATGAAGAGGGCATTTCTCATGTGCGGTTCGTCCACACCCCAGAAAGGCGGATAAGGCGTTGCCTGATTATTGCCCATCATATAGTAAAAATTAGCTCTAAAGAAGTAATCTTCGCCAATAGATAGACCAGTAAAGGGCGAAACTCCGTCCAACATATAATGTCGCAAAATAACATGAGAACCTTCTGGAACGTGGTCTATGTATCCCGAATAAGAACTCTGCACTTCCACAACTAAGTCTACAAAAGGCGAGAAGTAACGAATCCGATGGACACTCCAACCAAGACCAAAGGGTGGCTCTTCAACCACCTGTTCCACTTCCAGGTAATAATTCACCTCCAACAAACGACCATACAAAAATGCTTCTGCCGAAGAAATCCCTGCAAAACCAGAATAATCCTTCATCAAAAATCTGTACATAAGGTCAAATTGTTCGGCAAAATCCCAATCTGTTTCCAGAAAAAATCTAGGGTCAATCTCTGCCCTATCGTAGGAAATGTCCACAAACATCCAAAACCAATCACCATGGATTATGGGGTTTTGCATATCCACCAAAAGACCCTCAAAACCCCTTCCCCTGTTTTCGAGGGATACAAGGGGGCTTTCCGCAATAAGGTCAGCGGCGGCAGACACGTCAGCAGCAGGGTTGCCATCAGCAGGGCGCAGAACCCCCGTAGCCTGAAAAAATTCTGAAATTTGTTGTATTTGGTTGTCAATTACAACATATTCAGCACTTCGCACCGTAAAGGCAAAAGACACCGCGCCCACCAACAGCACAAACAAAAGCAACCGCAAAGGCTGACGCAATAGGGTTTTTAGCATTACGTTTTTATTCATAATATTCACCGCCATTTATATTTTAAGCAATATTATCTTCTAAAAAGGATTATGTCACATTATGCCAACTATGTCAATATCAACGAGTTAGATTTTTGTTTTATTGCGCCATAATTTCTCAATTCCTTTTTCGAAAATCTTGATACAGCCGCAAGCGGGGCGTTTGACCATGATGGCTATTTTCATCTTGCTTTTTGTCAAATCCTATGATAATATATAAACAACATTTGTAAAAGGAGTGATGGTATGTCTTTGGGTTTTGAAGATGCTTTGGTTGCAAACATATTATCCTTTAGGCGGCTAGAAAGTGAAAAGCCAGCAAAAGGGCATGATATGGATAGCTTCTTAAAGTACATGCAAAACAGGGCACAAGCAAACGCCGAAATTATGGATGCCAGCAACTGGGCTATCACGCAACACTTACGACCCGCTCTTAATAATTTAGATGAAGAAAATGCAGATTTGTTATACGCCCTATCTCAAAGGCTGTTTACTGTAAACGAAAATCTGGATATGGGGCTGGCTTTAGAAATCCATAAAGGCATCATAAAGTGGGCAAGAGATGCAGGGGATACAGACCGCCTTGTGCGCAGCTTGTACGCTGCTGGCATCATCTACCAACAGCTAAATACCTTTTTTAGAGAAGGTCACAGCTATATTTTTATGGAAGAAGGTTTTTCATGCTTTAGAGAGGGCGCAGCCTTTAAAGAGCAGTATTTCCAGATTAAAAGCAAAGAAACCCGCGGCTTTATTAATCGTTGTATCGGCAACAAATATGTTATGGTATATCAAAACAGAGGAAGCAGCTTAAGGGAAAGAGAGAAATTTGTAAAGCTATTTTGTACATATTTCGATGAAGCCTTAGAATTTTGGAATGATGCGAATGTAAGAAACCACGACCCCGACATGCCTTTTGATGCTTTTATCGCTAATGCACATCAAAACATGTGTGCCTGGTTGTCCCATCTTCGCTCTCAAGTGGAACTGGGTCAAACATGTAAAGCTCTTGCCCAGCGAGTTTATAATAGCTTTTTAACTTTAAATGGTCTTAATGGTGTAGACTTTCTTGGTAAGTTTTGGCCAAATTTACGCACCCATTACACAGGCAGATGCGTTGCATATGTTATGGGCAAAATAACCTATGATGAAATGCTAAATGATTTACGTGGCTTTTTTGCAAATGCAGACCCCGCAGATTATTCTGCCGACGGAATGTATGCCATGCTCTACATTCCCCTAACACTTATAGAACACATTGGAAAAACCAGAAAAATATCAAATAACAACGAAGTTAAAGATATAATGAAAAAAATAATTAAGTATTGTGAAAAATTACCAAATACTGCCGATAAAAGCATGTTTAACCTTAGCGTTTCAAAAATTGCAAGGCTAATGACAGAGGTTATGGAGTATGAAGATGCCCTAGATTGGATTTTAAAGTTTACAACCTACACCCATCTGCCAACATTTGTACATTCTGTAATGGTGCGAGATTTAACAAATATAATTTCGCAATATCTTTTAAAGCAAAACCCCGAGTTATTTATAGGGATAAGCAATACCAAAACAGTTGATGACGTAATTTCAGAGCAAGAAGAGATTTTGAGCCTTATAAGCCGTGCAGCCTTTTGCCATGATGTAGGCAAAATATTTTATATTGACAAGGTTGCCCTGTGCTCTCGCCAATTATATGATTTCGAGTTTGAAATTATAAAGCTACATGCTAATGCCGATACCTTGATAAAAGCAAATAATAGCAGGCTAAAATTTATTTCAGATGTGATAAGCGGGCACCATAGATGGCATGACGGCACAAAAGGATATTCAGAAAGTTTTGATAATTTTAATGTAGATTGTAAACTTGTTTTAGATATTGTTGCTGTAACGGATTCTATTGATGCTGCAACAGACATCGTTGGGCGAAGCTATGCCAAATCCCTAACTTTAGAGCAGGTAGTAGAAGAAATACATCAGCAAGCAGGCACACGATACTCCCCCATCGTTTCCCAAGCCCTACGTGATGATGCTCTTTTAGGCAAGCTTAGGCGCTGCATTACAGAGGGCCGCAAAAATGCTTATTTTAATACATATCAACAGATAACGGATAAATAAAAATCCATTAAACAATGTATTGAATCCTGGGCGGAGAAGCCGCAAAACTAGCGGGAGCAGGTTTCGGAACAGGTCTATTGAGAAGATGAAAATTTTGAAGCCCTAGCATTTTATTAACCAAAGCCCAAGTGAGGCAAATCATCACACCACCAAAACCCCATCACTCATACGATAAACAACATCGGCTATCTCGGCTATGTCCAGGTTATGTGTAACAACGATAACGCAATAGCCCTGTTGGTGTGCGAGTTTTTTGAGTATTTCTATAACGGCATCTCCGTTGGCTACGTCGAGGTTGCCTGTTGGCTCGTCAGCTAAAACAATTTTAGCACCTGTAGACAGGGCGCGGGCTATGGCTACCCGTTGTTGCTCGCCGCCTGAAAGGTTAGAAGGGTATCTTTTATGTTTTTCTTCTGATATGCCTACGCTTTCGAGGAGGGTCTTGGCGTGTTTAATGGCTTCTTGTTTTGCTGCGCCGTTTTGCTCCATGGGATAGCATACGTTTTCCATGGCTGTTAGCAGCGGAAAAAGTTGGAAGGCTTGAAAAATCATGGCTATATACTCTCTGCGGTATTGGTTTAAGTCCATATCGGACAGGTTGTTTCCATTTGCGCTAACAGAACCTGATGTTGGTCTATCCAACCCTGCCAAAATAGATAGGAGGGTGGTTTTGCCGCTGCCTGAAGGGCCTAAAAGCACATTTAGTTTCCCCGCTTCAAACTCTGCATCGAGGTTTTTTAGTGTATCCACATCACTTTTCTTGTAACGGTAAATGAGGTTTTCTATTTTTAACATGGTTTTCCTCCCAAATCATTCATTTTTTAACCATTCTAACTCGACTACTCCTTAACCTGCAAAAGCTCCAAAGGCGGCTTCTTTGTCACCAAAACAATACCGACTATAGACCCTATAACAACAGCAACAAGATATAAAACCGTAAATAATGTAGGCGTGATGTTGTTAAAGAAGAGGATTAGCCCAACCCCCAAGGAAAGCCCAATAAGACACACCAAGAAGGTTTCTATCCACAGGGCAATGCCCGTTCTGGGTGTTGTTGCACCAAGCACGCGCATTATAGCAACCACTTTAGCATTTTGCAAAGTTATTAAAAAGGCAAGCCCAGCCCCAATAGCGAGGGCGACACCTATTGCTACAGGGTAAAGAAGAAGCAGCAAAGAAAGATTGTTTTCCATGGGTATGACCACATTATTTAACTCAGAATCGTTGAATATTACAGTTAACCCTGTGTGGCCCGCTCCTACGCTTTCTATAATGGTTCGTATCTCATCTTGAGCATATCCGATGTTGCGGTTGTATGCGGTGTTTATGGCAAAACTTAAACGTGTATAACCTATGTTGTCACCCATAATCCGTTGCAGGGCATCTGAATGCATTAAAATGGCATCTCTAAAATCTTCCCCAGCAAGTATATGTCTGTTGTGTGTGCCTATAATCCTTACAGGCACAACAACTTCTTGGTTTGACGCAGGGTCATCTTCATTCGTATCAAAGGGATTAGGGAAAAGATGGCTTATATAGACATATTCTCCAAGTTCAAACCCACGCTGATACAGCATTTCAGCCGAAACAATCACAGGTATTGGAAATCCTTCGATAAAACTAAAATAATCGCCAGTTAAACCTTCAATAAAATCCACCCGTAAATATTCGTATTCTGTGTTATCAAGGATAAATTCAAAACCAGGCATATCATGGCCTGCGCCTCGTGTATTGGATAACACAAAGGCTTCAAAGTCATTAAAAGCAAATACCGCATCTCTGCCAGCCAGGCGCACTATGGAAAATGGGTTATGTATCCCGTCCCATAAGTTCTCGGGGGCGTTACCGCTGAAGATAAAGGCAAAATTTGTTAAAGCTTCTGCATAAGTTTCGTAGATAAATTCGCTATCTGTAATGGAATTTACAGTGGCAGCCCTTATAACATCACCCATTTCACGCCCTTGGATAATTTCTGTAGCAGAAATCGGGCGCACATCACCCCTTACGAAGGTTGTATTATACATATAGTCGATTTCTATTTGGTTTCTTGCTATTGTTTCTAACAGCCAACCTACTGCAAGAACAAAAACCATTGCAACCACCATGGTTAAAGATGATTTTAAAGGAGAGCGCAAAATATGACGCAAGGAATGACGCCATAAAGCCAGTATCTTTTGACTTGTTTTGCCGCCTTTAGAGGCTTTATATGTATGGCGGTCATCTGCTTCTGTGGTGTTGACATTGCGATTGTAGGGCGTTTGAGCTAGGTTGTTGGTTGTATGAGTGTAGTTGTTAGTTGTTTCCGTTGCGCGTTTGGCGGCAGCTCCCTGCAACAACTCCAAAACAGGCTTGCGCCCAAGGCGCGAAACACCAATGCCGAAAGGTACTATCAACACAACAAAGATAACAGCTAACATAACTGCCAACCATATTTGTGATAAATAGACCTCGAAGTTATAGCCGTCAATAGAGGTGTAAGAACCAATGCCAGCAAGGGCTTGGGATGCTAAATCTAAGCCATAGTGCCAGGCTATAATGCCTGCGCCTATTATCATGGGCAAGGCTATTATTGTTAGGGTGATAAACTTACGCCTAAATAACACTCCGCTGGAAGCCCCTAAACTTCGGGAGATGGCATAATCTCTTCTGCGTTGTCTAAGGAACAAAAACACAACAAGACCAAAAACAAGCACAAGCACACCCCAGAAAACAAATAGATTAAGGGTTACGGAAAGGATTATTGGGTTTGCTATCTCCCAAAAGGCATCAGAGCCATGTTCTAGGAAGGTTATAGTAAAGCCCATAGAGGCGAATAGTTCTTCATGTTCTTGGATGAAGGCATGTTCATCCCTTGCGTCGTTTAGGGTGAAGTTGTAGGCAAAGTCAAATACTGTGTTTGCAAAATCTCCTGCGGGTTGGGGTATGTTTAAGGAGGATGGTATGTATATGAAGGTGTTTAGGGTGGTGTTGTGTCCAGCGTGATTCCAGTGGTTCATGTCATTGCGACCTGCCCTTGGCAGATTAAGACCATACACACCAACTATTTCAAGCTCTAACTCTATCATTTCTCCTTCTCTTGAGGAGATTATATCTTGTTGTAGGAAGATGTAGCCGCCTGTTCCGCCTGTGGTGATGAGATGACCAGTTGATATATCGCGCCTTGAAGTATTCGCTGCCCCCGCCCCAAGATTCTGCACACCATAATGAACCTGCTCATAAGGCACTTTAACAGACAAAGTATCCCCAACAGAAAGCCCTCTCATAGCAGCAAACTGCCTATGTATCATGGCTACAGGTCTTTGCTCTAAATAATCATCATAATCAATCCAGCGACCTCCAACCAATTGCATTAGGCTATTATTGCCCATTTGTGTTTGAGGCATTGTTGTCATATCATTTGTGGTTATTAGTGTTATAGCCCTTTGTGCCAATTCCATTTCTCTTATATAATCTTCAAACCAATAAAGTTCTGCAAGACCAGGCATGTGGAAGTTTACTTCATAACCTTCTGGGATTGGGATGAACCAGGTTTGGTTTTGGACTAATGTCTGGCGTGCTTCAATCAGAAACGTTTGCCACAAACTCCAGAAGGGCATACCAGCAGCACCCAAAATAATACGCAGCCCATCAGCATACTCATTATCCCAACCATCCTCAATAATATCGAAACTATGTACCATTTCTAACATGAAAGCATGTTGCTCATCAGTTGCATTTGGTATGCGAAAATCCTCCCAAAATTGCAACCAAAGTTCTTGAGCTTGTTCGTATGGTGGCAAGGGCGGGAAACGCCATTGATGAGATGGTCCATCAAAGGGTGCCATTGTTATGTTTGAAAAGTTTGGTGCATGGTATCCATTAGAAAAACCAGTGCTAGAAGCAACTTTAACGAAGTAATATTCACCCACAGTCATTTCACTTAAAAAAGAAGAGTCAAAATCTGTAACCATAACAGGGATAAGCCCAAAAGGTCGAACAAGGTCTGGATAACCCCATAAAACACTAGACACTTCAAAGGTTAGCACGTAATGAAAGCGGGCATCACCAATGTCGTGGATATAGCCGCGAATACCTTGGGTATGCTCTACCCCAAAAAGCCGTCCACTAAAAAAAGCAAAGTTATAATCATTAACATAAGCCCACCGTGCCGTATCAGCATTTGTAAGACCAACAAGCAAAGCCTCTGCCCCGCCTTGCCTATCTTCAACAGCAACAAAAGGTGACTGGGATATAATATCAGCAGCTACCGTTACATCAGTATTATCTCCCGCCCCCTGCAAAAACCCAATAGAACGATGGTATCTAGCGATTTCATTTATCCTCTCATTAACAACCATATATTCAACAGTTCTAAGAACAAATGTAAAAGAAGTGACAGCAATAAGCAACATCAAAATAAAAGTTCTCAAGGGTTGCCTTAAAGAAGATTTAAAGAATATGTTTTTTCTCACTTGGTTACTCCTTTCTGGGTGTACAACATTTGAAACATCTAAGCAAATCCATAAAAAGACCGCACTTTAGTGCATATGTATATATTATACCAAACATACAAACATTCGTCAAACCAATTTTGGTAATTTGAGAACACTTTAACTAGACTACATATACAATTTAAATATTCCGTATAAAACTCCTCTTAAAACTAACAACCCCTCTGCGGAATTTGCGTTCTGCGGAGGGGTTGTGGGTTTTGTAAAATATAATATTACTTTGCCATATGCTGGATAAGGTCTAAAACTTTGCAGGAATAGCCCCACTCGTTATCATACCAAGATACAAGTTTAACAAAAGTGTCGTTTAGCATGATGCCCGCCTTGGCATCAAAAATGCTGGTTGCAGATTCGCCAATGAAGTCGCTAGATACTACATCGTCCTCAGTGTAAGCCAGTATGCCTGCAAGCTCGCCTTCTGCGGCGGCTTTGATAGTCGCTTTAATGTCCTCATAGGTGGTAGGATTTGACAATTTTACCGTAAGGTCAACCACAGACACGTTGAGGGTTGGCACGCGGAAGGACATGCCCGTAAGTTTGCCGTCAAGGCTTGGGATAACCTTACCAACTGCCTTAGCCGCACCTGTAGAACTAGGGATAATGTTGCCAGAAGCAGCACGGCCACCGCGCCAGTCCTTGGCAGATGGTGCATCAACCACTTGTTGGGTGTTGGTGGCGGCGTGTACGGTGGTCATCAGCCCTTCTGCAATGCCGTATTTATCGTGAATAACCTTCGCCAAAGGTGCAAGGCAGTTTGTGGTGCAAGACGCGTTTGAAACAATGTCTGCCCCTGCGTATTCATTGTGATTAACGCCCATAACGTACATTGGCGCATCAGCGGAGGGCGCGGAGATAACGACCTTTTTAGCTCCGCCTTTTAAATGGGCAGATGCAGTTTCGATTGTTGTGAAAACTCCAGTGCTTTCCACGATATATTCTGCCCCAGCTTCACCCCATGGAATGTCAGCGGGATTTCTTTCGGTAAAGTGGCTAATAGCCTTGCCGTTTACCACAAATTTGCCGTCTTTTACGCACACGTCGCCTTTAAAACGCCCGTGTACGGTGTCATATTTCAACATATAAACCATATAATCCAAGTCGATGAAGGGGTCATTGATGGCGGCAACTTCAACACCGCGTTCCACCGCCGCACGGAATACAAGGCGGCCAATGCGCCCAAAACCATTGATACCAATTTTCATGTTTTTTTCCTCCTAAAATATAACAATATCCCCCAAATTGGGGGTTGCTTAATAATATTATAGCAACTAAAATTATATCCGTCAAGCATTTTTGAATGTGCGGCACAACCAATTTTTAAAATGAAAATTAAAAGCTTCTGGGTTTTCAAATTGCAAGTTGTGACCAACCCTATCTAAAACCGTGTATGTTAGGCGGGGCAAGTGTTTCAGCATATCCCAAGCATCCTCAAACCCTGTCATATTATCCTGCCTGCCGCATAAAACAGTGACTGGTTTATTAAATTGAAGCTTCCTAAAATCTTCGCATGAAACAGCGTAGCCTCTTTTTCGGTAATTGTCTGTAAACTCTTTGTCAGCAATTTTAAAGGCGGGGGCAATTTCTTCTTTAAACCTTTGCCACTTTTCATTATTTGCGACAATGCTACTGGATAAAAACATGTCAAAATCTGGATTTGGCGCGCTTGGGCGTTGCAAGCCTTTACAGATGTAACGGTCAGCTTCGGTTGCAATGGGTAATTTGCGGTTTTTGTGGTTTGCAACCATGGCAGGGGCAAGAATAAACATACCGTCAATATTAAACAACCCTGTGTGTGCCATTCCGAGAGCCAAATATCCCCCATAGGAGTATCCCGCCAGCAGAAAGCCTTCTTCTCCAATAACCTGCCCAACAAACTTTCTAAGCAAATCCACCATATCATCAGCGTTTTTTATCCATTTTGCTGAAGGGGTTTTGCCCATCCCTGGCAAATCTAAATAAATCCTGCGATAGCCATCCACCCCTTTAACGGCAGCCTCAACGCATCCTTTTATAGACCTGTGGTCTACAGGGAAGCCGTGCAGACACAAAATAGGCACGCCCTCGCCCTGTTCTTCATAGTAAACTGGCAGTCCATCAATTGTTATTCCCACTTAAACACTCCTTATCCCGCATCAAAAAAGCCGCCTAAAACAAGCGACTTTATGACTATCAAAATTATTCAGCTTTAGCAGCAGGCGCAGCGGGTGCGGCTGGCTTCGGCTTTGGTTTTTGTGTGAAAGATAGAAACTTGGTAAAATGCAAGCCCACGTGGATACCAGTTAGGAAAAACGCTACCCAAGAGGTAATTGTGTGCCAAGTGCCGATTGCGCTAGATGGGGTCGAACCTACAAAAGGACCGCCAGCAGTAATCATAGAGCTTGTGCCAAAACCGGCAACGCCAGTTCCCATGCCCCATAGAATACCAGTGATAATGGAAGTGCACATGAAGATGCACACCAAAATCATCATCCAAAACTTAGCTCTAGTTGCTTGGTTGCCTTTTGCCCAGTTTTTCATCACACCTATCAGCCATTTAAAGTTGATGATGATGTGGATGAGGAAAAGAACAGTTAAGATGACACCGAAAATCATGTGCCAAGAGGCAAGGTGCCAGTTCCAACCTGCAAGATACCAGGCTCTGCCGATGCCGTCAAGGCGCATCAGGTAAGGCGTAAGCATGAGGCCAATTAAGGCGATAAACATCAAAATGTCTACAATCAAGCTAACACGCTTATGGGTTTGTTGATTAAGCATAGAGATTTCCTCCTACATAATAAAATATTTATTTTGATAATATTGTAACAGATTTATGGGGTGCTAGTCAATAGTTTTTTGTAATTTTTTTGGCGGATGTTATGGCAATGCCGTCAATGGGCGTGCCGTCTATGTATTGACCAATTTCTTGTTTAAGTTGATTAAGGCGGTAGGTTATCACCAGCTCCCCCACCATATACTGCTGTGACAGGTGGGCTATCAAGGTTTTGTGCGCCTTATCTGGCTTCATACTGCCATAATAGCTGTCGTACAGCTTGCAATAATTAGGTATAAAGCTTTGGTATGGCACAAGAAACTGCGCCGCCCCTTCGTTTGCCTGCCATTCTAGATGGTTGTCCGCTTTGGCATCGCAAATAAACTGCTCCCTATCGTGGAACATGTAATGAATAAGCTCATGCATACAGTCAAAATTTTTGCCAGTGGCAGAACGGCGGGTGTTAAGTGCCATATAGGTGCTAACTTCGCCTTTAACAAGTACGCCGCATATGTCGCTGGTGTTAAACTGCATCATTTCTATGGTAAGGTCCAGACAAATGTCACGGGCAAGGCGAATGGCATCAATGCGGTAGTTTGCGGCACGCAAATTAAAACCGAGGCTTTCGGCTTTAGTGCTAACCATTTTATATAATCCCGCCTTGGTGAGGAATGGACTATCCGCGCTGTTTCTCTGCATCTGCCGCCTTCGCTCTCTTGATGAAATCCAACGCCATTTGGAAGTCCTGAGGGTCAATGCCAGACATTTTAGCGTCTTGGGCAATGCGGTAATATACCTGGTCAACCGCCATGCCGTCCTCATCCACTGGATATTTTACAGTGGAAACCCCAAGCAAATAATCCACACTGCAATCAAACATTTTTGCCAGACCAGCAAGGGTTTCGTTGGTGGGGTCATGGATGCCCCGCTCCCAATTGGACAGGGTAGCCTGGGAAACCTTTAATTGTTGCGCCAATTCCGCCTGTTTCATGCCCTTTTCTTCCCGTAACTCTTTTATACGATTCATAAAACCACCTTTTCTAAAAAATCCTTGACAACCGCATCCAATAGTGATATAATATTAGCATATCTTATAATATAAGCAATATTCATAATTATATCACAAAATGTCATAAGGAGGCAAGCGAATGTGTAAAAAAGATATAGAAAATTTTTTAAAGGACGCTTTGGACGCGGATATAAAGACAAAGGCGGCTCAGGATGCAATTGATGCGCTGGACACACGCAGACCAGCATCCACACCGCTGATTTATGAATTTTTCCAAGATTTGGTAAGCACCAACAAGCATGAAGAAGAGGTGGCGCGCATGATTGAAAGTCTGCCTGAAGGTATTTTACGGGATGTATTTACAAATCGTTACATAAACAAAATGACATGGGAGGACAGCGCAGATGCCTGCCACATATCCCTTACATATGCCCACAAACTCCATGTAAAGGGGCTGGAGATTTTACAAAAGTCTAACCAAACCCATGGCGATTAGTATTAATCCAGATAATATAGTCCATACCCGCTGGCGATGCCCCAGCTTCTTAAATGCCCCTGCCAGATAGTACCCAACAGCAAGGAAAACCACCTGAAAACCTGCCACCAAAAACGGCAGCAAAAACACATAAATTCCAAAGGAAGCAGATGCCAGACCTACACCCAAAGAGTCTAAAGACAAAACGAGAGCAAGTTGAAAATCGCTTATAAGAGGAGCGCGTTCGCCTTTACAGCGAAAGCCGCTAATGACAATCCAAACACCCAAGACCATTATCCAAACAGAAGCCACCGTAACCGCAATGCCATCTGGTAAAATGTTGGCAAAAAGGTTGCCGAAAAGCTCTGCCGCCGCAAGGACAAGGACGGACACCACAAATAGGGTTACATATGTTCGCCAAGAAAATTTATGTTCGCGTAAACCCCCAGAAATACCCATCCCTAGCGCATCTACGCTTAATGCAATAGCAAGAAAAATAGCCATAAAATCACCCCTCTGCTATTATATGCGCAGAGGGGTTTGGTGTCACATCTCTAAAACTTTTTTATAGTCGCTAACTAGAAAATTTATGAAAAGGTCAGTTAAATGTGATTTTGCAAAGTTTTTCTTTAAAACATAGTAAAGTTTGCGGTTGGGCAGTGGTTTTGACAATTTTAGGGGTATCACCATTTTTTTGTGGACGTAAGATGCCGCGGCAAAATGGGATACAATGGAGATGCCAAGCCCGTTGATTACAGCGTTTATAATGCTTTGGGTGTTGTCAAAATTAATAGAACTGCTCAAGGTGTCTGGTTTTATGTTCTGCTCTTCAAAAAGCCGCTCGTACTCGCTTCGGGTGCCGCTGCCCTTTTCCCGTCCAACAAAACGGTTTTCCCTAAGCAATGCCCCGAGGGAATATTCCAAACTTTCAGAAAAATCATCATTGCTTGGGGCTATGACTACCATTCTGTCGCATAAAAATTGAGTAAAATCGCATCTATCCTCGTCAACTGTTCCCCCCGAAAAACCAAGCTCTGCCTGACCCATGGCAATTACCCGTGATACATCCAGGGTTGTGCCTTGCTTAACATTAAAAGAAATTTCAGGATAAATTAGATTAAATTGAGCAATGGCGCGAGGAAGGACATATTGAGCAGGCACAGAGGAAGCAATAATGTTAATTTCGCCGCTAAAATTGCCGCTTAAACCCTTAATTTTTTCTACCGTTTGGAATTTCAACGCCAAAATTTCCTTTACATTGTCGTAAAATATTTTACCTGCAAGGGTTGGGGAAATTTCTTTGGTGGAACGGTTTATTAGGGTTGCTCCCAACTCCCTCTCCAAAGAGTTAACATAGGTGCTGACCGATGGTTGGGATAAAAATATGGCTTCAGCCGCACGGGAAAAACTTCCCATCTCCACAACATTAACAAAAGCCTCTAATTGCTTAAAATCCATAGTTATCCCCCTCACATAGTCAGCTATCAGAAATATGAATTATTACTATTATAATATATAATAAGATAAAATGCAAGCCCTTTTATAAGGACAAACCTATTTTGTCAAAAATTTTTTATGGGTTTGTCTGGAAAAAATTACAAAATTTTATCCCCCTTGCCTGTATAATGTTTTTATGATTATTGATGTGTATGCAGATATTGTATTTTTGGTCAATTTTGGAATTAACGCCATTGTGATGGCTTTGGTTAATGTTTTGGGGCGCAGAGGGGCGAAATGGTGGCGGATTGTGCTGGGGGGTGTGTTGTCGGCTTTGCTATATGTGTTGCTGTTGTTCTCCCCCTTTCGCGGCATTTTAAACGTGTTCACCTCTTTTGTGGTGCTTTTGCCTGGTTTAATTGCCTGTTTCGGCATTAAGAACCTGCGGCACTTTCTGGTTAATTTTGGACTGGCTTACATATCCGCCTTTGCCCTTGGGGGGCTTGTGATGGTTACAACCAATTTAGTGGGGGTCAACACCATATCAACGGGGGATTTTGCTACCATTCGCGCCACGCCGCTAAATTTAGCCATAGCGGTGGCGGTGGCTTTCGGTGTGGTAAGGTTTGTCCGCAGATATACAGCCGACAAGGCGATGGACAAGAAAATTTTCTGCCAAATTGGTATTGAAGTAGAGGGTAAAAAGGCATTTTTGCAGGCTTTGGTTGATACTGGCATGACCCTGACCGAACCTATAAGCCAAAACCCTGTCATTATAGCCGAGATGACCGCCATTGCTGATATATTGCCAGAACAAATTCACCAACTGTTCATCAACAACCAACAAGATGACCTGGAAGCCGTTGAAAAGTCGTTTGAAGAGGCGGGCTGGCAAGCCAAATTCCGCCTAATTCCCTTTAAAGCTATCGGGCAACAAAATGGCGTAATGCTCGGCTTTCGCCCAGGTAGTGTGACAATTAATAATAAGCCTGGGGGGGCTGCAATAATTGCCATCTGCCCCTTTACCTTGTCAAATTGCGGAGAATATCAGGGGCTTATCAACCCTGTTTTATATAATGTAAATTAAGAACAAAATCAGGAGGGCAAAATGCTTAATTTCCTTAGAAAGCTTATACATAAGATTGCGAAAATATTGCATAGGGCAAGGGCTGGCACGGTGTATTATATCGGAGGCAGCGACACCCTGCCCCCGCCTTTGAAGCCAGATGAAGAAGCAGAGATGTTGGCGCGCATGGGGGAAGGGTGCAGAAAAGCCCGTGACACGCTGATAGAGCGCAATTTGCGCCTTGTGGTTTACATTGCGCGTAAGTTTGAAAACACAGGGCTTAATGTGGAAGATTTAATTTCTATAGGCACAATTGGGCTAATTAAGGCGGTTAACACTTTTAAAGTGGACAAGAAAATAAAGCTTGCCACCTACGCCAGCCGTTGTATTGAAAACGAAATTCTTATGTATTTGCGCCGCACAAGCAAGCTGAAAAGTGAGGTCAGCATTGATGAGCCGTTAAATGTGGACTGGGATGGCAATGAGTTGCTACTTTCGGATGTTTTGGGTACAGATGTTGACATTATCTACAAGGACATTGAGGATGAAGCAGACCGAAAAATGCTGTATCTTGCTATGGAAAAGCTGTCAGATAGGGAAAAGCGCATTATGGAGCTTCGTTACGGGCTGGAGCGGGATGGGGATGAGATGACCCAAAAGGAAGTTGCTGATTTGTTGGGGATTTCCCAGTCATACATATCTAGGCTGGAGAAAAAAATCATCAGCCGTTTGCGGAAGGAGATTAGCCGTTTTGTTTAGTGCTTGAAATCCCTTTTTGTTTATGATATAATTAACCGACAAAACAATACAAAATTTGGGGGTCTTAAAATGAAACGCATTGAGAAAATTTTAAGGGATTGTGACGCGCTTTTGGAAGGGCATTTTATTTTAACTAGCGGTCGTCACGCGGGGTATTACATGCAGTGCGCCAAGATTTTACAAAATCCAGAGGTAACAGAGGAAGTTGTGGGGGATTATTTATGTGACGAGGGCGACCTGTTTGACCAGGGTATTCAAGTGGTGGTTGCCCCTGCCGTTGGCGGCATTGTCCTTGGTTATGAGTTGGCAAAACAGCTTGGAGCAAAGTCAATTTTTTGCGAGCGGGAAAACGGCAAAATGACCCTGCGCCGCGGCTTTGAAATTGCCCCAGGAACACGTGTTTTAATTGCAGAAGATGTTGTGACAACAGGCGGAAGCGTAAGAGAGGTTATGGAAGCCGTGGAAGCCGCAGGGGGTGAGGTTGTGGCGGTGGCGTTGCTGGTGGACAGAAGCGGCGGCTCGGTTGATTTTGGTGTGAAAACCGTTTCTGCTTATAAAACGTCTATCGAGTCCTATGAGCCTGACGATTGCCCTTTGTGCAAAGAGGGGAAGCTCCCCGCCATCAAGCCAGGCAGCCGCGGAAATAAATAATTTGTTTTAAAGTAACAAACACTAAGCAAAAGGAGTGTTTGTTATGAAAAAACTGTTTACAGGGCTTTTTAGTGGGGTGTTAAATGGGCTTTTAGGGTCTGGTGGCGGCGTTGTTGCCGTTTTGGCTCTGCGGAAATTTTTTGGGCTTGAAACCCATAAATCTCACGCTACGGCGGTGGCTTTAATGCTTCCCATGACCATTGTGTCCGCCATCATATACATTAGCATGTACGATTTGGACTGGATGATGGCGTTGTGGGTGACCATTGGCGGCATAGCAGGCGGGATTTTAGGCGCAAAGGTTCTCAAAAACATTTCCGCAAGTTGGCTTCACAAAATTTTTGGGGCTGTTATGGTTTTTGCCGCTGTTAGGATGGTGTTTGCATGATGGACATCCTCTGGCTTGTTTTATTGGGTGTTCTCGCTGGCACATTAGGGGGCATGGGCATAGGAGGCGGAGCAATCTTAATCCCTGCTCTTACCATGTTTTTCGGCGCTTCCCAACACGCCGCCCAAAATATCAACTTGCTGTACTTCATCCCAACGGCAATTTTTGCTGTAATAGTCCACAAGAAAGGCGGGCGCATTGAAGGCAAAATTCTCCCTTGGATTATTGTTGGGGGCGTTGTTGGTTCTGTGGCAGGCTCTCTAATCGCCTTAAACTTGCAGGCAGAGGTGCTGAGATACATTTTTGCAGGCTTTCTCTTCATCATGGGCATTGCAGAATTTTTTAAAAAGGCTGAACCCCAAAAATAATTAATGACAAAATCCACCAATTGTGATATAATTATGTTTGGATGTTTTTTGTGCTAGCGTTAGACCTGTTCCGAAACCTCATTCCGCCATCTTTTTGGTCTTTTTGCCGAAATGCTGCAGCGTCAGAACCCTCACATACCTATGGGTATGTGAGGAACCTGCCACCTTGCATTTCAACAAAAATCCTCAAAAATCTAACGAAAGCAGGTTTCGGAACAGGTCTATTAGGGGGTTATTTTGTGTTTGTTGATGGTCAATTAAGAACCAAGACCTACGTTTCCATTATGATTATCATTGCCTCTTCGGTTCATGTGATGCTAGGGGCGTATTTTTTATATTATGGCATACCCTTGATGGTTTTGTTTAGTGCCGTTGATGTCGCCATTTATGCGGTCACGTTTTTTATTAATAGGTCTGGGCGTGTGCGCGTCGCCAGTTTTATTTTGGTTATTAAAGTGGCGTTTTTTGCGGTTTTGTCAACCTTTTTGTTTGGTGTTAATGTTAACGCCCAGTGGGTTTTTGTTGCCGCCGCTTTGCCCGCCGCCCTGCATCTGGACTTCACAACCCGTCAGCGCATCTGGATAATATCAATTTTGGCTGTTGCCCTTAATGTTATGCTGGCTTTCCCTTTTATTGTGGAAACTCCGCCTTTGTACATGCCAGATAATACGGTGTTGCCTTTCTTTTTTGGCAATGTCGCCTCGTTAAGCTTCATCGCCTCTATTGCAGGCAATGCAATTATAACCCGCCGAATTACAGAAATGCAAAACAAAAAAATTCGAGAACATGAAGAAGCCTCCTATACAGACCCACTAACAAAACTTTCCAACCGACGTTATGCAGAGGTGTTTTTTAACGAAATTAATTCAAAGTACATTGAAAGACCCATAACTTTCGCCCTTTTGGACGTAGATAATTTCAAAAAAATTAACGACACCAAAGGGCATGAAGCGGGTGATTCGGCTTTGGTTGCTGTTTCTGATGTTTTGCGCCTTAACACGCGCAATAACGACTTGGTTTGCCGTTGGGGCGGAGAAGAATTTTTATTGGTTTTGCCTGGTTGTGAACAGGAACATGCCCAGCGCATTTTAGAAAAAATACGTAAAGATGTTGAGGGTTTGTCCATACAAACAGAAACGGAAGAAATTAAGATAACAGTTACAGGCGGTGGGGTTTTGCTGGTAGGCAAAGAAATAAAAGCCGCTTTGCTCGCCTGTGACAAAAACTTGTACAAAGGCAAACGAAACGGCAAAAATCAGATTGTTTTTTGATTTTAGGGTGTGTTGATTAATTCAAATTAGTTGAAACGCACGGCAGGCACTTGGTCAGAAAAGGGGCTTCCGTCTGGATATACGCCATAAAAAGTATATACAGGTTGCAAAATGCTATCTATAAACTGAAAAGCCAGATGGTATTTTTTTATTCGCACCCTGCCCTCGTGGTTTTGCGGCAACAGCGTCATTGCGGTGTGGGGGGTTATTAAATCTCCCCTTGCCAGCTCTTCATATTCAAAATAAAAGTGGCTGATAAAGGTTATGTTTCCAAAATTATCCACCTCTATGGTGGTGGGGAAGGCTCGGTTGGGGATTTTGCCGAGGTTTTCTAAGACTGTCACCGTAAAACCTGTGCCGTGTTGTACGGTTTCAATGTCAAAGGGATGTTGCAGAAAAAGGCTGTCACGGGCAAAATCTTCCGCAATTGAACGAGCCTTGCGCTCATAAATTTCTGCCGAGCCAGGACCTGGCAGGCTGACCCCTTCATATTCAACCAAATCCAAAAAGCGAAAAACCCGCAAAAGGCGCAAGCCGCATTTTGCAAGAAAATAATCATCATATTCAAAAATTTCTGCGCAATCCATGTCAAAATTATTTAGAAAAGTCTGTAAACCTTCCCCCTCCGTTACCGAATACATGGGCAAATACACTGCCGACTGCCTAAGGGGGTTGCGGTGCAAACGTATGTCAGACTGGTAAAAACTTCTATAAGAATGGCCGGGGGTTTCGTGGTGAATGCGATTTGCAAGCCCGCCAGGATTTACCCCGCTGTTAACAAGCACAACCGCCGCCAAAACAAGCAAAACCGCCCCTATCCCATAATTAAGCAAATCAGGTGTTCTACGCATACAATCAGCTCCTTGGGTTTATTTTGCACCAAAGGCAGAAACTGTATGCGTAAAACTTCTAATCACCAATTCGGAATAACGTTCCCGTTGTAGTGCAATAAACAGATAAAACCCAACCGTCAACTGTAAAGAAATTCAGCTGCATTACTAAAACCAAATCTGTGCCTTCGAGAGCTTGTATTGAAAACCCCGAATTATGACCATGTATACCGTTTCCAAGCATTTTTTCTATGCTGCCATCCGCTGACAACTTTACAGCCTGTTGATACACTCCAGATTCCCCTTCTGGAGGTTGCGGCACAATGGTTGCAAATAAGTTGTCATTTATATTAAACAAACGGTACGCATACATCCCTCTTTGCAGCAACGTGTTTTGTGTTCCGTCAACGCGAATACGGTGAAGGTCATTCCCGAACCGCCCCCACCCTTCATCGCTCCAAAGGTAATAAACCCATTCATCTATGGTGACGAAGCTCCCAAAATTAACATTATGAAACACGGTTTCTAAACTTAAAATAAATTCTTCGGCTGGATTTTGTGCTTCAAGGTGAATCGCGTGAGTTGGCGGGGCATTTAAGATTTGCCCACGTTCTATTTTCTTGGCTTGAAGTTCTGTGTCAATAAAAATAAATTCTGAACCCAGTTCAAACGCACCCCAGCTACTGCTTATAAACACAACACCGCCGCACTCTAACTTCCACCAGCCAGAATTGAGCGAGTTGGTTAAATCCTCAAATTCATAAATTTTTCTGTGTTGACCCGTATTGATGTGAAAAGCCTCTAAGCAGGTCAAGCTTTCGTCTAAATTTCTATAGGAAAGCAAAATGGAGTTACTTGGCGCATGAAAAAATGGCACTCCGCTGTATATGCCTTCCCCTACCACTTGGGCTTCCAATGTTGAAAGCGAGATGCGGTAAATGTAGTAGTGCCGAAGGAAGTGGTCGCCGCTTCTACGGCTCACAAACAAATAATCCTCACAAAGCCCAACGATTTCGATTTCACCATCGCCAGGCACGTGAACCCTTCTGCCTTGTGCTATATCATTTAATGGCAGTTGATATAGTGCAAACTCTGCATCATCCCCAAAACCCTCTCTAAATGTAAAGAAAAAATATTCGTTGGTTTTCGCCTGTGTAGAAGTGAAAGCCCGCCTGTCAATCATAACACTGATTTTCTCTTGGTTCACTTCTTCGGCTTGTTCAGGTTCGCTCTCTTCTGGCTCGGGGATGTGTGCGAGTTCGTAGGGTACAATTTCCGCCAGTGATTCTTGAGGCTGTTCTGCTGCTGATGAACAGCCCACAAAAACAAACAGACACAGAAGAGATGCCAGGAATAACCTAACCATTAATACGCCCGACCCCAAACCACCATCTTGTCGGCGGGTTTGCCGCAGGCTAGGCAGGTTGCGCCAACGCTTTCCTGCTCAAAGGGTATAAGGCGGCTGGTGGCTGTGGCTTGCTCTTTAACGGCGTTTTCGCAGGCTAGTTCGCCGCACCACATTGCTTTGATGAAGCCTGGTTTTTGGTCAAGGGCTGTTTTTAATTCTTCTATGGTTGTTACGCTTGTTGTGCGGTTTTCGCGGTTGTCAAGAGCAGACTGGTACAGGGCTGTTTGCAAGCCTTCCAGGGCGTTTGCCACTTCCTGCTCTAAATTATCCAGTTTGATAATGGTTTTTTCGCGGTTGTCGCGGCGCACCAAAACCCCCTGCCCTGCTTCAATATCCTTTGGACCAATTTCTAAGCGTAAAGGCACGCCCTTCATTTCATATTCGGCATATTTCCAGCCTGGGGTGCGGTCGCTGTCGTCAAGCTTCACGCGGAAATCTGACGACAGGCGGTTTTTAAGCTCATTTGCCTTGTCAAGAACGCCGTCTTTGTGCATAGCTATGGGAATGATGGCAACTTGGATTGGGGCGATGCGGGGCGGGATAATCAAGCCGTTGTCATCACCGTGAGTCATTATAAGCCCGCCAATCATGCGGGTGGACACTCCCCAGCTACTCTGGTGGACATGCTCTAATTTATTCTCTTTGTTTGTAAATTGGATGCCAAAAGCCTTTGCAAAACCATCACCAAAATTGTGGGTTGTTCCTGCTTGCAGGGCTTGCCCATCATGCATCAGGCTTTCTACGGTAAAGGTTTCAAGTGCGCCTGCAAACTTTTCTTTGTCGGTTTTTCGCCCTTTAATAACAGGCATGGCGAGAAAATCCTCAAAAATACTGGCATAAATCTCTAAAATATCCAATGCCTCTTGCTGGGCTTCTTCCGCTGTTGCGTGGCAAGTATGCCCCTCTTGCCATAAAAATTCCGTGGTGCGCAAAAATGGGCGGGTTGTTTTTTCCCAACGGACAACGCTGCACCATTGATTGAACTTCTTGGGCAAATCCCTATGGGATTGGATTGCGTTTGCAAAATATTCGCAAAACAACACTTCGGAGGTGGGGCGAACGCACAAACGCTCTGTCAGCTCGTTTTCACCACCGTGAGTTACCCAAGCAACCTCTGGCGCAAAGCCTTCCACATGGTCTTTTTCCCTTTGCAACAAGCTTTCAGGGATAAACATAGGGAAATAAACATTCTCATGGCCTGTCGCCTTTAACTTTTTGTCAAGCTCGTTTTTAATTTGCTCCCAAATGGCGTATCCATAGGGCAAAATCATCATGCAGCCCTTCACAGGGCTATATTCAATAAGCCCCGCCTTTTTCACCACATCAGTATACCACTGGGCAAAATCCACATCTCTGTTAGTGATAGCTTCCACTTGTTTATCTTTTGACATAATTTTTATCCTCCGTTTTTTTATTATTTTGCTAGAAGTTCATTTATTTTGACTACAAAGTCATAAGCATCTTTAGCCTCCTCTTTGTTAAGCTCTCGACAGCCTTCCCCAGGATAATTCATGTCAAAATAATAGTCTTTTATAAGTGACACAAAATTCCTGTCATGTTTATCAAACACCAGTCCGCCCAAATCACAGATAACGCCATACATTTTGACAATATTGTGGGTGGACAGCAAGGGGATGTGAGCCATGTCGTCTTGAAGCTCAATCCAATGCTTCATATTCTTTTCCAAAGACTGCTGAGAAAGTCTGCCAGAAGCCGTATAAGACCCAGCATCCAACAAGATTTTTGCATCTTTCAAATCTCGGTCGCCTAGGTATTTATATGTAAATTTTCCCATAGGACATACCCCTCCTCCCGTATCCAATAATTAGCATTTAATTTATTGTCAGTGTCAAGCTGTGATTTGCATGTTGTAAAGAGATTGATTTCGACAGGGTCAACCAGTGTTTCAAGCTCTTCCCTGATAAATGCCCTATCCCGGGGGTTGACTTCTGTACCTTCTGCAAACACTAGAGCTATATCAACATCGCTTCGCAGGGTTGCTTCGCCCCTTGCATAACTGCCAAAAAGCACAACCTTTTCCAAATGGGACGGAAGCGTGTGGGCAACGCTTTCTATATGCTCTTTTAGCATTTTTGGGATTTGAGATATACGCACAATGCACCCCCTAACTTTTTGTTATTATACCACGATTAATTTCAAACTTCAACCCCAAATAATCTTGAGCGTGTAAACAAAAAACTTTGGCTTCTTCGCCAGTTCAAGAAGAAGCCAAAGTTTTTTATATTACAGCTTGAAGAAAGACACAAGCTCCCTTAGCATTTCGGCTTGAGATGTTAGCTCTTCTGCGGCGGCGGCTGTTTCTTCCGAAGAGGCAGAATTGCTTTGTGCAACATTTGCTATTTTAGAGATGCCGTCGGTTGTTGCTTCGGCAGCTGCATCTTGTTGTATGGACGAAGCCGACACATTGTTAATAACCTGCGATACCTCGCTAACATTGCCAACGATAACGCTTAGTGCTTCTGCTGTTTCTTGCGCTATGGCACTTCCTGCTTCTACGCGGCTTATGCTGTCTTGCAGTAGCTGGGTGGTTTCTGAAGCCGCTTCTTGAGAGCGGCCTGCAAGGGTGCGCACCTCGTCAGCTACAACTGCAAATCCTCTGCCGTGTTCCCCTGCCCTTGCCGCTTCTACGCTGGCGTTTAGAGCAAGGAGGTTTGTTTGGAAGGCAATTTCTTGGATAACCTTGTTAATGCCGTTGATAGAGTTGCTGGACTGCCTTATCTGCTCCATTGCCTCTAGCATATGCCCAACGGCTTCGTTACCTGCTATCGCGCTTTCAGTAGACTTTTCGGAAAGCTCGTTTGCGGTGGCAACATTTTCCACATTATCCTTTACCAGCATCCTTATGGTGTCGATTGAAGTGTTCAGCTCTTCAACGCCCGCAGTTTGCATCAAAGCACCATCAGCCAAACTGCCAGAAGCTAGAGAGATTTCTTTTGCGCCTATCAGCACTTGTTCGCTTGAGGTGCGGATTTCGGTCATGGTTTTGTGAAGGGTTTCATTGATGGTGTTTACAGACCTTTTGATTATGTCGAAAGAACCAACATATTCTCTTGTTATGCGGTTGCGCAAATCACCATCTGCCATATCCACCAAAACCTGCTTCAACTCGCCTATGTATGACGAAATATCTCTGATACCAGTACCAAAGGATTCCTGGATGTCCCTAAATGTGCCATTATAGCTTTCAAGCTTTGGAGATATACCTTTTTCCACAAGCAAATCATTGATTTCTTCTATGTTAAAATTACCTTTTGCCAACTCGTTAACAGCTATTTCCAGCGCTGATATAGGCTCTTTAACGGCATACATTATGCTGTTAAGCCCTTCAACAATCTTTTTCCATTCTCCTGTAGAATCTGACTCATTAATTTTAAAGTTTAAGTCACCTCTTTCAGATATGGCTTCAATCAATTCAAAAACTTGAGTATTTATGGTTTCCAAGTTATTAGAAAGCTTGTTAAATGCTTTCGGCAGGAAAACCCATTCGCCAACCCAAGCTTCGCTGTCAATATTCTGGCTAAAGTCACCTTCGCTAAAACGTTCTAGCAACTCAGCAACCTCCTCAATATCGGTTGTAATGTTTCTGAGAAGAGTGTTCATAAGCCTGATAAACTTCTTGTACGCGCCATTATACTTATCATAAGAAATTTGATAATGTATATTACCCACCTTGATATACTGGGTATGTGCCTTTGAAATGTCTATTATCAAATCATTTATAATGCCTACAAGCGAACGCACATCCTCTGAAACTTCGCCAACCTCATCTTGGGCGGTTATTACTTTATGATTGCTGTTAAAGTTGCCGTTTACAATATCCTTAACATACAACGAAAGTTGCTTGATTGGCTTGGTGATGTTTCTAGGGATAAGCCAGCTCATCAAAATCAAAACAGCAAGAGTGGCAGCAAAGATAATTGCAACAACCCTTAAAACTTCAGGACCAACCAAACGCAAATCTTCCCGAACGTCGCTCCATAATTCGTAATAACGATTTGAAAGAGCAGTGATATTTGCAGTTGATGTAACACCATAAGGTAAAACCACATTTTGCAAATGATAAAGCGCCTCGTCATACCTGCCTTCCGCACGCAAACGTAGGGCTTCCCCCCCCTGTAGGTGCAATTGCGCGTGTGGATGGTCGATAGAGAGTATAAGTTCCAAAATAATTGGGTCGTCTATTTCAAAGGCTCGGTCGCTGTATCGCCATTCGCCCCAAATACAAATGGTAGGGTCAAGCCCACCTGGAAATTCTGTACCAAACATAAAGGATTCCGTAATATTTGAAATCCATATATGATGAGCCATCACCATATCATTAGCTTGATTGGCGGCAAGGGTCAGCCTTTCCATTTCCCCAATATAACCAGTGATTCGAGCTACAGAAACCGCTGCGTAAAAGACCACTCCAAGAGATACAATAAAAACCGAGAGAAGTCCTAGCACAATTTTCGTGCGCATTTTTAGTTTTCTCACAACCACACCTCCATGTTTTTTTATGTTCTAAATTATGGGATAAAACCCCCTACATTTAATATTCTACCACAAAATTTCGACAAAAGCAAGTGCAAATTTTACAATAAGTTGTTTCTAAAGTTCAAGAATTTCAAGGTACACGCACTTTCCTGGCTTGTATGCCCATATAATGGCAAGAAAACCATATTTTGGGAGGATAAACATGGGAAAAGGAATTTTACGCCTTCAGGTGGTTTCCGCCGAGGGAGCTATACTAATTTCAAATGCTGATGTAACAATTACGGATGATTATGGCAGGATGTTACACAAAATGTCAAGCGACAACACAGGGCATGCTGTGGAAATTTCGCTGGATGCCCCTGACGTTGCCCTGACAGAGGACCCCCACGCCACCGCAAAACGCTACTCTACCTACACCGCAACCGTTAAAGCCCCAGGGTACAACACCGCGGTATACAACGGCATAATGATTTTTGACCAGTCTACATCAATCCAGGTGGTGGATTTGCACCCAGCCCTATCAGGTCAGCCCACAGCCACAGAAGTTATGGACGTTGGCGGTCACGCTCTGGACGACCCTCAAACTCCAGAACCTCAAGAAGAGCCAATTATAACACGTGTTTTACCAGATGTGGTTATACCAGAGTATATTACCGTTCACCTAGGCCGACCTACGGCTTCAGCCCCAAATGTACGCGTTCCTTTCATCGACTACATTAAAAACGTAACAAGCCACGAAATTTTTGACACCTGGCCAGAGCAAACCATCATAGCCAATGTCTACTGCATTGTGTCCTTGACCCTAAACCGAATTTTCACAGAATTTTACCGCAAACAAGGGCGCAATTTCGACATAACCAATAGCACTGATATAGTTAAAAAGTGGTAAAAAAATAAACCCCTAACGTTTCATGTTAGAGGATTTATTTGGGGTTATTTCTAAAATATCGCCTATGTCACATTCTAGTAATAGGCAAATATCTTCGAGGACTTTTAGGGCAACGTACTCATTTTTGCCGAGCTTTGCTAGGGTTGCCACGCTAAATCCTGCCAATTTTGCTAATTCTAACTTTTTCATCTCTTTTTCGGCTAACCGAATCCAAAGTTTTTTATAGTTTACCATATAAATTCCCCCTCGTCCTTGGAATTATAATATAAAATTTCTATATTGACAATAAAGTTTTATTATAATATAATTAAATTATAATAAAACAGAATTTAATAAATATTAGTTGATAGAGGGGATGCTATATGCTAGAGAAAATTCAACAACAAATTCACCAAGGCGTTATAGAATTATTTGTGGTAACCGCCGTAGATGAATTATCAGGGGAAGGTGCATCATACCTATTAAACATAAACAAAATAGCCCAAATTGCAGATATTTTAGATATACCAACGTAAATTATTTTTTTAACGATAAATCTTAGAGGGCATACGCAAGAATAGCGAAAACCCGCACAATCCGTAAGACGTGGGGCGGGTTTTTGGTTTCTATATCAAATATTTCATTAGTGACGAGGTATATTTTTGGTTTCTGGAATATCATTTAAACGACTATCCCAGAAAATCGCTTGCTCGTAATCGTAATCGCCACGCTTGCGGTTAATTATAGCAGATACTTGGTATGCTTTGTTTTCATTATGGCTTGTCATTTGTACAACATCACCAACTCTTAAACCCTGCCAGATAATGCCTTCAATTGCAACAGTTTGATTTTGCTGTGGTTTATCAATCTGTGGTTGGTTTTCTGCTTTCTCTATAAACTCTAACCGAAAAGCGATGTCATCTTTGGCGTTGAAGATATGGGTTAGTGCCGTCATGGTTTGCGTGGCATCTAGGTCATTAATATTTATCGCATAACTAGCAGTGTCGTTAAGCGCAAAGTTCTCTAAAGCTATAGCACCAATTGGACCAGTTACCGCAACGCCGCCACCGCCAACATCAATAGGAGGCCGCCCAGGAGAAACACTCCAATCATATGGATTTCCGCCGCTTGTGTGTACCGCTGTCATATTATATCTCACCGCACCAGATGATGCGCCAAGATTGAATAGTAGCATATTGGCGGAATTACTGACCTCACTAGCACTTCCTGTAAATTGAACTTTCTGCGGTTCTCCATGCATTCTGTGGACGATAAAGCGCACCTTTTTAACCCTAACAGCGTCTAACAGGTGAAAAAACTTTGATGGTAAAATTTCCCCATTCTCAACCTCTATAGAAAGCGGGTCAACCGTAATAACTTTTCCGTAAATCAACTTGCTGCCGCTAATAACTGATTCATTTCTAGCTAGGACGTGCTGATAGTCAACAACTTTTGCAAAAGGGTTTTTGGGCATATTATCACCTCCAAATTAATAAACAGAAAACTCTACCGACATTCTGTGTTGTTCTAAATCATAAATATGTGATACGCTTTCTGACCACATAAAATGGTCGATACTAGCTCTTAAAGCTCTTGCTTGCACCCCGTCCCCTGCTTGGAAGCCATTAATTCCAGCGCAATCCATTTCTAGGGTGCGCCGCCTCCTGTTTTTAGCAGACAAGAACAAGTCAATTTTATTGCTTACCTCAGCATCTGTTAAATGTTCGTCAGCTTGTATGCTCAATTGCCTGTGACGCCAGCGTTGCATATTTTCTCTGTCGTACTTTGTCCAAATATCACGCATCATAAGTTCCTGATTATCCCTAAAAACACGGATAACATTATATGTGTCCTTTAGTGTGTCGGTGTATGTATATGAACCCGCAAAACTTCTATCACCCAAAACCAAGGGCTTGCGCAATGCTTGCAAATCTCGCCACTCTAATACGCCAAGGTTATCCCTTATCATATATTGCCTGTTGCCGTTTTCGGCAATATGGGTGTCGGTCATGCTCTGTTTAAACATGCTATATAGGGTTTGGTTTGCAAAATAATCATCATTTAGCCGTGCAACGCTTGGCTCTAACACAGACCAACTTATACCAATATCACCCTTGCTGCGGATGTCGGAGTTAAACCATGTCATAACTTCTGCAAAAAAATCGCTTGCTGTTGTTCCAATGGGGCGGTATCTGCTGGCTACTGATTTTAAAAGCTTCTTATGGTCGTATGCCTTTATTGAAAACTTTGCGCCGTCTGCAGTGTCTTTTACCAGCTCAACATCTTCTATGTTTCCAAGAAAATAACTTATTCCGTTTACACCAAATTCAATAAAGCTTCCAGGGTTTATGGTTATGCCTGTGTCGATTAACCCTTCTGAAACAGTGACTTCAAGGCTGCCTGGTTGTGATGCTATGCGGTGGGTTTGCCATATAACAGTTTCTGGGTGTAGCCTGTATACATTATCGCTGTAGCTATCCCGCACAATAACGGATAAGTTATATTTAGCTTGGTCATGTATGCTGTGGGTCATGGTTTACCTCCAGTTTGCAGGAATACTAAACTGTTGACCAGGGAAGATTAAACTCCCTTGCCTGTATGCCCCTGCCCTTTGATGTATTACGTCTTGGTTTAGGGTGTATAACTCACGCCAAGCCCCGTCGGGTTGCCCAAACATGCGGGCAATTTTAATAAGGCTGTCACCAGAAACCACGGTATAAACCTCTGGCTGAGGAGGGCGGTTGTCGTATCTTGGGGAGGGAGGTTCTTGAATTGCGGTGCTGCCATCTGCCTGTGTAGTTTGCTCGAGACGCTTAATTGTTGCGTTTTCTAGGTTAACCTCGTGAAGCACAAGGCTGTAACGGATATTGCTTTCGTCATTGGTTTGCACCTCCCAATGAGCAAAATCTATCCATACATAAAAGTTGTGCCGCAAGGTTGGTATTTCGCTTTCAATTGTAAGCTCGGCATAAGCCCCTTTGGTGTTTCTTAGCCTTATGAGCCAGTCTACATATTGTCGGGGTGTCCACCCGCCTTCGATATATTTAGAAATCCACCTTTCATTAAACTGCTGATTTTCGACAATAAGCCTCTTGGCTTCTGGGTGTGACCATGTGGCGATTTGACCTATACCTATAATATTTTGGATGGTAGGTGCGCCTGCTTGCTCTACGCGGATGCTGTCTGCAACCTCTGGTATGATGACAGTCTGCCCACCCCATGCAAGGTGAATAAAAACTCTCCTTCTCATGGTTTATCACCGCCTATAATATCAAGGTTAAGTGAAAAATCCAAATCAATTGTTTCAATTTTAGGTTCTTCTGGTATAATCAAATCTTCTGGGATTTCAATGCTGATAAATTTATGTAAAATCCCCTCAGAAATTACAGAAGGGTTTGTAGGCTCTGTGGGCCATATGCCACCAAACAACTCCACCTCTTGCAAAACTCTTTCTAGTTTCAAGTCCATGGTGTTTAATTCTTCGTTAAGGCGTGGTATTCGGTCATGGTCTAGGGGGTTTTGGTCAATATAAAAAGCTAATGCAAATGGGAAGTTATAAAAGTGACGCACGGATGCGCCAATACGAAGCCGCCCCGTAGGCCGTAAAGGCAGCTGTTCAATGAAGATAAAGGGATATATTAGCGGGTCGTTAGGATTGTGTGTATCCCCTGTCACCAAATCAGCTTCGCCCCTTTCGGTGTATATGTTCAGTGGAACTTCAACTGGCATAATTTCTCCAGAATGGGAATAACGAAAAATAGTTATTGTTTTCAGCCACTTCCTAAGCCTATCCTCAACTGCTTGGATTGGGGTTGTACTTAATAATTTACCCATCTAATCACCTACCCTTCAAATTTTTCTGAAAATTTTTGTTGATAACGTTGCTCCATGCCAGTTTTTGCAAATTGCATAGACCTTTCCCAAAAATATTGTGGCGGTTGTTTTGAAGTTCCGTAATTTGGAAAACTTGCATGTTCTGCTAGGTTCTCAAAATCCGCTCTGGTTTTGCTTCCCGTTTGCACTGGGTCGGTCATGTTGTAACTGTTAACTAATTCTCCTGTATCATATGGCGAAATCCTTGTGGCTTCTTCCAAAAACTGGTCATAGATACCACTTCCAATAAAATCCTTATTTATTGTAGGTATTGCGTCCAAAGCACCTTCTAAAGTTGCAATAAAATCCTCAAGCCCCGATAAGTCAGCTTTTGCGCTCATACTAACCACCCCACACTCCGTAACTGTTTGTGATAAAGGCTGATAACTCTTCCTGTGTTGGTTCAACCTTCATCAGTGTAATCTTAAAACCATCATCAAACCCCATAATATCTAAAACTTCTGCAAAACATTCATTGGGAATTAAAAGCAACCTTGACCCTTTTGTGATATGTAAAGTTTGGCGCGTTTCTAAATGTACAAGGTGTTTGACGGGGATTACTAATTCAAAGTCGCCTACCCACTTTATAGGTATGGATTGATACCAATGCGTACCGTTATCAAAACTGCCGTCATCACGCCGAAAACGCCCAACAGCAAATTGTTTAATATAAAGTGGAGTATCAATTGCATCATAAATAAAAACAACGCTATACGCTTGTTGTGTAGCCTTGAAAGTGACATGGCTTTGGGGATGCTGCACCCCTTCCAAATACATATATTTATATTCAAAACCATGAACAGGCAAAGCTTCAACAGTAAGCATCTCCCCCACCCTAATTTTACGGATTATCGGGTCGTGGATTTGGTTATTTTTTAAGTCAACAAATTCGATGGTTATTTCTGATAAATCCCCATTGCCCTCTTCCGCACTTACTGGCGGTGGAGCAGGGATAACGGTATCCCGAATATCTTCGCGCCCTAGGGCTTGGTACGCAAACATCACATGTTTGCGCCCGTCATTAGTATAGGACGCGCCTGCCACACCGCGGAAAGCATCTGTTATTTCGCCTTTGGAATTAACGTGCTTCACCGTCAATGTATCCCCATTCCTTACATCAACATCAAGGGGCATATGAACCTCTATAACTTGCAAAACAGGCGTGGTTGCCCTCTCTGCCTGGTTTGGGTTGTCAATGGTGCGGCGGGTTGTGCGCACCACCATATTTGTTAGTGCATAAGCACCAGCGGGCGCGCCTAACCTGCCCCCTATGTCAAGAAAAGTTATGCTAAACCTGTCTTGTACACGCCGCTGCAACCCTTCAAGCCTTTTCAGGCGGCTATGCTGCGTCCTAGTCATGGTAAGCACCTCCGCCTTTTTATAAATAAAACCTATGCCCCCCATAATCAAAAAGCTGACGAAGGTTTTCCTGATGCCAACTGCCCTCTGCCCCTGCAATAGTGCGGAAAAACGTTGCGCCCTGCGCTTGGTCTGACTCTTTTAAGGCTTGCTCTACATTTTGGCGTATAACCTCGCATGGTGTGGCTCGGTCAAAAGCACCATTATGTACAGGGCTAAAGGCATTTTGTTGGAACAGCACCTCTAACAATCCATTTGGAAAATTAGGGCTTGCCATACGGTTTAATATCACATGAACAACTAACCGTTGGCCCTGGTCATCCTCCCCGCGGGCTTCTGCCCAGACCATCTTGCATAAGGCTTCCGTTTCAAAATCTGTTAGCGTCTTTGGTTGGCGTGCCATTATGGTGTTGATAGGAGCTAGGCTAGGAGGAGCTTCGCCTTCTATCGTTTGGCTACCCCCGTCATGGGATGATGCTAAATATTCCCTGCTAAACAGCCCCATACGGTCAAGCACCGTGAAAATCCGCACCATAGTATTGCAAAGATTAAGGTTGCCGTTTTCATCACCTCGCAAGGCTTCCTCTGTGATTAGCTTCTCAATAGTAGGTCTTGCCCAATCTGGCACCTCTTGAATTGTGTTGAAAATTGGGTTCGTCACTTGGTTTTGCTCCTCTCTGTTTGTTTGTGTTGGTTGCGGCGGTGGTGTCGGGATTGTATAGTTTAGCTCTGGTATGCCAGGCACGCCATTACCTTTACCATCTGCGTTGCCCTGCCCAAATTCCATACCAAAATAGGCATAAATGCCTTTAGCCAAAGCCTCTGCCATCTCTGGTCTAAATGATGCTAAAATGCCCACATCTGGATTAGGTTGTGGGCTGTCGATAAATGCAAGCTCTACCAAGGTTGCAGGCATGCGGGTGTTACGAAGCACACCAATGGCGCGTAAATGGGTTTGGGTGTCAGGTTTTGCCCCGCGGTTGCGCAAGCCCATTTCTCTTGCATAAGTATCAGCAACAACCCATGACAACTTATTGCTTGCAACGCTCCTGGCATCATTGCCACCGTCAAAAAAGAATGTTTCCGAACCCGTGCCGCCCCCTGCATTAACATGGATTGATATAAAAATATCCGCACCCCAAGCATTAGCCATTTGAGAGCGGACATTTATTGCAGATGCGTTATTTGTGCCAAGTACGGTATCTGGAGAGGGGCGCGATAACCTTACATCAAAATCGCCCCTCAACAATTTTTCCATTTCTTTAGCTACGTCAAAAACAATGTCTTGCTCTGTCATGCCATTGCCAACTGCCCCTGTGTTAAATGTTCCTGTAGGGTTATGACCTGCGTCAATAAATATTTTTTTGCGCATTAACTCTCCCCCTTTCCCAAATCACTTTTGCCTCCAATAGCAGAACAGCAATCTACAGCACTTTGCCCTGCTATGTAAATGAGAATTGGTGATAACACGGCTAACAACTGTCTAATGTCCTCCACCACCTCTGGAGCAAAAAATAAAGCGCATACTGCTAAAACAGCGGTTATGACAGCACACCACAATTTACGGCTTTTAAGTTTGTTCATATGCTAACCCCTCCTATCATTTAGCAAAGTTTTTAAAATATGCCCGTGGTCTTTTATGGCATCGCCCTGCTCGTCCAACCTATCATGTATACGGTCAAGTGACTTGACAAGGGCTGAACCATCCCTTTCTTGCCTTTGGCGGTCTGCTTCCAGGGTTGTTCGCAACTCTATGTTAGATGTGGTGTTTTCTTTAATAACATCAATCATAAGCTTGTTACGCTCCATGGTTTGATTATGTATCTGATTGACCACCTTTAGCACTTTTGGGGTTATTCCTATAAGACCGAGTATAACTGCGCCAAATCCCGCTATCAAAATAATTTCTGTATTAGCTAAGGTATTGGCTATAACTTCCACAGTTTGGTAATAGGCTTCGTATGTCATCATTTGCCGCCTCCCTTCAAAATCGTTAGCAACTCGTCCACCTTTTCTTCCAGGGTTTTAGGTGAAGAGAAATTTTCGCCGTCATAACCCCACCCAACCTGCACAAGCGACCCTGTTTCAAGACGAACAAGCCCACTTGCGGCGCGCCCGCGGGGGGTGTCGTTTTCTGCTCTGGCAATAATATCTGTCACAACCCCATCCTCAACCTGGGCAAAGTTTATCATGGGTATAAACTCGCCATTTTCATATTTACAACCTAGCAATCCATAATCAATAACGGTGCTTTCGTCAGCATCACATATTTTAATGGATTTTGGGTCATCATGTTCTGCAACGATTTTAACGCCATATACAGTATTGTTGTCATCTAAGTCTGCGTATAAGGCTAGGTTTGTTGGTGCGTCTGGGTATGTTGTTAATTCCCAGCTGATAACATGTTGGGTATCACTTGAAGCGCCATACGAGTTTACAAAAATTTGTAGTTGACTGGAAGATACAAGAGAGACACGGGCAGACATGGCGGTTGGCCCCAAAGTGAAGGTTGTGCTTCCTAAGAGCCTTAATTCGCTGGCAGAAACATCAACTGATTCGCCAAGGGAAACGAAATCGCTGCCCGCAACATTAATAGTTAGAAGTATATCACCTCTAAAAATAACCTTGTTAACAGGTATAAGCGGTACACCGTCAACCCCAAAGCGACCATCATAAATAGGCAATACATCCCCTGACAATCTCTCTTGCAAGGCAGAAACAATCCTGCCACCAGAAAGGCTTGTTACCTGCCTTTTATTGCCTACTAAAATAGAGTTGTTTGCTAATGCTGTCACCGACATGTTTGCTGTTGGGTTTGGGTCTTTAAACTCCTCTGTTTCTGGGTCGTAAGACCATCCTTCCCGAACCTGTGGCTTGTTTGTAATATCAACAGTTAAAATAGGGTTTCCTTCTGGGTCTGCTCCAAGGTTTAGAGGTTCATGGGTATCGAAAATCTGTCGTACTTTATTATCAATAATCATTGCAAAACGCATTAATCAAACCCCCACTCTACTATCAATCTTCCATTTAAACCACTGGAACCCCAGTTACTGCCTGGTGGAACTGACTGACTTACAGCAGACCCGCCATTACCCCCTCGAAAATCACCAGTCCCACCGGCCCCGACTGAAGTAGGGGCTCCTGAACTAGCGTTCGTTCCATCTCCACCTCTTCCGCCACCAGTACCACCACTTCCACCGGTTCCACCAGAACCATCACCAAAAGAGCCGGCCTCTCGACCACCGCCGCCGCCAAAACCGCCAGTAAAAGTAACAAGACCCATTATCCCAGTGCTGCCACCAGAACCACCTGAAAAACCACCAGTGCTGCCGTTCCAGCCGCCAGGAGCTCCTTCTCCCGCTTGACCGACAAATAATGTAAGTGAAGTGTTTGGAGTTGTTTCACGTGTAACAGTCGTCAAACCAGTGCCGCCACCGCCGCCGCCAGAACCACCAGTACCACCAGCACCGCCAGCGCCACCGCCACCGCCGCCAGAACCACCAGCACCCGTTATGCGTATACTGGTTATACCAGGAGGAACTGACCAATGGTAAGTTCCTGGAATACTCCACTCAATAACCCCTTGTTCTCTTGGGATAGCCATCATTACATCATTAATCGCTTGGATGATGCCTTGGGCATATTCCGACATATCCAAAGCACTTGCACGGGTAGAAACTGGCACATCCATGTTAAGTAGGTTCTGCACAGGGGCGTCTTGGACTTCAAACCCAAAAGCCACAATACCATCACCTATATATTCTAGGTTGCCAACAATAAGCTCACCTTCTATTGATTGTTGGAGTTCTAGTGGCAATATCCCGTCACCGTCTGGCAGAATTATGTCGCCTCCGTCAACTATTGCGCCGCGGACAAAGTTTTCTTGTCGTATAATCTCCAAAACTTCATCCTCGGTTACAGAAGCTTCTGGCGGGAAATTGAAAATAAATTCACCATCCCCGCTAAAAGCTATGGTTACGGGGAAGTTTTGTAATTGCAAACCGCTACCATCCCTCGAACCCATCCACACAGGTGTTTCTTCTAGGTTTACATATTGTATCAAAACTCGCCCAATATCTGGGTCTATGGCAAAAACGCCATACTCATTAATCCAAAACCCACCAATATTAGGGTGCATGTCATTTCTATATTGGATTATGAAGTGGGTTTGGTTATCTTGGGTTTTTGCAGTTGTTCTGGTGGCGGTTGCCACTGGTGCAATCAGGTCATTAAATTCCGTTGGTGGGTCAGTTACCATGTCAAGGCGACCGTTGCCCACCCAAACGCTGTCAATAATCATTGGCGCGCCCGCTTCCCATTTTGCCCGCAAATTAAGCCCAAGCCTTGTCATTACTATTCTATCTGGTTTATCCATTGTGCTTCTGCCCTCCATCCTTGTCTAAAACTAACGCCAGAAACTTGCGCAGCCCCCATGGCTACGGCATCTCTTTCGGGTATTTGTGCCGCCCTTTCGCCATATCTAAAACCAACACCTGCAACAAAAATATCCCCAACAGCCTCTTGCCTTGATGCAATAGCTTTAGAGATAACAAGTAAATTTGTTGGACACCATGACCTTATCCACGGAACAAGCTCTCGAAATTCGCGGCGGGTAAAGCCATGTTCGTTAAGTCCTCCATATGTTACATCCATAAATACCCATAACCGCAAACCTTCAAGAATAGCCACCACTGCACCATCTGGGAACTTCTCCGCTATCCTACCTGGTATAGTTTCGTCAAAAGGGTTTCCGTTAAACCACGCTTCTGTGAAAGGTGGGCTTGTGCGCTTTGCTTCAAGCACCCTATCTAGACGCTCTTGTGGGGTGTCTATAGCAGGATTTGGCAATATGTCATATGTGCGCTCCCAAATTTCAAGCCCTTCTTTGTCGGCAAGGGTTGCGCGTGTATTATTAAAGTTTCGCCAAATCTCTGCAACCATGTCATCAATCTCTGGTTGTGTCATGCGCCAAATGTCGTTTGCTTCACGGTTTGTACTGTAAAGTCGGCGGTGTATGTTGTCTAAAATCTTAATGTCCATCCCTAACCCCCAAACTCAAAACAAATGCTCAACCAGGTCACTACCAACGTTATAAAATAACTACTCGGGTTCATCTAGCACCTCACTTTCTAAACTCCCCACAAACTCCCAAAACCTAGGGGCTTCTGATGGTGGTATTCGGCTGTTTCTTGCTCTTTCGCTTACGGGTGGCGGGTTTATACAGCGGTATATGTTGCCATCTATTGGGCAAATGCGCAGACAGCCTATTTCGTGGGGGGTGTTTTCTTCCCAGATTGGTATTGGTTGGTTTTGTTGTGTTTGTGGTGGTTCGTTGCCCTCTGGTTCGCCATCACTTCCGCCTATATTAAAATACATAGGGAATACACCGCCAAAGCTTTTATCAACCTTGGGTGTTGCAGATAACCGCCTAATTGCAGAAACGCCCTCTACTTCTTCATCATCTGGAGGTTCTAATGATGAGAAGAACATTACGCGGGAATTTAGGTTGGTCATTAAAGGTACTGGCTTGTATGGGTCACTAGAAGGAGCGGGAAGCCAACCTGAAACTGGCGTGGCATTTACAAAGAACGGAAAAGGTAATCCAACAATTTCTCCCGTTTCAGTATCATACACTGGGATACCGTTCGCCAAATGCGTAGCTCCAATTGATGACATTCCAATCCATATTCTCCCGTCAGTGAATGAAAAGGTGCGTTCAAAAGTTGTAGGCACCGCTGCGAAACCAGGACTTGCGACAGGGATTGCAACGCTTTGAAGGGTCGAGGGGTCTAACCTAGTTATTGTTTCGTTTGCGGGACTTACTAGCTTAACATATATAAATTCACCATCAGCCCCTATTGAGGCCGCGGGGATACTCCCTGCGGTTGTGCCCACATTCCAGTTAGTTACCGTAACCACTCCAGGCGTTGCAGTATTGAATACTGGAATATTAGCGGACGCAGTTGACCCAAAAACAGTTACTCTGTCACCGCCATTTGAGGGAACAAATGTTGTCCATATCAAGTTGCCTGTTGTTCCGCGCCTTACGGTCGCAAGAGTATCTGTGTTTATCGTTAAGATACCAGTTGCGTTTGCAGTTGTACCCACAAAAAGAGTGCCGCGCCAATAAAATGGATTTCCATATGCAGTTGCCGCGCCAGCAACAACAAAGGTTGTAAAAGTTTCGGTTTCGGTGTCAAAGTACCACATGGTATTATTGGGACTTGCACCGATTGCACAAACGCAAAATATCCTAGTGTCAACAACGGCAAGACCAGTACATTCAACATTACGCGGCATTGTGAAGCTTTTGACTTCCTTGGTTTCCAAATCTATAACCCTGAACGCAGTCGATGCAAGTGGTTGGGGATTAGTCAAATACATCTTATTATTGTAAATAACCCATTGGGCAGTACCGCTTAAACCTTGGGGTGTTGGTATAACATCGGCCGTGCGATTATATAAATGCACTCTTTCAATAACGGGTCTAAAGGTGGATGCTGTACGTGGATATTTGATGTATAACCAATCTCCATGCACTTCGGGAGTTGTCCTCTCTGCGGCAGCAATGTTCCATGTCACAGGGATATGTATAACCTGTGACGCTAAAGTGGTTGCATTTACTGCAACAATAAATCTGGCATTTGTTTGATGGGAAATAAAGTATGTATCAGTTTCTTCATGGTAGTAAAACATGCGATATATTCCAGGCTCTGGCATATCAACAGTATTTATCCTGTTTCTATTCCTTGCCTCGCCAGCCTCTGTAAGCCCTAGTATTCTAGGAGCAAAGTTACTTGCGGGTATGGATGCTGTTGAACCGTCAACCGTGCGTATGGAGTTTGCAATATCTTTGCAAAAGTTATATAGGTTATCTGTCCTAGCCATTAAAAACTACCTCCCAACACTTGCCCTATAGCAGAGCTTATAGCGGTGTGTACCGCCTCGCTTGTAACTGCCAGTTGATTGCCAGCTTCAACTTGTGAAATTGGCTTTGGAACAAATAATTTATAATCACCGCCAAGAACAATAGCGTTGTTTGCATCTATTGAAATTAGGTCTTGAATTTCAAAATCTGGCGGTATACTTCCCCCTGGGTCTGTTGGATAATATGGCGCGCCTTGCAACTGCCCCCAATCTTCCCAGGTGAGGGATGCTTGGTTAAATTCTCTGACCCATGTGCCGTCACTTCCAACAGCATAAAGGTAAAATATGCCAGTTGTAGCTGTTGCTGTTACATCCCACCATCCCCAAGCCATTATAGCCCCTGCTCCTTCTGGGTGGTTTAGGGCGGTGTAATTGCTTCGATAGATTATTACTGTGTTGTTGGGTGGTGTTGGTATGTTTATGGCATCCCAGTCTGCAACAGTGACGTTGTCGTTTATTGTACCAAAAACCTGTTTGACTAAAAGCTTTACAGGGGTGACGCTTTGAATTAAATCTCCAATTGTGACGGGGTAACCGCCAGAATAAACAGCCATATTCCCGAAAGCGTCTGTGAAAACGGTGCGGTTTGGCGCAAGCTGTATAGTTTCGTAGACGCTAGGGTCAAAAAGGCTTATGGGTATCTGGATATTCTCTCCAGTGGTTTTTGCATCAAGGCTTACTGTTTCTGGTAGGGAGATAAACTGGGTCGCATCAACATAGGTTTGAATGGTTTCCAAGTCGCCTTTTGCAAGGCAGGTGCTTTCAAGGGTTTGTATTTTATACGTAAGCTCCATATTGGCTTCTGCCTGGGTGGTAGATACGCCTGATGGGGTTTCGGATGCTGGGTATGATAGTGTTATGTTTGTTGTTTCGATAGGATACCCGCCACCATTTTCGGGTGGTGTGATGTTTTCAAGTGGGTCATACCAACCACCCCAAACACCAGCAGTTTGGACACGGTGTAAAACTCTGATAGGTGTTACAGTAGCGTCTGTTGATGTGTCTGTAGCGGTTATGCCTAATTGTAGTGATGATGGTTGTAGTAGGGCTGATGATATGTAGCCGTCCTCTGTGACGCTTATGTTAGAGGGGAGAGCAAAAGTGGGACGAGGGGTTTGAGAGTTGTTATTTGCACCACTGTCAGCAGCGTTGCCGCTGGTGTTCACGCGCCAGAAGCTAAGCGAGTTGTGAACCATCGGGGAACGCAACCACCAGCTTTCATCGTTCCATGCATCGCTTTGTGCTACACGAACAGAACCTGGACTACCTTCGGGATAAAAATCAAAAGCTGAACCCTCCCCAAGCGGCATTTGAGCTATTTGCGAAAGACCAACTTCAAGTACAGACATCAAAAATACCTTCACTAACAAGCCATTTGCACCTTGGCTGACATTTGGAGATGTGCCAGCCCCAGGTCTAAAGGGTATCCTGATACTAAGTATTTTGTCACGAACACTTTCGTCAATTGTGGACAAAAAGCCGCTAACCTCATCATTTAGCCACCCATTCATTGCAGAGTTTGCATAATTGTTTACGTTTGTTGGGTTCATTTGTCGGTTGGGTAAAGTGCGATACCTTTGCACGAAAGTTGCATCAGCAGTTCCAGGCGTTCCAGTGGGGGCTTGGTAATCTTCTCCCAGGTCGCGTTGATTAGTGATTTGATACTCACGCGGTACGCCGTTTTCTCGTATGCGAAGAATCGCGCCAGCTGACAAAGTGCCGATGCCCTCCAAATCGCCAGGTGGCTCACCTCCCCCGCCAGGGTCATAAATATCATAAACCCTTGGCTGTATGCGCATTTCTTGGTGGGCATAACCGTCTTTTAGGGTTGTATTATCAATAACAGCGATAGAGTTGACGGGATTATATTCATCAGGTGCGTCCAACAATTCAACGCCACCAACTGCCAGGAATGTTCCTGCGCGTGGTAGGTTATTAAGACTGTCGCCGTCTTGTAATTTCGCCATGGCGTTGTGGTCGAGAATTTTGGCTTGGGATAGGTCGTTGGGATAAACATTGCCGCCCCCACCAAAGCCACCAAGCTGTATCCATTGCAAACCAACAACGGTCTGGGGGTAAGTTTCGTTATTGCTAATAGAGTCAAAAGGTATCCAAATAGCTTGGTCATTATCCCAAGACTGGATATATACCGACATTTGGATATACATTGGTAAGCCGCCGCTTTGCTCTGGGATGGTGAAAGTAAGGCGTATGGGTGTGGATTGGTTTGTTTGGGTGTATATGTGACGCTCCCCAATGCCGCCATCATACATAACAACAAATTGATTGCCATCCATTTCTATGTAGTTTGGGTATTGCTGACCTTGTTGCCACATTTGAATTTTGCCCATGTCAAGGATAAAAGGCACGGGTGACATGTTGTCAGGGGCTGATGTGCCTATTAGTTCTGCTCCCCATGTGTTGCGCCCTATTTGGGTAAATTCTCCGATATTGCCGTAGGGTTGCCCTGCGGCTAGAGCCGCTTCGATTGCTGAAATACGGTTTATTGAGTTTGTTGCTTGAGCTTGAAGATTTGTGATGTCGCCCTGGATTTCTGACAAGTCAATGCCATTTAGTTTATCGACCAGTGCCGCTGTAATGCCAGAGTTTATTGCCGCAATCTGCCCCGCTGTAAAAGGTGTGTCATTTACCTTAAATGTTGGCGACCAAACATTCTCGCTAAACGTTGCTCTAACTTGTGAATTCAATGGGAAGTTTACGCCTAAATTGTCAATATCATCTTGGGTTACAACAAACAGGGCATAATCGCCAGAGTTTGGCGAATATGGCGCACCACCGTTATACCAAGGGCCAGCCCTAAGCGCACCAAGGGACTGCCATGTTTCCGCCCCTTGCGGGTCTGGTGTCACATACCTTGATGCCATATTTGATATGGAGGAGTTGACAAAATCTTTGTCCGCCAGCTGGTTTGTTTCGCTTGCGGTGGGTGGGATTAGGGTTTTGATGAAGCTGGTATCCTTGTTTTCGCTAGACGCTATTGTGCGCACATACGCATTATCCACATCATACATGCCAGCAAAGTAACCTAAAATCCACTCATCACCATTAACATAACGCACAAATGTACGCCCCGCCATAAGGTTTTCTGTCCATGCAAAGGATGTTAGAGGTAAAACTGCAACATCATCTGGTATGGTGGAGGGCGGCTCGAATAATTTTACATAACGCAAGCCGTCAACAACTGCATTTGTGTCTATAATCTCTCCCCTAAGCTCATTAACCTCTCCTTGCCTGTCTGTGGCTTCTTGGGTTATGGCTTGGATTATTTGGGTGTTTCTGGCTGCGGCTTCTCCTTCTATGGCTTCGGTTAGTTGGTTTTGGGTTACGCCCTCCCCGCCAGAACTAACTTCGTTATCTGCCCAAATTGTGTCAAAATCATCATTGCTATTCTTTTTGAGAACTTGACCAGCTAGACCGCCTGGTGGAACACCTACACCGTCTTGACCTGGTTCGCCCCAGCCAGTTTCAAGCAAATCTTTTAAAATAAGTGTATTTAATAGGTTTGTATCGTGGTCATAAGCAGAGAAGGCGCGGGTTATGTCTGTTCCAGCCGCCCAAGATTGAGCTGTTGTTCCGTTAAAACCGCGCTCAACAGCTGTCAAAAAGTTTCCGTCTTTGCCTCCGTATCTAACTGTTTCAATGGTTGTTCCGAATTTATCAAATATAGTAGCGAGGTTTGGGGCAGACGGCAACGCCGACACATCCGCAATAGGTATTGTATCGGCGTTTATTGGTGTTACGTTAGTTATTTGGGTTATGCGGCTTTCATTCTCAAATGGGTACATTTTTTTAAGGTCTACCATGCTTAATCCTCCTCTACGACACTTAATTCCGACATGGGCTTGTCCGCTCCAGTTATATATCGTTTTACAACAATTGGGTCATCTGGCGGCGGGGTCGGTTTCTGTTCGATATACGGCACAAACTCCACAACGAAGCTGATGAGGCGTGGGGTGTATACCTTGTCTTGATTTTGTTGTATATGTACGCGCCCGTCAGCACCATTTATCAAAATACCCCTAAAATCAAGAGCGGATATAAGGCGAGTTTCTAACATTCTCGCGCCAAGCACTTCCCCGCTGATAAGTGTTAACCAGTTGTGAGTTTGAATGACATTTTCTGCAGGGAAATGCCGCATAAGGTCAAGTAACCTTGGGTCATTATACTGTGCATATAATACTTCAAATTTACCGCGCACATCTACCCATGCGTTAGATATATTTCCGCCATCTAACGAAAAATAAGTCCGTTCCCATTCGTCAATAACAGATTGGCGAAGCTCCGCAAAATATTCATCTGCAATTTCATTAAACCGCTGTATAACTTGACCTTCTTGCAATGTGGGCATTAAAACTGCCCTTATATATATGTTGATGTCATAATATTCGGTAGTATCAATTAAAACCCTATGACCAACAGGCGAAAAACCAAAGCCTGCCCCGCTGCGCACAAAAGGGTCAACCTGATTATTGACAAGGGTTACAAACTCTTGGGAAACTGGTTTATACTCTACATCAACAATAAGAACCTTGGTTGTGCCTTCCCCACGAAACACAGGAAAGACCATTAAATCACCAACACCATCAATAGGCTGTATTTCTTGTTGGTATTGTGCCACATTGCCGCCAAAGGCTTTTCTGCGCAAAAAACGAAGAAAGCGAATTCTATATGCCTCGTCTGTTTCTTGGTTTTGTCCTGGCTGATATGCTCCCGCGGTGTCGGTTATTGTGGCTTGCCCAATGCCATTTATAGGGCTTGCAGGGGATAAGTCGCCAAAATATGTATTACCAACGTCACCGCGTATAAATGGTATATTTGGGTCTGGAACATGACGAAAAAGCACATTACCGCCCTGGGTTTGGTAAATTTCAAATATAATCGGCTCTCCTGTGTTTCTGGTCATTAATCTGCTGCCGATTGGAAAGTCCGCCATATTACCGCCAGTGTCCAATGTGAACCCTTGGCGTATAGCGCGGGATGCCTGAAAACGCGGAAAATCATAATCACGCCCTAAATCATCCAAATTTGTGCCAGTTGCCGTATAAACAAACACCTGCCTGCGCATTATTTCTATTAAACTATTAACATCAGCTAAGGACATGGCAATAGGGCCTGTTATCTGAAAGGCTTGGCTAAAATTGCGAGTGTCAAACGGATTGCTTGTAGGATTTCCATCTTCATCTGTATTAAGGCGCTCTAACATACGCGTGATAATAGGGCGCACATCAAAACGAGTATCCGAAAGGTCATTTATATCAGACAGCAGGGCGTTAAGAAGGTCATTAAAATCTCTGTGTTCGCTATGTTCTGCAATAAGCCTTATAATATCTTGCTTGAATTCTTCCAGTTGCCTTGTCACATGTACGCCCCCCTTTAAGCCGCAAGCGGCACATCAAACCCATATGTAAAACTACCGTAAATTGTGTAAACCTTCATTATAGTATGAGCCACATTCGGAAGCGGCTGTGAATGGCTTAAAAATTCCAGCCTGGTAAAAATATCTTCGCGCAAAATGCCTGCCAGCAAAACATTTTCAATTTTCGCTAGATAGTAGCCGAAGCTCTCCCCGATAAACTGCTCTAACTCCACCCCGTCATCAATGTCAAGATATGGAACTGTAAAGCGTTCTGTATGGACAATAGCATGAAGCATCTGCCTAGCCGCGTCAAGACCATCAACATAACCGTTTAGGCGGGTTTCGCCGCGCACGTCATCAACAGACTTTATATAACCCCACGAACGCAGGGGTAAGCGGTTCGGTTCAAGCGGTAAGGCTAATTCGTCGCGTAATGGTGTTATCATTGTTACCTCCAATAAAAAACCGCCAATTGGCAGTTTAATTTATGCTGTTTCACTGTTACAGTCTTGTTACAAAGCAAAACCACCCTTTTGGGTGGCTAGTGATTAATTATAATTGGTAAAGGGGTTTCGAGTGTAGTAACCACTACTCTGACTTGCTCAAACCTATGCTCAAAACTAACAGATGAGTTAATAAATGCATCATTATTACTCATTGATGTATTTTGAAGCCTGTCGCCCTGTTCGTTGTATGACCTAAATAAAAATCCGTGCCAATCCCAATCGCGTTCGCCTCCGACAGTATGGCCTAGAATTTCAAATCTTTCATTTGAAGGGTAACTATTACCTTGGATATGTATTGCTACACCATCTTCAAAACGTATATACATTCCATTTTCAAATACAGCTATGCCATGTCCACCAATAATATCGGCACTGTGCTCCTCTAAAAATTCTAATACTTCTGAAATTTCATCAATGGTCTGACCAAGTGAAACTGTTACACCAAGCTCAATATCACGCATTGACCTAAAATCTAAATCTTGGGCATCACTGCCACCACAGGCCGTTAGAAGGGCAAGAGTAAATAATAATCCAACCAGACTAAAAAACTTCTTCATAAAAACCTCCAATACTTTTGATTAATCTTACCACGAACTGGTAAAAAAAGCAAGGTGAATTTATTCTGCTCTTGCATTAAAAGACCTGCCATGTTATAATCAAAATAAGCTATCGTGGGCGGTGTTTGGCTGAATTCCTAGAAAAGGGGTAAAGCCTATGACGATAATTCCTATGTCCCCAGCTGAACTGATACAATCAGTTTTGACTGTGGTTTTGATATACGTCACTTGGAAGGTTGGTAAATCCAACAACGACAAGAACACGAAAAAATAAGCCGCCCCAGGCAAGGAATGGCTTATTTTGTAGTTTTGTAACTAAAGCATAATTACGAATTCAGTCATAACCGCCAACGGTATGCCTAGAGGGTGTTAGTAGCACCCTCGTTTTTATTCTAACCATATTATAACGTAAATATGTTTTTTGCTAAATTCCAACTCTAATATTATCATAAATTATTTACGAAATTTATCAAAATTTATCAAAATAACTAAATAATTTATATCATTTTACGACAAAATCAACCGAAAGTCAAGCAAAATTTGTATTTTTTTGATAAATTGCACTATTTAAGTTTTTTAATAACCACTGCGAAGGTCGTTTTTATAAGCTTCCTCCATAAGGTCTGCCACATCTTGGGCAACATAGCTAGACACTTTTTTGGCTAGTTGCTCTTCATCCATGCCAGCGGATGGATAGATGTTGTAGGTGTTGTTGGCGGGCTGTATCACAACAGGCGTGTTTTGCCTATAAGCACCAACAGCAAAAGCACGGCGCGACACATCCTCTTTAAGACGTAAAATTTCGCCCCTAATTTCGTTGTTAGCGGGGTCTGATACAAGCAAAGCCCCGTCATGCCTAAATACTCCGCGTTCACGCACCCCGCTTCGTGCAGATGTGCCGATGGTGCCAAGGGTTTCCATTATGTTATTTATACGGTCAAAATCTTCTTGGGTAATGGTGTCGCCTATTGCACCTGCAAGGGCAAGCATTCGTGAGTTAGCTAGGTATTGATAACTGTCTGCTAAATTATCAACGGCTGATGCAACAACTCCTAAAACGCGCCCTTCCTCTCCCCACATTACAACCGTGTCAAGAAACGCATTTTTTTGGCGATACATTAATAATTCCATCTGGGCTTGGGTCACTTCATAAACAGCATGTTCAACGTCCATTAGTGCGCCATACTCGTTAAATAAGAAGTTTAGATACTCTGGTGACATACGCATAATCTGGTTAAAGGCATCCAGCTGGCTCATGTATTCGCTTGTTGTGCCGTTTATAGCGTGCGATAGTGCATAGTGATTACCCCTCAAACTTTCTGCGGCTGCGTATATGTCGCGGTATGAGCGGAGGATGTGGTTTCTTGTGTTTGCCGAGGCTTGGTCTTGGGCTGTTATGGCTTGAGTTAGGTCGTTCATTTCTTGTTCGTAATCGCTAATAACAGCAGGCAAACGACCGAAATACTCAATCATATCCAAATGTTGGCTAAGTAATTCTCTTGAGTTTTGAACATACTCTTGGTGTAAAGGGTCTAGTGAAGTGTATAGGTTTGTCATGTTTTCAGCTACAGAAGCTGCATGTTCGTTCATCTTAGAGAACACTTCATCAGTAATCACACCATATCTTTCAGAATGAGCCATAAGCCGCGCCAAAGTTTCCGCGCTAGTTTCATAAATCCGCCCATAAATAGCTCGATATTCTTCGTACCAACCATTGTCACCCATAATACGGTCTATTTCATAGTGCGTAACCACGTTGCTGTGTCGTGTTTGCTCTTGAGCCTGCGCAAAAGCCTCTGCGTAAGCATCAGACAAAGCAAAACCTGCTTGCACCTCAAAATGTCTTGCAAGTATTTCTTGGGTTTCGCTTCTATATCGCAAACTGTTTAAAAGTCCTTCTGAAGCTCCCGCATCATTTAATCGGTTATACCAATATACACTTTCTTGCAGGTAACCACTCAAGCGTTCGCTTTCGCTTGCCAAGGTACTTTGTCTGACATTAAGTTCGTCCAGTGACAAAGCCACATCATCCGCATCCCGCCTAAATGACTGAAAAATACCAACCAAAGCCATAATACCACCCGCAATAAGCGTAATTGGCGCAATTGTAGCCGCCAACTTCGCCGCAACTGGTAAAGTGGTGCGCATAGCACCAGTAAGACCAGTCACAGCAGCCGTCATGTTGCCAATGGTGGAGGGTATAGGCCCGAAATAACGAAGAACATTTGCTCCTGACCTTGCAAGCTGTTGAACGCCGCCTCTTGCTGCTCTGCCAGTTTGTTGGTTGACGTTTTCGACACCTACCGCGGTTTGTTCAAGTTCTGCATTCATATTACTAATTTCATGTACAACCTCATATACAAAAGGCGGTATCTGCTCCGTAACCGTTTTTATATCCTCGGCAATAAGCTGGTATTCCTTAGCAGATTCGCTGGCGTAGTCCATACTGACCTTGATGCCGTATATAGAGTTTTTAGTTGTTTCATAAACATCTTTTGCGGCTTTCATGGCTTCGCTCATGTCATCAGTATAAATCTTGGCTAGTTCAAGGCTCTCGCTCCAACCATCAAAGTTTTTGGTTGCTTCACACACCATGTTTTGCATCTCTTTAGTTGTAGAAATAATATCACGCAAGGCAATGGACATTTGGTCATCAAGCACGATTGTATTACGTATTATCGCCATTTTCCTCCGCCTCCCGCCTTTTTTCGGCTTGCTCTAAATCATATTCAATTTCTGGTCGCCACATTTCAATCAATTCTGCTTGTTGCAACGGCGTAAGGGTGCGAAACTCCCAAGGCAACAGCCTACCCTTCATCTTGTGGCAGACGCGCATAGTCCACCAATAAAAAGTGTTGATAAGTTCGCCATCATCCCCTACGCCGTATATTAGTTTTTTACTGCATCAGCAAGTTCTGCAACATAATCAGCCTTTGAGTCTTTTTCAATTGAGCTAAAAATGCGAATGTGATTGAACAGAATTGGCAAAGCGTTTTTACCTAAGGCAGTTTTGACGAAATCGCGCTTAGAGGATGCACCGCTTTCAGCAATATCCTCATCAGAAATATCGGAAAGCTCTAAAGTATGGGCGATGACAACATCAACCTGGGCATCACCTGTATGAAATTCCACATCCAAGCGTCCGTCATTTAATGCGCTTGCTTGCGCTTTCATCATACTAGCCTGCCAATGGGCATCTGCATCAAAATCCATTGGTCTAATGGTAAACTCCACCATTTGACCACGCACATCAATTCCAACCTTTTTAGTTGACTTTTCAAACTGCTGACCATCCTTGAAAAGGTCGACCAGTATATTTTGTTTAACTTTCATTGGTTACCCTCCTTATACGCCTTGCACAGGGCGGAACTGCCTTAGGATTGTCTTAGCATCTCTCGGCGCATACAGCGTCACCTGCCCTGTGCGTGGCGTTGTTGAGCTAGAGTCTGCATTTTCATAATCTGTATGGGTCATTAAGTGGCAATTATCATATCGGCTTGCTCTGCCACCGTTAAGGCGCATACTGCGCATGTCCTCTGTTGTAGAGGTTAAGGACAGTATCCTTTCAATCCCATTTTCTCTGTCAATTTCCATTTGCTCCCAATATCCGCCGTCTGTGCCAAATGCATAGTTTATTGTAATAACATAATGGGTGCAGCTTTGGTCTTGATAAGCCCCGCCGCCAGAAATATTAAAACCAAAAGCCTGGTATTGAGGGGCAACTTGAAAATTCGTAATCTCGCCCCTAATGGTAACTGGTTTTTCGTTTTCGCTAATCTCGATTAAATATTCAGATTGGCGCGAGGACGCATCGCCAACTCGCCTATGATGCGGATTTAATTTATTTGCCATGTTTTAAACCTCCTTACCAAGTTATAGTCATATCAAAATCAAGAGTGTCAATTGCTGTTACATACATAATGCGCCTAGCTTCAAGCAGAGCCGCAGTTGGGCTTGTTACGCTCGGGTAAATTGCCAATTTAGAAATATCATGCTCCGTCATAATATTTTCGGTTTCTAAAACATTAAAAAGATTATTACAATCACCCAAAACTTTTTCGCGACCCCTTGTATTGTTATCAGTGTGCCCTTTGTGCTGGGTATCAAAAATTCTATTAAAACGCACTTTGGTATCATGCAGTCCGCGTTTTGTGCGGTTATCCCGCCACTGCATATTTTTTTCTGGAACCCAAGATACAAAGCTGTTTATATCCCGCTGTATAACATATCTGCCATCCCAAAACTTTTTAAGAACACAAAGCCCACGAGCGTCAGCATCTTCCAATTGCCTAATGGTGTATAACGGTGAAACCGCAGTAACATTAGGTATAATGTCATTGGTTTGGCTGCGGTTAGCAGCTGTTCCTGCAGACCGACCTGCGTGAAGGCGAGCCACATTTGCAAGACCAAGCATATAGTCGTTGTTCCACTCATAATCCTGCGTCCATACGTCAATTTGGTCGCTGTCCATCCCTGCGTTTTCGTCAGCGAAATCAGCCACAACAATGCCATGGCGTTCCTCTTGAAGGTCGTTATTAAGTTGACGTAACCAAGACCTAAACGCAGTTCTGGAGGCTGCGTATCCTACGGCATCAGGGGGAATAGACAATGCAATTGTATGCCAGGTTCCTTTGCTGGCAGCATCCCAAAAAGATTGCTGGCGCGAGTTATAAGGCTGAATGACTCCATTATCGCCCCCTTCAAGAGCAACCTCACCAAGGGCAATAACAACTTTATCTGCATTTGCATCCAAAACAGCATCCACCAACATGTTATCCCGCAAAACTTGGGATAGTTGCATAGCATCAACTGTAATTTCGGTAATAACGTCATCATCATCGCGTATAACGTCAGCGTTTACACCTTGCACATACATTCGTTGGGCATTAAAAAACGTGGTTATTGTCAGAGCATCGTTCTGCAACACCACATTTATAGTTATTTTATTGCCTGCTGTTCCGTTTTTCTTGGCTTTCCATGTAATGTCGCCTTGCACCACCTGGGCTTTTGCGCCGCCTGTATTCTGCGGGAAAATTAAGCCCACAAGCGGCCCATAAGGCTCACCAGCAATAACGCCACTTTCTAAAAGAGCTAGAAGGCTACGCTGCGCTTCTCTTGCATCTTCATCATAAGGCTCTGCCATTGCTGCTGAAATGCCTAGTTTAGTAATGGCAAATGATGACTGCCATTCTCGTATATGTATATCAACCAGCTCGTCCTCGTTAAACCACGTTAATGGCATCATGTCTATAACCGTTCCACGGACAGAAGCAGGCGACATCGGTCGCACTTCGGAACGAATGTTAAAATAAGTTCCTGGGAGGCGTTGTGGAAAAGGAACGCGTCCAGCCATATAATCATCTCCTCGTCTTTTATCTAATAACAGGCTGACGCATAGATAAAAACGCCCGCCCATACTCACTTTCTTTCAAATACGCATTATCTGCGTTTAAATTTACTTGGTTAGGTGTAGCGTAGCTTTCTGATGCATTCTCCCCACTTAAAGATTTAACTGCACCAACACCACTTTCAGCATAATCCTCCGCCTGCTGACCCATATAAATCCAGTGGGCAATAAGAGCGATAACCGCCTGGGGGCGTAACGAGCGGAAAACTTGCCTTCCCACCCAAGGTCTTGCAAACTCTGCAAGCTCACAAATGCGTTGGTCTGGTATGTCAGAAAACTCTTGGTATCGTCTACGAAATAGCGCAAGCTCTTGGCAATCTGTGCAAGTTGGCGGCTCTGGTGTTGTTGCTTCTGCGTCTAACCCGCTAAAAGGAATTATAAAGCGGGTTTCAGCTTCAACTGTACCATATTCGCCGCTATATGGTATGACATAACTAGGCTCTGTGCCTATGTGCGGCATAATATCCTCTGCTAATTTGCTGATGGATGCAAGCTTGGCAATATCAAAACCAATTTCATCATGCGTAACACCAACACTGATAACTTTTGCTTTTAGCGCACCTGTTTTTGTTGGGGCGTATACAATATCGCCAATTTTAAGCGGTATATCAGCTATATATGTATATGGAATACCACCATATCCACTGGGAAGTTTTTTATTAACAAATTGGACTTTTACAATATCGCTCATAGGCTCACCTCGATTTCAATTGAAAACAGGGCGCGGGATGCAGTTGCAACCATATCCCTCACCAGGGTATCTCCATTCATCCAAACCATCATCTGCACCAGTATCCCATCTATAGACATTGCCGTTTCTTTTGGTATGTTCTGGACGAGGAACTTTAGAAAGATGCGGCCTTTGAACCCACTCGAAACTCTCGCAGTCCATATTCTTTTGCCTGCGTTCACATAAATCAAGATAAAGGTCATTAGTTTGGTCGTGGGCAATAAATTCTGCTCTGCGCTCAGACATTTCGGCATAAAGTTGCAATCCCGCGCCAATAGCCATAACGCCAAGCCCTTTACACATACCATCTAAAATGCTTCTGTTTGCGCGCTCTGCATATTCGGCAGGTATGGTTTGCGACAGAAATTCTAGGTTGTTGCCAAGATACTCCGACACAATCTCATCAACACCATAATCCATATTATCACGGGCATCACGGTTAATATATCCTATCTCTTCCATCATTTCAGCCAACAAAATGCGCCGTTGTGCTTCGCTAACGGCAGAGGTAAAACGGCTGACAATATCTCCGATAGCTTGAGGCTCAAACAGGGCTTCCATAGCATATAAAACCGCGGCAATCTCCACTGCAATTAAGCCAGAATAACGCTCTAAAATCTTCTCTAATTCTTCATCAGCAGAATTAGTGGCGAGTTTTTCCACCTTAGATTTTTCGGCTTCGTATCTGCGGATTATAGGGGCTATCTTAGTGCGATAAGCCCCTATTAAAATCCGCCTCATTTTAACAACTTGCCGCTTTAACGCCCTCGCATACTCGTCACCAATTTTATCAATATGACGATAAAGGTCACTAACGCGCTCTGGTTGCGCGTGACTTCTTAGGTTCGTCCTCTGGTTGCTTTGGAGGGGCTTCATCACCTTCATTTTCCGCCTTAACTTCCTCATCTGGCGTCACCTCTGCTTCTGACTT